>Ga0123338_10001859_pt1 | contig 19979 bp, 19 predicted proteins | sample grotaG_FD_89793 | JGI IMG/M metagenome (GOLD analysis project Ga0123338, IMG submission 89793) | Glacier valley bacterial and archeal communities from Borup Fiord, Nunavut, Canada, to study Microbial Dark Matter (Phase II) -... | ecosystem: Environmental > Aquatic > Freshwater > Ice > Glacier ...
GAGGTGCCAAAGGATCCTGGTACTGCAGCTGGGCAATAAAAAGTTTCATAAAGTCATCCTTGTTCATTCCCAAGGACTGCTTCATGGCCGCTGAGGCTGCGGTTGTATCGGTTGTGGCTGTTACAGTACTTACCATATCGTTTCACCCCGCTTTCAATAATGGATATCGAGCATTGTCTGCCCTTGATACCTCTGATATGCCGCACTATCGGAGGGTGCGCCTGCCTGTGCTAGCTGATAGCCACGCGGAGGGGCCCAAAACTGCTGCTGCTGCTTCGCGAGCTCACTCCAGGCGTTTTGGTTCTGCCCCTGGCTTCCTGACCCTTTTCCGCCGGTTGTAACATCAAAGGACTGCATTGTGATGTTTTGCCGTGCCAAGGATTCCTTTAGAGCATCGGTATGCTGTACGATAGCATCGCGCACAGCCCGATTTTCGGTTACTATTTCAACCGAAAGCTTTTGCCCCTGAAGATTCAGGTTCATCTTCAGCTCACCGAGACTGTCAGGAGACAGTGTCAGCGTTATTTGCTGACACCCCGGTTTTACGTCGTGCTGCACCAAACGTTCCTTGACCTGCTGCATAACCTGTTCCTGGACATCCTGCCGGACAGGTTCATTCGAAGTAGCCTTGGCATCAACTGTGAAGGCCTTTTGCTGCTCAGTTCTCAATTGACCACGCATGTCCTGTACCAGCATCCGGTTGTCAGCCGCAACATCAGACTGTCCCTGATTGCTATCGCTGCCGAGTGAAGCATCTTCGCTCGCTGTTGATAAGCTTTCAGTTACCGCCAACTGCGCTGTTTGTCCGGATTCTCTGACTGCACTGCGTTCGTTCCCTGGCCGAACCGCTTCTACCTGCTGTTCGGGAGCAAGCTGCTGCCGCGTATTTACCGCCAACCTGGTAGTAATAGGTCGCGGTTGCGAGAGCTGTATCTCCAACTCTGATTCCGCTGACGAATCTGCCAGAGTAGCGGCCGGCAGTTCAACTCTGTTTGACTCCTGTGTAACGTTCTGTTGTTGTGCAGCTGCAATCGTCCCAGCTTCTGCTGAAAACGTTACTGGTGTTTTTACCATTGTAGCCTGTACCTGTTCACCGAACAGCTGCTTTGCCTGGGTTTTATCAGTTGAAGCTGAAACAGCAGCTGTCTGTTCAGAGGCAGCTTGGGTGGCTACATTCTGTGCCCCGTCAACTTTAAGTGTTGCCAGTTTGTTGACGCTCGACATTCTGTCTGATTGTTGCGGTTGCGATGCGTCAGCCGTTGCAGCTGCCACAGTGGACTGCAGCAGACTTTTTACGAGATTCTCCTGTTTTGATTCCGCAGCAGCAGAATCAAGTTCTGACTCGACTGAGGAAGCGATATTGACGGCAGTTTTTTCTGTTACTGCGTCGACTTTTTGTTGCAAGTCAACCGTATTTGGTTCCTTTATGCTGACTTCCGGCATTCTGCCGGGCTGAGAATACGCTGCCATGGAGAGTTGAGGCGTAACGTCGGATGATTCGCTTCGAAGCGAAGTATCCTCGGCACAGGCTTCCCCTTTTTCCAGACTCCCGGGCCGCAAATCAGCAGGCGTTGCCGCGGTGACACAAGGTGACAGCTGAAGCGATGCCGACAGATCAACGCGAGGATCATCTGTAGCGGCATCAAGACTATCGTCCTTCCTGCCTGACACTTGTCCGTCACTCTCTTTTGCCTGAAGACTACTCAATACCCCACCAAATTTTCCGTCATTTTGCTTCACACCGCCCGCCGATGCGTCGGTTGACACGGCTGGCTTCTGTACTACCAACGGTATTGCTGTTGGTACTGAAGCGATGTTAAATTGTCCATTACTCATTATTTTTCACCCCCTTTCTATCAGTATTTTTATGGGCTTGGACATAACTGCCCATAAAGTTAAATTAGCTATTAAGATTGTCTTTTATCCACTTCAAAACCAGTGGTTGATTGATATATGGGATCAGCTTCAGAACCCTCTTGTTATCCAGATCATTAAGAATGGAAATAATTGCAGCGTCTTCCATCTTGGCAAGGAATTGCCCCGCCTGTTCAGGGCGCATTTTTTTGAGAAGGGTCAACATCCTCTTCCGTTTTTCGTCCAGAGCCATGTTCTTTTGTTTAAGCGATTCATCCAGACGTTTCTTGCTCTCTTCGAGAGCTTTCACCTGAGCTTCGATCTTGTCGCTCATTTTCTTAAGTTCTTGCTCTTTTGCTGCCAGAGCGGCTTCTTTTTCGGCCAACTGCCGGCGCCGTGCATCCTGCAGTGCTTTTTCATCTCGCGCTGCACGGGTAGCATTGACAGGCTGTTGGCTCATTAACCCACTTTCCTTGGCTGTTTCATTCTGAGCTGCAGAACTGGTAGAAACCGCTGGCAGCCAGTACGGTGCTAGAGCAATAACGCCACACAAAACAAAAGTAGATAAAATATTTTTTTTCTGATTCACGTCGGTTTAACCTTCTTCTGGATAGAGATTTCGTCGAGAAAGTTCCGCTCCTTAGTCGCCATCTCCTGCCGGAATTCTGCAGCTTTTTTTAATTTCAATGAATCAAGCACCTTTTTTTCCTTGCTTGCTTCCATCAGATCGGATCTTCTTTCGTTCATGACCTTATCGAGTTGTACGATGTGCTCCTTCTGCTGTTTTATCTCTTCTCGCTTGCGCGTGAAAAACAGTGAGTACATCCGCATGTCATCAATACAGCCGAGATCCTGCTGGTTGCGCTGAAACTCTTGTGTCAATAATCCGACAAGATCCTCTTCGCGCTGTAACTCTTGATTGGCATGTTCAACGCCCTGTTTTGCTTCTGCAAACTCCTGTTTGCGGAGTTTTTCCATCTCCCGCCGGTATACCAGCACCTGCTCAAGTTTGAATGTTTTACTTGCCATAACGCACTACTCCCAACCTAACGGCCTGAATCAGGATTCAAACATCGACTTTAAATCCTGTACCGCTTCTTCCAGCATGACCGGGTCATGAACAGCCTGCTTCATGAACTTCTGCATTTCCGCTATATGTGCAACAGCATAATCTATACCGGGATTGCTACCTGATTTGTAGGCACCGATATTTATCAGGTCCTCGGATTGACGATATGTGGCAAGAACTTCTTTGAACTTTGAGGCAACGTCAAGATGTTCTCTGGACGCCACGTCAGTCATGACACGACTTGCACTCGCCAGAACATCAATCGGTGGGTATATGGCACGAGCTGCCAGATCACGCGACAGCACAATATGACCATCCAGAATGCTGCGCATGGCATCCGAGATCGGCTCATTAAAGTCATCTCCCTCTACAAGAACGGTATAGAGCGCCGTGATGCTGCCTTCAGGAAAGTTGCCGGTGCGCTCCAGCAATTTTGGCAGGGCAGCAAAAACAGAGGGGGTATATCCTTTTGTTGTAGGTGGTTCGCCAATAGCAAGCCCGACTTCACGCATCGCCATTGCGAAACGGGTTGCCGAATCCATCATCAACAGAACTTTTTTTCCCTGGTTTTTGAAGTATTCCGCTATCGTAGTAGCAATGTAGGCGCCGCGCATCCTAACCAGGGGCGGCTGGTCGGATGTTGCAACAACGACAACTGATTTTTTAAGCCCCAGCTCCTGTAGATCCTTTTCGATAAATTCACGCAGCTCTCGGCCACGCTCGCCAATCAGGGCAATGACGTTTACATCCGCCTCCGTATATCGTGCGATCATACCCAAAAGGGTTGATTTTCCCACGCCGGAGCCTGCCATTATGCCGACCCTTTGTCCCTGCCCGCATGTCAGCAAACCATTAATGCTGCGAATGCCAAGATCCAGCGGCTTCCGGATCGGAGGACGTGACATCGGATTTACCGGCAGCGCATAGATCGGATATTCTTCTTCGACTGTGATCGGGCCCTTATCGTCAATCGGATTTCCCAGACCGTCAATGACACGCCCCAACATCTGCGGCCCGACCCCCATGGTGGCATTATCACGCCGGACTGAGATCAGACTGTCGAGACCAACCCCACGCAACTCGCCAAGCGGCATCAGCAGCGTTTTGTTGTTACGAAATCCGACCACCTCGGCCGGGATCGGATCGCCTACCAGCGGTTTTATCTCACAGATAGCGCCAACGGATGTATCTGGGCAATATCCCTCAATAACCAGTCCGACCACCTGGGTAACCTTGCCATGCAGTCTGACAGGCTTTGCTGCCTCAAGTGCCGCATGGTATTTTTTAAGATTGAGCTTTGTATCAGGCATATCGCATCATACCGGCGTCACGGTTCCTCTACCGCAGCAGTAGTACGCTGTTCAATGAGGCTCCGGTATATTTGTTCCAATTGCCCCTCAAGAGATGCGTCAATAGTTCCCATCTCAGTTTCTACAAGGCAGAAGCCGGGGGTAATTGAAGGGTCCGGCTTGAGCGAAAGTCGTTCATTAAGCAGTTCCTTATGCAGCAATTCATCGTGCCCGGAAGTTACCAGGAGATAATCATCTGGATTTATATGAACGATTATCTCTTCGCGGGCCGACAAAGTGGCAATTGCATTTTGAACAACCCCGGCCAGAATTGTGCGGTCCTGGATTACTTCATGGAGGATTACCTTGCGGGCAACAAGCATGACCAGATTAATTAACTCATCCTCTGATTCACGGAGTATTTTGTCTCTCAGGTTGTGTATCGTTTCACTTGTGGAGCGTAATGCCCTGAAGACATTGACAAGACCACGTTCAGCGAGCTCTTTACCCTCTTTAAGACCGGAATTAAAGGCATCACTGGTTCTCTGGTTTAGATCCTCTTCACTAATTTCAATGACCGGAGGTCCGGCATCTACCGCCAGATCCTGGGTGTCACCGACTTGAAACAGTGCCATTGGAACGAAACCACCAGTACCCTGCTCCGCAGAAACTAAACCGCCTGGCTGGCCGATATTTCTGAAGCTGAATTCAGAAACACCCGTGCCGTTGCGGTCTGCCATCTTTATAATTTTAGACGAGGACATCATCGCTTCCCCGTCCGGCTAGGACTATTTTTCCTTCTTCCTCCATTTTGCGTACGATCTTAATGATTTCTCCCTGTGCCTTTTCGACATCTGAAAGGCGTACCGGCCCCATAACCTCCAGATCCTCCTTAATCATATCTGCAGCACGGCTGGATATATTCCTGAAAATCTTCTCCTTCACCTCTTCCGCTGAAGTTTTCATGGCAAGAGTCAGTGTATCGTTTGACACTTCACGCATTACGGACTGTACACTGCGGTCATCCAAGGCAAAAACATCCTCAAAGGTAAAGAGATGCTTGCGGATTATTTCCGATAACGGAGGGCTGAGAACGTCCAGTTTATCGAGGATCTGCTTTTCCTTGCTCCGGTCAAAGTGGTTGAACATGTCGACAACTTTATCAATGCCGCCAACCTTATATCGTTGGGTGCCCCCCATCGACGAAAGTTCGCGTTTCATGACATCATCGAGTTCCTTGAGTATTTCTGGGGAAACCTGTTCAACGTCGGCGATCCGGAGAACAACTTCAGCCTGCAACTCTTGCGGCAAAAGACTTATAATCTCGCTAGTCTGTTTTGATTTCAGCTTGGCAAGGATAACTGCGGTGGTCTGTGGATGTTCCTGTGAGAGGAAATTGGCAATACTCTTCGAGTCCATATTTGCGAGAATGTCTACCAGGTCCCCATAGCTGGAGGCCTGTAACTCGTCCATCAGCATCTGGGCTTTTTCGGTCCCAAGGGCTTTTTCTAGAATCTTTAATACGAATTCATCTCCCTGTGAAAAAATACCCGATTCAGGATCGATCACATTGGTAAAATCGGAGACGACAGCCATGATTGTTTCACGCGAGACATGCCCTAGTGAACCCATGCTCTTACTGATTTTTTTTATTTCAGTATCATCAAGATGCTCAAAAACCTTGCTTGTCACATCATTACCAAGGTAGAGCAGCAGTATTGCAGCTTTTTCCGAACCTGTCATAGTATCCCTTTAAAAAGTTTCTCAGACTCTAAAAACAGCTATTTATCTTCAGAGACCCAGTTCTGTAATATCTGAGCAACCTGATAGGGGTCTTTTTTAGCCTGCTCAATCAACTCCTTCTGTTCAGCCATCTGTGCATTTATCTGTACGCGCTCTGCTGTCGTTAACTGTTCACCACCCGCCCCGACCGCTTCAAAACTTTCAAGAGCAGGACGCCGGCCAATCCGCAGTGAAGCTAAAAGTGGACGTATTACAAACATGATCAGTATAAGAAAGCCGACAGCGACCATCAGGTTTTTGACAAGAGATGCGTAAAAAGGATTTGTCCACCATGATGCAACTTCACTGGTTCCGGCCTCGCCGGCATCCTGAAAGGGTATGTTCTGGACACTCAGCTGGTCACCCCGCTCAGCGTTAAATCCTACAGCATTTTTTACAAGGGTCTCTATTTTCAGTAGTTCATCAGGTGAACGAGGCAAGTACTTGGCTTTGGCAACCTGCCCCTCCTTTACTGCTGCCGGTTCTTCATACTTACCATCGACCAGAACTGCGACCGATATTTTACTGAGTGCGCCAACCGGTTCAATTATTTTGGCCGTCGAACGGCTTACCTCGTAATTAAGGGTTTCATCATTCTTTGACCCCCCCCCGGTAGTTGCTCCGCCTCCTGGTGCTGTACGTCCGAGGTTTGTCTGCACCCCCGGGACACCGGCAGCGCCGGTGGTTGACGAACCTTTTTCCTCGGTCCGCTGTTCGCTTCTAACGGCAATTGATTCCGGGTCGAACTTTTCCTCAAGCCGCTCAACCTGCTTGAAATCGAAAGAGGCTGTCACGCGCGCCACTGACTTGCCTCCGCCGACAATCCGGTCAAGCAGCGATTGTATTCGCTCCTCAACATTTCTTTCGTATGCCATCTGGGTTTCCTGCATAGCAGAAGACATGCGGGCCGTTGGATCACTGCTACCACCCTTGCTGAGAATCTTGCCGCGACTGTCAAGCAGGGTAACACGCTCCGGGTCCATGCCTTCTATCGAAGATGCGACCAGATGGACAACGCCCTGGACCTCCGACTCACGTAGCGTCCGGTTTGATTTCATCTTGAGGACAATGGATGCCGTGGCCGGCCTCTCATTGTCTTTGAAAAGGGATTTCTCAGGTATGACCAGATGTACACGCGCCTGTTCTACACCATTCAGCTGCGAGATTGTCCGGGAAAGTTCACCCTGCAGGGCCCGCTGGTAGTTTAGTTTCTGTACAAACTCGGTCATACCGAAGTTCTTGCGGTCAAAGATTTCGAAGCCGACGCCCCCACCCTGAGGGATACCCTCTGAAGCCAGCGTCAGACGGAGCTCGTAGACCTTGTCTGAAGGCACAAGAATACCTTTACCGTCAGAAGTTATCTGGTATGGAGTTTTGGCATCCTTCAGCTTTTTGACAATCTCCCCGGCGTCTTCTGAAGTCAGATTGGTGAACAGCGGCTTGTAATCAACGCGGTTTGCGACAAATATCAGAATAGCGAATGAAACTGCAGATAAAAAAGCCACTGCAGCAACCAGCATCTGCTTGCCAGGAGATAACGCTAGAAACGGCTCTATAAGTCTACGGATTCCTTCTGGCATTGGTGAGGTTCATATCCCTTTCGATTGGCACTCTTGCATAACTATTGTTGTTTCAACGAATTCAGCGAAGTTATTACACCTGCATCCGCATTACTTCCTGGTAGGCTTCCAGCGCCTTGTTGCGGACCTGCGACATAAACTGGAACGATATACTGGCTTTTTCCACTGCGATCATGACTTCATGCAGATTTTTGTTTTCACCACTGGCCAGACCCTCAATCGATTTGTCCGACTGCACCTGGATGTCATTAACTTTTGAAACAAGTTCACTGAAAAATTTCCCGGCACCATCCACCGTAGAGGAAGAGCTGACTTTGTTCATTTCAGGGAACGCCTTCGCCATTCCGATTCCACTTTCAATACCTGTAATAGCCATGACCATATCTCCGTATGCTTTAATTCATTTTATATTTTCTGGTGTTTTCTCTTCCCGGATTTGAACTTACTCCACGAAGCGCGCACCTTGTTAATTTCTTCACGGACGACAACGGTGTGTTGTTATTTGCCGATTTCCAGCGTTTTCATAGCCATACTTTTGGCCGCTTGAACTGCGGTTACATTTGCTTCATATGCACGGGTAGCACCGATCATATCGGCCATCTCTTCAACAACATTGACGTTTGGCATCGCTACGTATCCTTGCGGGTTGGCATCAGGGTTACCTGGGTCATACTGAAGGCGTGGAGCGCTCTGGTCTTCAATAATTTCTGACACTTCAACCGTTCGTACCTGCTGAGCGGTTGCACCATCAAGAGCCCGATTGAACCTGCTTTCAACTGGTGAAGCGGCAAAGACCGCATCCTTACGCTTATATGGACCGCCCTCGGGAGTTCGTGTAGTATTGGCGTTTGCAAGGTTGCTTGATATAAGGTTCATACGTGTCCGCTCAGCGGTAAGAGCCGACGAACTGACATTCATAGAACTAAAAAAGTCCATTTATTTACCCTCCCTTATGGCAGTCCGTAATCCCTCAAACTTTTTGCTAAGCATCTGCACTGAGGCATTAAACATGATCTGATTTTCAGCCATGCGCCCCATTTCGTTTTCAAGTTCAACCGCATTGCCGTCTCTACCTGGCGTACTGGCCGGGGTCTCAATAACCCTGCCCGTAACTGACTGTAATGAAGTTGCGCCACCTGCGCCACGAAGCGGAATGTGTCGTGGGTTGGGGACTGAAGAGCTGCGCTGTCCAGACTGCCGGTCTTTGATCGCCCCCTGCAACTCCTGTTCGAAGGCCAACGCCTTGGGAACAAAATTTGGCGTCTCGGCATTTGCGATGTTGGAAGCGATCAGATTCTGATTTTTAGCTCTTAGGTCAACGCTCTTGCCCAAAACATCAATTGTCCTACTGAATATACCTTCAATCTGCATATCTGACTCCTTCCGAAGCGCAAACGTTGCAATAAACATACCACGCGCAAAGTTCAAAACAGTGCATTAATTATATGTAAAACAGTATGGCGACTAACCGGAGCAGTACCGGAGTAATCTCCAGATTTTTTCATAAAACCAAGTGCACAGAACACGCCTGAATACACACCATACTTTTTCTTACAGCTGCGAAGAGACCAGGTTATTCTCCGCCGGTCGGGTTAGCTTTATTGCGACACCGTCCAATATGCCTGGCACACATTAAATAACAACAACCAAAAGTAGCTTGATTAACGACTCGCTCCGCGCCATTCTTTTGACCAGGTCATAATATTGACTTACAGTCGTTTTTTACGGGGTGGTTGTTCCGGCTTCAAATGATGACAGAGCCTGCTGGGCAAGTTTCTGCCAATCGGGGTCCTTGCCGTTTTTGACAAGCTGACCGAAAAGTTCTTTAGCCCGGCTGATTTTACCTTCGCGAAGGTTAATCTGTGCTGTTCTGTAGACGAATTCGTCGTTGCGGGGATTATCCGGCAGCTTAAGTGCCGCTTCAAACAGCTTCAAGGCCCCTTTCCGGTCCCCCATGCTTTCCCGGGCGGATCCGGCAACGAAATAGGCGTCCGGCAATGTTCGCGGATCAATCCCCTTTGGGGCCGCGAGATAAAGTTCCATAGACTTTGCCGCCTGCTGATAGAGCTGAAGCTCCCAGAGAGATTTTCCCAACTGATAGTAGCTTTCCGTGCGCCGGGCACGCTCTCCTTTGTTGAGTAGCCAGAGGAGTGTTTCTTTTACCTGGCGGTGTTTTCCACTTGAAAAATAAATTGAACCGAGCCGCTCCGTCATCAATCTTGCGTTCGGATCGGCAGGGAATTTACTTATAAACGCTTTAATGGCTCGCTCAGCAGTGGCTGTATCTCCGATCAACTCTGAATTATCGGCAATACTGATATAAAGCTGCGGTGCTACAGGAGTAGCCCACAATCGCTCGACCAGCACAGCCAACAACCTGACAAGCTCAATCGGACGCCCCGCTTCATTGTATGCCCGTGTGACCGCCGCGAGAAACCCCGGTTGCTCAACTGTGTCAGCAAGGTAATCGCTCTGCTCCTCCATAAAACGCACTAGCGCGGCCGGTTCCTTAGTCCAGTCAGTGCTACGATACACCTCCGCAACAAGCACCTCTCGAATTGTCCTCACTACCGCTACATAAACTCCGCGTGGAAACTTGCGCTGGAATCCCATTACAAGTTGCAGCGCTTCTCCAGCTTCACCATGAATCGATTCAAGCAAAACGTATTTAAAGTGGGCTTCTTCACGCATATCCAGATCGCCGCTATGCTGCGAAGCATTAAGATATACGCTGCTGATCGGCCGGTAATTCCATGGGGTGGACTGAAGAAATTCACTATCGGCGATACGCATTAGTGCCATCTGGCTGGCTTTGTTTTACTTGAAATGATCCGCCACATTTTGATAGATTGCGCGGGCTTCATGCTCATGCCCCTGGCGCGTCAGGATATCACCAAGCCTCACCAGCAGTGCCGGGGCGAAGGTTTTGTCAGCCAACCCGGCGGCCAGACTGGCAAGCAAGGAGCGGGCAGAGCCCAGCTCTCCGCTTCTGGCGATACTGTCGCCATAATAAAAAGTTACTCCCGGGTTCAACGTCAGATAGGCGGGCCACATTTTTTCTGCTTCACGAAAAGCTGCCAACGCCTGAGAATACTTTTGCAGCTTGTACCACGTTTCTCCAAGACGATAGAGTGCCAACGCACGGATCGGCCCCTGGCGTGATGAAAAACGCGAAAACAGCTCTTCGGCTTCCGTCAGGCTCCCTTTGTACAGGGCCGCCTCCGCCGCCATAAAATCCTTTTGCTCCTCTTCAGAAAGAAAATTCCTCAGAACCTGCCGATCAGTTTGACTGAAAGGGATCTCCGACTTGAGTGGCGGGTCAAAGTCCCGCACAAGCTTTTCAACACCTTTCCAGATTTTTTCACGTCCAGCCATAGATGGCTGCGGCACTCCCGGCTTAAACTGTGCACCGACATCAACGGTTATGGCGCTGATATCCGGACGCGACAGATCACGCCACCCGGTCTTTGGAGACACCTGAAAGGTAATCAACAGGCTGTCGCCACGCCTCTTAAAAACCAGCCCACCAATGTTTTTGTCGGAGTAGCGGCGGAACTTTTTAAACAGGGTGCCAGCGGTATCCTGTATGACAAGACGCAGACGATTGCCGGGAATTTCAACCAGAGCGTACTGTGGCGGATCGGCCAGACGAACAGTAAGGCGGGTAAAGTCTTTTTGCGGACGGATGTCTACCCTATAGAGATGATTTGGAATTGAGGCGTACGCCTCGGCGGTGAACAGCGTGAGAGCAATGACCATAAGTGTCACGCCGCAAGAGATAGTCCGACGGCAGAGTGGTGCAACGGCTGGTTGGGAAACTTGTATTGGAGCCATAATCAGATCCGCATGAGAACTAAACCGGCGCAATTTTGCAGTAGCGACGGACTTTTGAAGTCACATCGTCACCAGTGAAAGGCTTTATTATAATATCCCTGGCACCGTATTTGAGCGCCTTCAGGACGGCGGTTCTTGTCCAGCACTCGGCACTCATGATAATCGGCGGCGGTGAATCCTGACGGATTGCGTTAACTTTTATACAGACGGCCAATTCACGATCATTGGCGTCCTGAGAGCCAATGATGACCAGCTTCACGTTTCGGCCCGCAAACAGCTCCTTTATATCAGCATTAAGCGTACCTTCGGCAACCTGAAACCCGGTAAACGACACCAGATCTGTCAACTGCTGGCGCTGTTCTTCGTTGTCTTCCAGTAAAACAATGCTGTCAACTCCATCGTTTATTTCCTGGGCATCTTCCGAATCTTCCTGGCCATCCCCACCGCCGCCTGCCTTAGCTCTGGATTCTGCCTCGATTTCCGGCTCAGCCTCTGCTTCGGCCTCTACCGGCTGGGGATCAAAAAGATTACCAAGTGCGGTCGGAATAAGAACATCCAGATAGTTCATTTCCTGCCCTGGCATTTCCAGTTTTGAGCGGAACATCAGGAAATCGCCATCTGGAACCGGTTCTTCTGGAGTTAACGGATCAATATCAGGAATGTATTTGGAAGGTGGTAACAGCTTAAGCCGAACTTTGTTCGACAGCGCCCCCTGGAAAACGGTGTTCAGGGCGCCGTTTACCATATTGGCAATCTCGGAGAAGGCGTCAATATCATCGCTTTCAATGATGGAAAGCCGCTTTTTTTCCTGAATACGGGCCGGAGGAATACCGAGCAGAATACTGCTCATGACTATGGCGTCACGCAGCGAAAACAAGAGGTAGAACTGACCGACGTATGCCTCACTCGAGTCTACAGCAAGAACGAAGCAACCATCGTCAAGCCCTCCAAAATAAGAGCTTTTGCTTGTTGAAAGTGAATCGGAAAGGGCAATGGAAAGCTCCTGCCCCAGAAGCATGCCGCTTTCTTCGCCAGCCTGCTTAAGAGCTGTTTCCAGCATCCCGTATAGCGTTGTGTAACCATCCATCAGATATTGTCTTCCAGTGCATATTCCGTCTGACGGTCATGCACTAATTGCAGAGAGTGGTGCAAAATCAATCTTCCTTCTTAAGCGTAAGCCCAACCAGCATGGTATGATCTTCAACGGTGAAAGGGACAACCACGCAATCATTGTCGGAAAGGGAGTTGACGGTGTAGTCTTCTCCCGAGATCACTGTGGGGATCGACAGCTTGACGTCCAGCCCCCCCTTGGAGAGCACCTGCTTAACGCTCCCGCCAACCATGTTGGCAATTTCGCCAATCGCATCATTCAGGTCTTCGTTAACCTCATCACAATCAACGCCAAGCATGTTGGAGGTGATTTTCAACGCCAGACTAACCGGGCAGTGTATGGAAATTACTCCGGAGTAGGTCCCGGCAAAACCAACCATCCCGGTAATACTGCATTTGAAGCGGCTGACCGGCTCCTTAAGCGGGAAGTCGTCAACTACATCCATCATGATCATGGTAGAGAACACCTCCCTGGTTGCAGCAATTACATAACCCGATACCTGTTCTTCGGTCAGGGAAATGTCCGAACTGGGACTCATATCAGACCTCCCAGTTTTTCCTGGAGTTGGTCTGGAGTGAATGGCTTTTTAATACTGTCGCTTGCGCCGCTTGACATCGCTTCGGCAATGATCTCCTCGCCACCTTCAGTGGTGATCATGACAATGGGAGTTGAATTGCCGTTAGCACGCACCGCCTTGACAAACTCAAGACCATCCATGTTCGGCATGTTGATATCGGACAGAATCAGCTGAATGGATTTACCGGAGGCAATCACGCCCAAACCCTCGATACCGTCGCCGGCTTCGTAGATTTCATCGACTGTAAGGCCTGCCTGACGAAGAGATCTCGAAATGATTTTACGCATGGTGGATGAATCATCAACAATCAGAATGTTTGCCATAGCAGTGTGCCCCTTTTCGTAATTTTCCATAACGTTATGGATGGATAGTATTCGCGCGTCGCAGTCTGAACACACGACTCAGCGTCGCAAGATTATAGCTGATTTTTTCGCCAGTGCAACCGTGTAGTGACGACGAGATGATTTATTTTAAATAGCTGCTATCATTACACCCTGGCGGAGGAAGCGTTCGACCTGATCCTGTGTTCCTGCTTCGCTGTACAAGCGCAAAACAGGCTCGGTTCCTGACGGGCGAATCAACAGCCAATCGCCGCTGGCGAAGATAAATTTGAAACCGTCGCTGAAATTGGTGGCGACAACCTGCTGACCATCAATAGAGTCTGGAGGGCTGGTTTGTAATCTTGCAATCAGCTGTTCTTTGGCGGCATCTTCGATACGGCGATCAATCCGTTGATAATAAAAATGCCCGATATCGTCCATGGTCTCATCAAGTAACTGCCGCAACCCTTTGCCGCTGACCGCGACCGCCTCCAACAGCAGCAGCCCGAGAAGAATCCCGTCCCGCTCCGGGATATGACCCTTCACTCCCAACCCTCCGGATTCTTCACCTCCCATAAGGATATCGCGCTCCAGCATCAGCTCACAGATATGCTTGAAGCCTATCGGTGTTTCAAAAAGCTCCAGACCGAATTTTTCTGCCAGCAGATCCACCATGCGGGTTGTAGAAACCGTCTTGACTACCGCTCCGGTCATCTTCTTGTATTCGATCAGATGGCGCAGAATAACCGTAAAGATGCAGTGCGAGGAGAAGAAGTCGCCGTTCTCATCAACGGCACCGATCCGGTCGGCATCACCATCCAGCGCCAGACCGACCCGATATTTTCCACTTTTGAGCAACGCCGAAAGTTCCTGCAGATTTTGGCCTATCGGCTCTGGGGCCTGCCCGCCGAACGAGGGATTTTCCGTGTTATGAATCTCATCAACACCGGGGAGGAGCCGTGGTATAAAACCGCTGCCGGCACCATACATCGGATCTACCACCGCCTTGATCCCGGCCTTTGAGATCAGATCAAGATCGACGTAGCGGCCGATTTGATGAAAATAGCCTTCACACGGGTCAAAAATCTCTATAGCACCATTTTTCAGAGCCTCTTCATAAGGAACCGCTACGACACGCCGCCCGTTCTCCAGATTGTACGCAACAATTTCTTCAATGATTTTGGTTGTCGCCGGGAGAGCGGAGCCGCCAAAAGCCTCCTTTATCTTAAAACCGTTATACTCTGGCGGGTTATGACTGGCGGTAATCATAACCCCTGCACCGGCGCCGCTCTCGCGCACGGCCCACGAAACCGCCGGAGTCGGAGCATAATCCTCCGTCAAGCGGACACTAATACCGTTGCCGACTGCGATCTCAGCAACCCGTCTGGCAAAGTCCTGCGACATAAAACGGCGGTCATAGCCTATTATCAGGCCTTTGTCACCCAAACCCTCGCGGTTCAGATAATCCATTGTGGCCTGCGCAACCCGTGAAAGATTTTCAAAAGTAAAATCCCTGGCAATAACGCCACGCCAGCCATCGGTACCAAACTTTATCTGCATCACTCCTCCACAACAATATATTATTTCTGCTGGCTTTCCATCCACTGCAGCCATACCAGCACTTCCGCAACGGCCCGATACAGCTCCGGGGGAATGAACTGATCACTATCAACCTGCATCAGCAATTTTACCAGCTCCGGTGACTCATGGACGTACACACCGGCTTCTCGGGCACAGGCAATGATCGCCTCCGCGACCACACCCTTCCCCCTGGCAACGACAACCGGAGCATAGTACCCCTGTTTGTAGGAAAGCGCCGCCGCACGGCGTTCTTCATCATCACGCGGCGACATGATTTATGCTCATCTCTGCCGGTGTAAGCCCTGCACCTTCAAGCTGCTCTACCAGACGCGCTCTCCCCTCTTCCAGGACCGCCACTGTCGTGTTGTCTTCAGCCTTGACCTTGACAGCAAGCCGCGTACCATCGAGTGTAAGCATGGCAGTAACCGGCCCCAGATGAGGCATGGTGACCGTGATGCTTGTTTCCCAGCTTCGTTCCCTGCCGCCGGACTCATCACGCTGCGCCTCACGCTCGGCAACCATCCACTCCATCTGCTGACCCGGGAACAGATCTCCGCGAAGCATCATCTGCCCGCTCTGCAGTGTGGACAACTGTTCACCGACAATTCCCAGAGAACGCTGATCAGCTATCCCTTCGTGCGCCATACTGCTACCGGCTTTCTTAAAGAGCGACTCCATTATTTCAGCCAAGCCGCTCCGTGTGCTGCCCATGGCAAATTCATCAGCCGGAACTCCGCCCTGCGGCAAGCGGGGAGACAGGAGCCCCTGCGGTTCCCTGAGGATATCATCCAACTTGTAGTCACCGCCGAACCAGCGGGCCAGATGAGATTCGTAAAACAGGCCGCTTTCGCGAAGACCCTGCTGGAGCATCCGGCTGAGCAGTGTAGCATCAGTCGCCGGCCCGGCCAGCAACGTCTGCAGAATCCCCAGCGCTGACTGTGCCGGCACCTGACCGGCCGCTTCGCCCAGAAAGCCGCTCAACCATCGCCCGGTGTCGCTGACTTTTGAATATCCAAGCCGCCCGAAGCGCGCCATCAGGAATGTCAGGCGCGGCTCGTCGGTTATGAAGAACAGGTTGACCAGGTCACCGCGCCTGATCCCCTTCGGCAACATGAACTCCAGCATCTGCGCACCGACCTGAACGGAAAAACGCCCCCCACCAAGGGCAGCCAGCACCTCACCCCTGATCTGCTGGCCAGGCGCAAAACCGGCCGGCATGGCCTGCTGGTTGAGGGCCTCAAGAAGTGCCAGGCGGTTCCCCTTTATTACGGCCTGCAGCAGCTTGGCCATATCATCGCTTAACACAATTCCGTTGCCTGACCCGGCGGGGCTCTGCGCGGAACCCTGCGCTGAGATGGCAGCTGATGCGTCTGACAGCGACGACATTCGCATACTTCTGTCGTAGGTCAGGGCTTCATCCGAGATTACGCTGAAAGCCGGTGAATCCGACGGGAGACTCTTCAGCACGCTATTCAACCGCTCCAGCACGTAAGCCTGCTGGGAGGAGACGCCCCCCGCACTATGTTCCAGGACGCTCAGCCAGCGCCCGGCTTCACTCAGCAAAGGGGGTGTGCCGCCGGAGACGGTGTGCCCCAGCGCAAAAGTCGGCTTCGGCTCTCCCGACAGATAGGTCAGGCGCAGAATTTCACCCGGCGTAACCTTCTGGGGCAGCACCAGTTCCAGCGTTGTCCCGGCTACCTGCACAAAGGCCCTGCCACCCGGAAGCGTGCCGGTAACCGTAGCATTAACCTCTTCACCCGGCAGAAGCGGCAACGGTGTCAGCGGCTGGTTGGCTGCTTCAATCAGGGTAAAACGTGAACTCTGGGCTACGTTCCTAAGTATCTGGGCCGCATTTGATTCGAAGGTTGCCAGACGGGCCTGTTCCGGAGTTAACCGCCCGCCCGCAGCCGGAGATGTTGCCGTACCACCCCTGGAACCATAGGTCAGGGCTTCGTCCAGCAGGTTTGCCAGCACAGCGGCTTCGCCTGACGAACGCCGCAACATGTCGCCGACACTCTGCAATGATGAGCGGAACTGAGTATCGACCACCTGTTCATCTGAAACCAGCAGGCTTAACAGGCGGGATGCATCGGAGAGACTTACCGGAGGTGTGATGCCGGCCTGGCGGGCTATGGCAAACGTCGAGCGCGGGGCAGCGGAGACAAAGGTCATCTCCAGCGACTGCCCGACCCTAACCGCCATCGGCAGATCGAGATTGAAACGCTCAACTCCGACCCGAACCTGGGCCCGGTTATTGGGCAGCGTCGACAGGACTTCGGCGCTGACCCGTTGACCGGGAGCCAGCATACTGACGCTGCCGCCCTCCTGATCTGAAGTGACAAAAGAGATGTTGGAGGCGCGCGAAAGCAGGTCGAATACCTGCTGCTGGATGTCCGTTCCTAGTGCCATACTATCCCCGTACCATCAGGCAACCAGATTCATGGCGATTTCAAGCGACGCCGTTCCGGCATGGCGAACACCCTACTTTATCAGCTGATTCAACTCGAATATAGGCAGCAGCACCGCCAGCACCACGATGCCGACCGCAACCCCCATCGCCAGGACCAGCAGCGGCTCCATCAGCCCCATCACCTTAGTCAAGCGGGAGCTGAACTCACGCTCATAGGCGACTCCGGCCTTAATAAGCATTCCCTCCAGGTTGCCGCTCTTCTCGCCGACCCCTGCCAAGTGTACCAAAAGCGGCGGAAACAGCGGGCTCTTCTTCAAGCTACCGGAGAGGCTCCCCCCCTGGGCAACGTCCTCCATCACACCGCGCAGAAAAGTGCGGTAGACCCGGTTGACAACAACCTCACCGGTGATTTCCAGAGCCTTCATGATCGGCACACCGCTGGAGAGGAGCAGCCCAAGTACACGGGCAAAACGGGAAAGGATCAGGCGCTGCAGCATCCCTCCGGCCATCGGCAGGCGCAGCAACAGGGCATCACGCTTCAGGCGGAGATCATCGCGCTTCATGGCACGGCGGTAGAGGGGGACCGAGGCTATCATCAGGGCGGTGGGAATCCACCAATATCCCTGCAGGAAATGACTTACTTTTATAAGGATGACCGTGATAAGCGGCAGGGCAGCTTTGCTGTCTTCAAAAATTGTCACGATGCGGGGGATGACAACCGTCAGCAGAAACAGCATGACGCCCCCGCCGACGATAACCATCAGGATCGGGTAGGCCAGGGCTGAGGTGACCTTGCTGCGCACCTGTTCCTGCTCCTCCAGAAAATCTGCCAGCCGCTCCAGCACTGCGTCGAGAGCACCACCGGCCTCGCCGGCCGCCACCATGCTCACATAGCTTTCGCCGAAAATACCCGGCTCTGCGGCGAGTGCCCGCGACAGGGAGGCCCCTTCGGCTATTCTCTCTTTTACCCGTACCAAGGCCTGGCGAAGAGGTCCGTTTTCCTCCTGCTCACAGAGTGATCCCATCGCTTCGAAGAGCGGGATAGAAGATGCGACCAGGGTGGCAAGGCGGCGGGTAAAGAGTGAAAGTTCGTCTGCCGGCACGCCACGGCGGAAGGAAAACGATCCGGCCGGCACCTGGGAACCTCCCTCTTCAACCACCTCCCGCGGCAGCAACCCCTTACCTTTCAGCTGCTGCGCAGCCTGCCGTTCGGAGTCGGCCTCAACGGTGCCGGAGACCGAAGCGCCGGTTGTGCTGTAGGCTTTATAGCGGAACGTCGGCATAATCTTCCTGGGTAACGCGCAGGACCTCTTCTATTGTGGTAATCCCGGCGGCGGCACGGGCAAGGCCGTCATCGCGCAGTGTCTTCATGCCATGCGCAACTGCATACTCCTTGATCTCTCCCGCATGTGCGCGGCGAATGATCATCGAGCAGAGTTCCTGATCAATCGGCATGATTTCATAGATAGCGGTCCTCCCGAGAGTGCCGAGACCGAAGCAGGCATCACACCCCCGGCCGCGATAAAGCTTTTCAGGCAGGGGCACCCCGGCATACTGTTCCACTGGACGGTACTCTTCGCGGCAATGCGGACAGATCACCCGCACCAGTCGCTGGGCGACCACGGCAGACAGTGAAGATGCGATCATGAACGGCTCTATCCCCATATCCACCAGGCGGGTCACAGCGGTGGCGGCATCGTTGGTGTGCAGCGTCGAAAGCACCAGATGCCCGGTCAAGCTGGCCTGAATAGCTATTTCGGCCGTTTCGGCATCACGGATCTCGCCCACCATGATGATGTCCGGGTCCTGGCGCAGGATTGAGCGGAGGCCGCCGGCAAAGGTCAGATCTATCTTCGGATTGACCTGAATCTGGCCAATCCCCCTGATCTGGTATTCGATCGGGTCCTCAATTGTGATGATGTTCTTTTCGCTGGAGTTGACCTTGTTGAGGGCGGCGTAGAGTGTTGTCGACTTACCGCTGCCGGTTGGACCGGTGACAAGAATAATGCCGCTGGTACGGTTCAGCATCCGCTCCAGTGTCCGCACACCATGCTCGCCAAGGCCGATGTCGGCAAGGGAGAGAACACCCTTTTTCTTGTCCAGCAGACGGAGCACGGCCCGTTCACCATAATAGGTAGGGATGATCGAAACACGGATATCGACATCACGCCCGGCGACCCGCACGCGAATGCGGCCATCCTGAGGCAGTCGTTTTTCGGCTATATTGAGCCCAGCCATGATCTTGATGCGGGAAACCAGCGCGTCCTGAATGATCTTGGGTGGGGAGAGTTTTTCGTAGAGGATGCCGTCGATGCGGAAGCGCACCAGAAGATCCCGTTCGTACGGCTCGACGTGCACATCGCTGACCCGCTCCTTGACCGCCTCCGAAAGGATTGAGTTGAGAAGACGGATAACCGGAGCTTCATCGGACAGATCCAGCAGGTCCGTAGGGTTGTTCAGTTCGGTGGCAACGGTGGAAAGGTCTTCCCCCTGCAGCTCCTGAAGTACATCAAGGGCCGTTCCCGACACCCCGGCATAGACGTGGTTAATGACGTCCGCCAGGTGTGCAGCC
>Ga0123338_10001860_pt1 | contig 19978 bp, 16 predicted proteins | sample grotaG_FD_89793 | JGI IMG/M metagenome (GOLD analysis project Ga0123338, IMG submission 89793) | Glacier valley bacterial and archeal communities from Borup Fiord, Nunavut, Canada, to study Microbial Dark Matter (Phase II) -... | ecosystem: Environmental > Aquatic > Freshwater > Ice > Glacier ...
GGCAGGGTTTGTGCAGTCGAGCACTCAGACGTGGCCGTTGTGCACAAACGCTGGGGTGGTCACGAAGGCGCTGGTGGCGAGTGCGATGCGGTGTAACGGTTGGGTTGCGTGGCGCCTGCGGACGGGCGGGATCTGGTGCCGCCCGGTGGAGGGGCACCGTCAGAGTTTGATGATGTCGCTGAAGCGCAGGATGATGCCCGGCACGACGCCGAGCGCCAGCGTGGCGCCGCCGCAGATCATCAGGGCGGCGTTCAGCGAGGAGGGCGTCCTGATCGGGGCGGTGTCACCATCGGGGACCGGCTTCATCCAGATCTCGCGCATCAGGCTGCCGTAGTAGCCGAAGGCGATGACCGAGTTGACGGCACCGACGATCGCCAGCGCGTAGCCCCAGTTGGTGCCACTGGTGATCACGGCGCGGAACGCTCCGAACTTGGCGACCCAACCGCCGAGCGGCGGGATGCCGGCGAGCGAGGCGAGAAACGCCGTCGCCAGCACACCGAGTACCGGTGCGTAGGAGAACAGCCCGCCCCAACTGGAGACCTCGCCACTTCGGGTCTTGCGGCTGACGGCGATGATCACAGCGAAGAGGCCGAGGTTGGTCGCGGCGTACACGGCGAGGTACGTGACGATCGCCGTGAGTGCGTTGCCCGACGACTTGCCGCCGGCGACGGCCAGCGGCATGAGGATGAAGCCACCCTGGCTGATCGACGAGTACGCCAGCATGCGGACGATGTTCGTCTGGCGCAAAGCCATCACGTTGCCGAGCGTCATCGTCAACGCCGCCATCACGCCGATCATCGGCTGGAAGACGTCGCCGCCGTGCGGGAAGGCGACGTAGATGAGGTTGATCAAGGCGACGAAACCGGCGGCCTTCGAGGCGACCGAGAGGAAGGCGGTGATCGGCGTCGGAGCACCCTGGTAGGTATCGGGTGCCCAGTTGTGGAACGGCACGGCTGACACCTTGAAGGCGAAGCCGATGATTACGAAGACGATGCCCATTACGGCGACCGGCGACATCGATCCGTTCTGCAATTTGGCGCCGATGCCCTTGAGGATCGTCGTGCCGGTGTCGCCGTACAGCAGCGACATCCCGTAGAGCATGACGGCCGAGGCGAAGACCCCGAGCAGGTAGTACTTGGTGCCGGCCTCGTTGCTCTTGAGGTCACGCTTGCGCCAGGCGGCGAGCATGTAGGCCGGGATCGACAGGAATTCGAGCGAGACGAAGATCGTCACCAGGTCACGGCTGGAGCCCATCATCACCATGCCGAGGATCGATGACAGCAGCAGGAAGTAGTACTCCCCCTGGTAATAGTCGCCCTCTTCCAGATAGTTCTGCGACAACAACACGACGACATAGCCGGCGAGCAGGAAAATGCCCTTGACGAGCAGCGAATAGGTGTCGACGACGTAGGCACCGCCGAACATGCTGCGCGCCTTGTGTCCGCTGACGGCCAGCGTGACGATCGGGATGAACGCCGCCAGCAGACCGACGCCGGCGATCGTCGACAGCACCCACTTCTTCGATTCCTCGAGGAAGAGGTCGGCGAGCAGGACGGCGACGATGACGCCGGCAAGCACGAGTTCGGGGGCGAGCGCGTGATAGTCGATCTTCGGCGACGAGAACGGCGCGACGATGTCGGAGGCCAGCAGGGTCGAAAGCATCACTTACCCGTGAGCGCCTGGACCGGGGCGAGCAACTTGGTGACACTGCCGTTCAACACCTTGAACATCAGGTCGGGATACGCACCGAGCACGACGATGCCGATGAGCAACGGCGTCCAGGCGATCCATTCGAAGATCCCGACGTCGTGGACCTCGGCATGCGGATCGGCGTTGCCGGCAGCACCGACGCTGAGGGGGACGGCACCATGACCACGCTCGCCGACAAGGTGGTCACCTGCATGGTCGCCAGCGTGTGCGCCCGCATGCAGATCGTTGCCGTCTGCGTCGACGTCACCGGCGATCAGCGGGCTGGCCTCACCGAAGGCGACACGCTGGAACATCCACAGCAGGTAGCCGGCAGCGAGCACCGTGCCGATCGCGGCGATGACCATCAGCGTGCGGAACAGCGGCTGACTGAGATGGACGTAGTCGTTGTGGAACGGCGAGTACGCCGACAGGATCGCCGGGAACTCACCCCAGAAACCCGCAAGTCCCGGCAGGCCGAGGGAGGCCATTGCACACATGCCGAGGATCCAGCCGAGTCGAGGGATCCGTTTGAGGATGCCGCCCATCTTGGCGATCTCGAGCGTGTGGTACCGGTTCTTGATCGAGCCTGCGAGGAAGAACAACATACCGGTGATCAGGCCATGGGCGACCATCCCGTAGACGGCGGCGTTGATGCCGAACTGGGTGAGTGTCGAGATGCCGAGCATCACGAAACCCATATGGGCAACCGACGAGAAGGCGATCAGGCGTTTCATGTCTGTCTGCGCCAGACAGCCGAGTGCGCCGTAGATGATGCCGATCACGGCAAGAACCCCGATCACCGGTGCCCACTTGACGGCGGCCTGCGGCAGCGTCGGGATGGCGATGCGGATGAAGCCGTAGGTGCCGAGCTTCAGGAGGATGGCGGCAAGGATGACTGATCCCTGTGTCGGCGCCTGCGTATGGGCGTCCGGCAGCCACGTGTGGAATGGGAACATCGGCACCTTGACGGCGAACCCGACGAACATGCCGGCAAAGATCCATACAGCCACGTTGGTGGAGATCATGCTGCTGTGGGCGTAGAGGTACTCGAGCGAGAAACTCTGCGCGCCGGTCTGGAAGAACAGAGCGAGGAACGCCACCAGCATCAGCGCCGAACCGAACATCGTGTACAGGAAGAATTTGAGACTGGCGTACTGGCGCTGCTCGCCGCCCCACACGCCGATCATGAAATACATCGGCAGCAGCACGACTTCGAAAAACACGAAAAAGAGGATGAGGTCCTGGGCGACGAACGTTCCGGCCATACCGGTCTGCAGGATCAACATCAGGATCATGAATGCCTTGGCGTTACCCGGCTCCGGGATGTGGTCCCAGCTGTAGATCATCACCAGCAGGGTGATGACCATCGACAGGATGTAGAGCGGCAGGCTGACACCGTCGAGGCCGATGATGTAGCGCGACTTGATTGCCGGGATCCAGGCGACATCGACGTGGAACTGCAACTTCGAACTGTCGGACCCGTACTTGAACCACGCCATGGTGGCAATGCCGACCGCCAGCGTGACGGCCGCGGTGATGATGGCGATCGCCTTGTTGAGCGACTCCTCTTCCTTGGGGATGAAAAGCATGATGAGGACTCCGGCCAACGGCAGGAAAACGCCGACGGTCAGGATCCAGTTGTGATCGGTAAGCATGTGTTTGCCGACTCCCTAGGTGTTCACGAGAATGAGGACGAGGGCGGCTACTGCCGCTGCGCTGAACAACAGCGCCCCGTACTGGTTGACTTTGCCTGACTGCACCGGTCGCAGTGCGCTGCCCAGACCGCGGGCTGCTGCGCCGGAACCGTTCACCGTGCCGTCGACCACGCGCTGGTCGACGTTCTTGTAGATCCACAAGCCTGATTTGCGGGCCCACTTGCCTGCGCCGTTGACGATGCCGTCGAGGACGTTCTGATTGAACCAGTACGCAGCGGCCGAGACCGGGTAGGCGACACCGTGGACGATGATCTTCTCGTACAGCACATCCAGGTAGTACTTGTTGAAGAGGAACTTGTAGCCCCAGCGCAGCGGAACGATGCGCTTGGTGATGCCTTTGAGCGGCGAGGCATTGTCGCCGTAGATACTGATGCAGACAGCGGCTGACACGGCGAACCCGGCGATGACGAGCAGGATCGACGGCAGAGCGTTGACCCACTTGAACGCCGCTTCCGGCAGTTCGCCCGATGCTTCGCCGATCTTCGGGAAGAACTGCCCGCCGATCGGAGACACCCAGTCGGTGAACTTGTGGATACTGAAGGCCGCTGCGTTGAGGTAGCCGCTGAACAACGCAAGTGTGGCGAGGATGATCAGCGGAACTGTGATCAGTGCAGGTGATTCGTGCGGGCCGTGATGGACATCGTGCTTCGCTGCGTGGTGTGCGTCGTCGGCATGAACGGCCTCTTTGGCATCGTCGGCGTCAACATCGCCGTGGATGTCTGCAACGTCACCGACCGTTCTGGCCATCGCCATCACCGGCTGATGAGCATGGTCGTCGGTCGTCGAACCGTGATCGCCGCCAGCAACATGGGGCTGAACGGCGTGTGCGTCGTCGACGTCGAGGTCGTGCGGATCGTGGGCATCGCCGTGGGCATCGTCGTGCTCAACTGCCGCTGCGCCACGCGGCTTGCCGAAGAACGTCAGGTACGTCGCCCGGGTCATGTAGGCGGTCGTCATGAAGGCGCCAGCGAGGCCGATGATCCAGAAGACGTCGTAGCCGGCGTGATGGGCGTTGTCGATGATCTCGTCCTTGGAGAAGAACCCGGAGAAGAACGGCACACCGCACAGCGCTGCCGTCGACACCATCCAGCAGGCGAAGGTGATCGGCATCTTCTTGCGGAGCCCGCCCATGTCCTTCTTCATCTCGAAGCTGTGATGCGAACCGGAGTGCGAGACCGATCCGGCACAGAGGAACAGGCAGCACTTGAAGAAGGCGTGCGTGAAGATGTGGAACACCGCAGGCGTCCAGGCGCCGACACCGAGGCCCATCATCATGTAGCCGAGTTGGCTGACGGTTGAATACGCCAGCACCTTTTTGATGTCCGTCTGTACGAACGCCAACGCCGCAGCGATGATGATCGTGATCCCACCGATGATGGCGATGAGGTTGAAATGACTGCCGGCGACGTTGATCGACAGGCCGGTGTGGAACACCGGATAGATGCGGGCGACGAGGTAGACGCCGGCGACGACCATCGTCGAGGAGTGCAGCAACGACGACACGGGGGTCGGGCCTGCCATCGCGTCCGGCAGCCAGGTGTGCAGCGGGAACTGGCCGCTCTTGCCGATACAGGCGATGAACAGGGCGACGGCACCCCACAGGATCGCCGTGTGCGACGCCGTCCCTGACTGCGCCCAGGCGTTGATGCCCTGCAGGTCGAAGCCGCTGCCGAACCCGTTCCTGGTGGCAAAGCTGTTCGCCGAGAAGAAGATGATCGACACGCCGACGAGCAGACCGACATCGCCGACACGAACGGTGAAGAAGGCCTTGAGGGCGGCGCGGCTGTTGGCGGCGTCTTCCCACCAGTGGCCGATGAGCATGAACGAGCAGAGTCCCATGATCTCCCACCCGAGGATGATCTGCACCATGTTGTCGGCGAGCACCATCGTCAACATGCCGCCGGCGAAGAGCGTCAGTGCTGCGAAGAAATGCGTGTATCGGCGGTCCCCCCGGAGGTACTCGAGGGAGTAGATCTGCACCAGTGTCGAGATGAAGGCGACGAGCAGGAGGATGATCATCGACAGGCCGTCGATATGGCTGCCGATCGTGAACGTCGCCCCGCCCTGGCGCCACCATGTGTAGCTCTTTACGACCGGGGTGATGTAGTTGCCCTCGCCCTCGGCACGAAGCATTCCGGTGATCGAACTGCCGAACGAGCCGAGCGCACCGTTGGTCCTGCCGGCCGAATCGACCCGCTGGATCCATTGGTATGCAGTGCCGGCGGCCAGCACCAGTGATGTCGCCATCGAGGCGACGCCGAACAGCGATCCGCCGCCGGGGATCGTCAGACTGGCGACCTTGATGTCCTTGATGCGCTTGCCGACGGCGAGGATCAAGAAGAAGCCGATACCGGGGACGACGGCGATCAGCCATGCGTGTTCGAGGAACCAGCCGCTGCTCAAGTTGGCGGCGGCATCCTGCGCCAACATCATCCCTTCATCTCCGACAATTCGTCGAGCGAGATGTTGCGCTTGTTGCGGTAGATCAGCAGCACGAGCGCCAGGCCGACGCCGACCTCGGCAGCCGCCACGGCGATGATGTACAGCGCGAATGTCTGGCCGGAGATGTCGTTGTACTTCAGGCTGAAGGCCAACAGGTTGATGTTCACCGAGTTGAGGATCAGTTCGATCGACATCAGTACGAGCACGGCGTTCTTGCGGACGATCACGCCGTAGACGCCGATGCAGAACAGCACTGCGCCCAACAGAAGGAATTCACTGATCAGCATTCAGTCTCTCCGAGCGAGGACGATCGCGCCGATCACGGCAGCGAGCAGGACAAACGACAGCGCCCAGAACGGCAGCAGGTATTGGCTGAAGATCGAATCGGACAGCTGCTGGATGTTGAACGGCGTGTTCTTCAGCGGCAGGCGCTCGGCCTTGTACGTTTTCAACAGCCCGTAGGTGAGGGTGCCCAACAGCAGCAGGGCGACCGGAATACCGATGAACGCCCCGTTCCTGTTGTCGAGGTTCTCGTCGTTGCCGACCTTCGAGCGGGTGAGCATCGTGCCGAAGAGGAACAACACCATGACGGCACCGATGTAGACGAGCACCTGGGTGACGGCGACGAACTCGGCTGCGAGCAGCAGGTACTGGGCAGCGGCACCTGCGAGCACGACGACGAGCCATAGCGCAGCATGGACGACGTTCTTGTTGGTGACCACGCGGATCGCCCCGACGATCATCATCAGGGCGATGATCCCGAAGCCGACCTGCTGGCCGACGTTGATGTTCTCGACAGCGATCATCGGCTACTTTTTTCCTTTGAGCGCGCCGGATTCGAGTTCCGGTGCCTCCGGGACGGTTTCCATCCACTCGCCGAGTTTCGTCTTGTCGTGCAGCAGGTCGGCGATCTTCGGCTCGGAGTACTCGTACTCCGGGCTCCAGAACAGCGCGTCGAACGGGCAGACCTCGACGCAGATCCCGCAGTACATACACAGCGCATAGTCGATGTCGAAACGGTCGAGCTTGTTGACACCACGGGGCTTGCCACCGGCACGACGCGGCGGTGCGAGTTCCTTGTGGCCTTCGATGTAGATGCACCAATCAGGACACGAACGGGCGCACAGCATGCACGACGTGCAGTTGTCTTCGCGCAGCGCGATGACCCCGCGGGCACGGACGGGTGGTGACTCCTTCTCGTGCGGGTACTGCACGGTCGCCGCGCCGTTCTTGAGGGTGTCCACGAGCGTGTTGAAGGTGATCCCGAGACCTTTGAACATGCCTGGAACTTTGGGCTTGGCCATCAGAACGCCACCTTGAGGATCGCCGTCAACATGATGTTGGCGAGCGCAATAGGAATGAGGACCTTCCAGGCGAAGCGCTGCAATTGGTCTTCACGGAAGCGCGGGAAGCTGAAACGGACCCACATGATCAAGAAGACGACGATCATCATCTTGACGAACATGATCAGCGGGCCCACGACGTTCATCCAGTTGGCGACGTCGCCGATGTTGTGCCAACCGAACCAGCTGAACGGGACACCCCAACCGCCGAGGAAGAGGGCACTGGCGATCAGCGCGAACACACCGGCGGTGGCGAATTCACCGATGAAGAAGATGAGGAAGCGGAAGCCCGAATACTCCGTCATGTAGCCGGAGACGAGTTCCGATTCGGCGATCGGCATGTCGAACGGCGTCTGCGTCAGTTCCGCCTGGACGGCGATCATGAAGACGATGAAGCCGACGAATTGCGTGAGGATGTAGGGGTTTCCGAGGAAGTGCAGTCCGAAGATCTTGTCGTTGTTCTGCTTGACGACGATCTGCTGGAGGTTCATCGTGCCGGCCTGGATGACGACGCCGATGACGGCGAGGACCATCGGGAGTTCGTAGGCGATGAGCTGACCGGCAGCACGGAGGCCGCCCATCAACGAGTACTTGTTGGCAGACGACCAGCCGGCCATCAGGATGCCGAGGACGCTGACGGAGCTGACCGCCAACGCATAGAAGATGCCCGCCTCGAAGTTCGTGAACCACGCATCGGGCCCGAATGGGACGACGGCGATCAGCAGGAAGGTGCTGGCGAGGACGATCAGCGGCGCCATCTTGAACAGGCGCTTGTCGGCGCCGTCAGGGGCGAGGTCTTCTTTCTGCAGCCACTTGCCGACTTCGGCGAAGAGCTGCATCGAGCCGTAGGGACCTGCTTCCATCGGTCCGAGGCGGCTCTGCATGAAGCTCATCATCTTGAACAGGAAGATGTAGACGATGCTGCCGGCAGGCAGCAGTACGGCGACGATGCCGCCGAGGATGCGGATCAGGGAAACGCCCCAGTAGGGCAGCGCGGCAAGCATCAACGATCGATGTCCCCGAGGATGAAGTAGAGGCTGGCGAGGATCGTGATGATGTCCGGCACGAAGACGCCCTTGAGCAGCCACGGCGTGATCGAGATGTTGTTGAAGCTGGCCGAGCGGATCTTCACACGGAACGGGCCGGTGTCACCCTTGCTGACGACGTAGTAGCCCATCTCACCGAGCGGGTTCTCCGTCGACACCCACGCTTCGCCTTCTGGAACCTTGACGATGCGCGGCACCTTCGCCATGATCGGCCCTGCCGGGATGTCGTCGACGAGCTGTTCGACGATCGAGCACGCTTCGCGCGTTTCCTGGAGCCGAACCCAACAGCGGGCGAACGAGTCGCCTGCGGGGTGGGTGATGACCTTCCAGTCGGCCTTGTCCCATGCCATCGGCAATGTCTGGTCGCGGCGGAGGTCCCAGTCGATACCGCTGGCGCGGGCATTGGCGCCGGACAGGCCGTAGCTCATCGCCACGTCCTTGGGGATGACGCCGATGCCGCGGGTACGCATCTGGAAGATCTCGTTGCCGAACAGCAGGTCCTCGATCGTGTCGCAGAACTGCTTCATCTTCTTCATCGTCGCTTTGGCCTCGTCGATCCAACCCTTCGGCAGGTCGTCCTTGAGGCCGCCGATACGGTCGAAGTTCGGGTGGAAGCGGCCGCCGGTCGCTGCCTCGATGAGATTCAGCGCATATTCACGGTCACGGAAGGCGAAGAAGACCGGCGTGATCGCCCCGAGCTGTACACCGAGGTCACCGAGGAACAGCGTGACGTTGGCGATGCGGGAGAGTTCGAAGAGGATCGTGCGGATGTACTGGGCGCGCGGCGGCGCCTCGATCCCCATCAGCTTCTCGGCAGCGAGGATGAACGGCACCTCGTTGGCAAAGCTGCCGAGCCAGTCGATGCGGTTGATCAGCGCTGTGACCTGCGGGAACGAGCGGACCTCTGTCAGTTTTTCGTAGCCGCGGTGCATGTAGCCGGCCGACGGTTCTGCCCATATGACCTGCTCGCCGTCGAGGCGGGCGATGATGCGCAGTGTGCCGTGAGTGGCAGGATGCTGCGGACCGATGTTCAGGGTCATACCCTCGGTCTCGAGTTCGACGTTGACACGGGCATCTGCGGCCTGCGAAGCGATGTAGGCGAGTTGTTGGCGGTCGGAGATGACCTGACCTGACGTCGTGGCGGTCATTCTGCTGCCGCTCCTTCTTCGTCGTCTGCGGCACCCGGAAGTGGCTCGACATCGACGATGCCTGGCCATGGCTTGATGATGCGGGCGAGCAGCGGGAAGTCCTTACGCAGCGGATTACCCTCGAAATCGCCTGGCAGGTACATCTTGCGCAGATCGGGATGACCGGTGAAGCTGATACCGAACATCTCCCAGGTTTCGCGCTCGTGCCAGTTGGCGCCTGCGAAGACCGGCACCCAGCTGTCCACGGCGCCACGGTCTTCGACATCGACCTTGAGGATGATGCCGACGTGTTGCTTCAATGAATAGAGCCTGGCGAGCACCTGAAAACGTGTGTCGCCACCGGCGTATCCCTGCTTGATGGTGTCGTCCCGCGGCGGCGCTTCGTCGGTCGGATCGTCTTCGCTCTTGCCGAACGGGGACGGCATCCAGTCCATCGCCGAGAGGAAGCAGAAGTACTCGAAGCCCATCTCGTCGCGGAGCACCCGGGCGGTCCGGCGCCAGGCTTCGGGCTTGACACGGACCCACAGGTCGTCTGACGGCTTAATCAGCGAATCGGCGATCGAGTCGCCGATGAGCGATCGGAGTCTGTCGAGGATGCCCCGGCGGAGCAAGTCCCCGGGGATCTCGGCAATCGGGGTATCAGCGGTTGGCGACAACGGGCTCGCCCTTCCGCTCGGCTTGTTCAGCCGCGTCGCCGCGCTCCATCAACTTCGTACCCTCGCCGCGCCAGCGGGCACCCATGTCTTCGTTCTTGATGCGCTGCTGCAGGAGCACGATGCCTTCGAGCAGCGCCTCCGGGCGCGGCGGGCAGCCCGGTACGTAGATGTCGACGGGGATGATCTGGTCGACGCCCTTGGTGACCGAGTAGCTGTCCCAGTACGGGCCACCGCAGTTGGCGCAGGAGCCCATCGAGATGACGTATTTCGGCTCGGCCATCTGCTCGTAGAGCCGGCGGATCGCCGGTGCCATCTTGTCGGTGACCGTGCCGGAGATGACCACCAGGTCTGCTTGACGCGGGCTGGACGGCAACGGAATGACGCCGAGGCGCATCACGTCGTAGCGCGGCGAACCGAATGCGGCGCCCATTTCGATGGCGCAGCAGGCGAGACCCCACTGATACACCCACATCGAATACGAACGCCCCATGTTGAACAGCCGGTTGAGACCTTTCGGCATCCGACCCTTGTCGACTAGACCCATCGCAGCACCATGCTTCCTGCTCGGGGCCGCTCGCTGCGTGTGATGTCGTGCCTCAGACCCATCGCAGCACGCCTTTCCGCCAGGCGTAGACGAGGCCGAGGAGGAGGACGAAGACGAAGATGCCCATTTCCAGGAGACCAAAACCGGCATAGCGCTCCAGTTGTGTCGCCCACGGGAAGATGAACACGGTTTCGACGTCGAAAATGACGAAGAGCAGGGCGAAGACGTAATAGCGGATCTGGCTCTGCGACCAGCCGTCGCCGATCGGGTCGACACCGCTCTCGTAGACCTTGGACTTGTCGGCATTGGGACGATTCGGTCGAACGAGCGCGCTGATAGCCAGCAGCAGGGCTGCCAGCAAAACACCAATCGCACCGAACATGGCGACCGTGAGGTAGCTCCGCAAGAGTTGGGACATCGGGCCACGACGCTATCAGCGAGCGTGAAGGCGCTCACAAACGAGCCACCCGGAATCTCCAGGCGAATCTCGGACAGTTCGACGAAGCGTCGATCAGACCGGGTGCGCCTTCTCGTTCGTCGTCGGCCTCCCGGGTTGCTGCCGATCAGTGCTGGCGTGCTGTCGAACGTACAAGCACACCTGGGCGGCTGTGCATCGCCGCCGCGACCAGTTCGCCGTCGCAGATCACCGGGGTGCCGTTGACCAGCAGGTGTTTCATGCCGACGGGCTGATCGGCAGTCAGTCGTTCGGCGTCGGCCGGGAAGTCACGCACACGGCGGGTCGGTCCAGGAGCGACCGTGGCGGGATCGAAGACGACGACATCGGCTGCTGCGCCGACGCGGATCTCGCCGCGATCATCGAAGCCGAACAGGTCGGCCTGCACCTTGGTGAGCTTGTTGATCGCCTCCTCGAGCGTCAGTACGCCGTTCTCCCGCACCCATTTGCCGAGCAGATCCGTCGCCTGCGGGGCGTCGCACAGTTGACCGACGTGGGCGCCGGCATCCGACAGGCCGATCGTGCAGCCCTCGGCCCGTAGCAGTTGGCTGACACCTGCTTCGTCGTCGTTGGCGAGCGTTCCCTGCACCCGCATCCGCAGATCCGCCTCGTCGAGCGTCAGGTCGAGCAGTAGATCGAACGGATCGACGCCGGCGCGTAGCGCGATCGTCGGGATCTGTTCACCGACGAGGTCGGGATGTGCGGACGACTCCATGATCCGGTAGGTCTCCCATCTCGGAAGCAGACCTTGACCGTTGGACCATCCGTCACGGACAGTCTGACGCCATGCCGGGTCGCTGTACGCAGCGCGACGCTCATCGAGCGACTGCGGGATCAACGCCGCAAAGATCGGACTGGTGTTCAACGGGAACGGCTCGACCATCGTGAACGAGAACGACAGCGGCCGGCAGGACACCTGCGGCCAGACGTCGGCGCCCTTCGCCCTGCCCTCCTGATGCATCTCGAGCATTTTCAGGTGAGTCCCATCGGCAATCGTCAGCAGCGCCGTGAACGTGATCGGTGCGCCGACTTCGAGTTGCAGGTCGTAGATCTCACGGAATTTCAGTTCCTTCATCGTCCCGTTGATCCCGATGACCCCCTTCCCGGTGCTCGCCGAGGCGTGACAGAGCGCTTTGATCTCGTCGATGTCCGCCCAGCGGCTGGCGATCGGCTTGCCGTCAGCTCCGAGATGCGTGCCGGCAAAACTGGTGGCAAATCCCGCAGCACCCGCCTCGACCGCGTCGTGCACGAGCGTCGCCATCGTGTCGATCTCCGCTTTCGTCGCCGCGCGTGCGGATGCATCGGGCCCCATGACGTAGATACGCAGCGGCGTGTGGCCGATGTAGGCGGCGAAGTTGAGCAGCATTCCGTGACGTTCGACCGAATCGAGATACTCGGGGAACGTTTCGAAGTCCCACGGGATTCCGGCCCCGAGCGTCGCCGGGTCCATGTCCTCGACCTGTTCGAGCGTGTTGGCGATGAGGTCATGGTCGCCAGGACGGGTCGGAGCGATCGAGAACCCGCAGTTGCCGGCGACCACTGTGGTGACGCCGTGGAAGCACGACGGTGTCAGCGCGGCGTCCCAGAAGACCTGGGCGTCGTAGTGAGTGTGGATGTCGATGAATCCCGGGGCGACGACGCAGCCGGTCGCGTCGATGACGATGTCGCCGATCAGATCGTGACCGATCGCCGTGATCAGCCCGTCCTGGATGGCGACGTCGGCCCCGAAGCCTGGTGCCAGCGTTCCATCGATGATGGTGCCTCCGCGGATGACGGTGACCTTGCTCATGGTGTGCTCCGTTCTGCCGGCTCGCAAGCCCTGAGGGCAAACTCGGCCGAAGTGAATCTGCCGCAGCGACTGTGCTGCATCCGTTCCATTGTCCCGCTTTTCGTTGGTCGGCGACGATGCGGGCGGTTCCGACGGCTACGCAACCCCGTCACCCGAGTATGCGAAGTCCAACGGAGTACGTGCGGCACGCCCATCGAACCGTGCATACTCGCCCGAACCGTGCGTACTCGCCAGAACCGTGCGTACTCGCCCGAACCGCACGTACTCGGGTCGACGGCGGTTTGCGAATGGGGCTTTCGGGGGGCTGGGGCGGCCGGCCTTACGATGGGTCGATGACTGCGACGCCCGTGTACATGGTGGATCTCGAACCGTTTCGGTTGGGCGATCCCGCCGACCGCGCCCGTGTTGCTGCGCAGATCGACACCGCATGTCGAGACAGTGGATTCCTGCAGATCACCGGACACGGTGTGCCGCTCGATGTGTCCGACCGCCTCCTCGAAGCGTGGACTGCGTTCTCCTCACTGCCCGTCGCCGAGAAGGAACGGTGGATCGTCACCGACAAGTCGGCGAACCGGGGGTGGACCGGTGTGGGGACCGAAGCGCTCGCCGCCAGCCTCGGCAAGAAGACGCCGCCAGACCTTGTCGAGGCCTTTGTCGTCGGGCGCGACGACGCCACCGATGAGTACTTCGATCATCATCGTTCCTGGTTCGTCCCCAATCTCTGGCCAGACGTCCCGGCAGACTTCCACGACGCGTGGACCGCATATGAGTTGGCCGCTCGCGAAGTGCAGGACGTATTGCTGAGGGCAATGGCGATGGCCCTCGGCCTGTCCGACGACTGGTTCATCCAACGGACACGTCGCAGCGTCATCACGACCCGCATGCTGCGGTACGAGCGTCCGCCCGACTCGCCAGACCCCGAGCCGGGACAGATGCGCCTCGGGGCACATACCGACTACGGCATCGTCACGATCCTGCTCGCCGATGAGATTCCCGGGCTCCAAGTGTTCCGCAACGACGAATGGCTCCCGGTGACAACACCGCGCGGATCCTTCACCTGCAACATCGGCGACATGTTGGCGCAGTGGACCAACGACCGCTGGAACTCGACGCTGCACCGCGTCGTGCCGCCCCCGTCGTCGGCTGACGGAACGGTGCTGCGGCGATCGATCGCCCGCTTCCTGGACAGCGAGCCGGACATGATGATCGAGTGCATCCCGACCTGCGTCAGCACTGACAACCCGGCGAAATACGAGCCGGTCAACGGCGGCGAATGGCTGATCAACAAGATCACCGCAGGCCGCACGGTCACAACCTCATAGGACACCGCCCCCGACGCAGGAACGGAATCCGTCGTATGCCCACCGGTTTCCTACCTGCGTCGGCCCGCACCGCTACCGCAGCAACCGGACCGAATCCCCGCCGAGGTTCGACATCCCGCTGTCCAGCGTGATGAGGGTGGCGTCGTGATGACGAGCAAGGCCGATCAGGTGGGCATCTGTCACCTGACGGAATCCGACGAGAGCCTCGTGCGGAACGAGCGGATTGTCCACGTACGCAACCTCGTCGGCCAGAAATCGGTGATCGCCTCGCCTCGTGAGTTCCGCAAGCACGGCCGTTGCTTGCCGTACCGTGACTGCGTCAGCGGTGACCATCGGGTTCGCCGACACTCGGACAAAGCCAGCCTGGGTGACTGGACAGGAGCCCCATTCGTCGCCTTCCAACGAGGCAAACCAACGGCGCGCGAGCGAGTGGTGCATGTGCGCCTCCCAAACGAGGGCGACGAGCACGTTGACGTCGGGGAATTGAATCACTTATCGTCCAATGCGCTTCTGACCATCTCGGAGGTGATCACCGTCGAAGCGGTCGAGACTCTGATGATCGGAAGTCCATCGACGATGTCAACCCGCGACGGGCGCAGGCCTGAACGCGCCAAGGACGAGATGACGGCACCGATGGACTCGTTATGCATCCTGGCAAGTTCGCGGGCCGCTTCCATCACGTCGTTGTCGATATCCAGGGTGGTGCGCACATCGAGATGCTAGTGCATCTCGATGCGCACCACGCTCCACCTGATCGGGCGGGGTTGTCGATCGTGGTACACCGTTGGGATGGTTCCCGACGAGGTCGCCCGCTCGGCCGGGCTGGTGCCGCAGTGGGCCGGACGGCGAATCGCCATCGAGCCGCTTGCCGGAGGGATCACCAACCGCAACTTCGTCGCCGTGGTCGACGGGACGAGGTACGTGTTGCGGGTACCGGGCGAGCGCACCGAGCTGCTCGGCATCGATCGGGCCGGCGAGCAGCAGGCTGCACGACGCGCAGCCGAGCTCGGCATCGGGCCACCGATCGTGGGCGACCTCCCGACAATCGGGACGTTGATCACCGAACTCGTTCCTGGGCATCACCTCACTGGCGACGGGTTCATCGCCCGCCTCGATGGCGTCGTCAGCCTCATCCGCCGCCTCCATGACAGTGGTCCGCTCGACAGCTCGTTCGCCATCCATCGCATCGTCGAATCTCATGGTCGCGACGGCGCGCTCCACGGCGTCACCGTTCCGCCGATCTTCAGCGAATTGGTCGAGCAGTCGCATCGCATCGAGGCGGCGTTCGCTACTGCCCCGCAACCGCTCGTCGCCTGCCACAACGATCTGCTGCCGGCTAATGTGCTGTTTGCCGACGAACGTGTCTGGCTGCTCGACTACGAGTACGCCGGAATGAACGAGCGATTCTTCGACCTCGGCAACCTCAGTGTCAACGCCGGCCTCGACGATGCTGCGGACGAGCGCCTGCTCCGGCTGTATCTCGGTCGCCAGCCGAACGAGTCGGCATGGGCCCGACTGCAGCTGATGAAGATCATGAGCGAGTTTCGTGAGGGCATGTGGGCGGTGGTACAGCAGGCGATCTCGACACTCGATACGGACTTCGTCACCTACGCCGAGGAACGACTCGGAAACTGCGAACGACTCGTCGGTGCAACCGAGTACGAGTCCTGGCTGCTTGCTGCGACCGATCCGGTCCAGTCGTGGAGCGACAACGACGACGACAACCAGAGCTGACGAGTTCAACGACTGCTCACACAATCAATAGTCTCAGCGGATGCGCAACACTGCTCGGGTCGTGGTCATCGGTGGCGGGGTCGGCGGAACGAGTATCGCCTACCACTTGACGAAGCTCGGATGGAACGACGTCGTACTGCTCGAACGTGACCAGTTGACGAGCGGTTCGACATTCCACTCTGCAGGACTCGTTGGCCAGTTGCGCAGCTCGGTGACATTGACGAGCATGATGATGTACGGGGCCGAGCTGTACCGCCATCTCGGCGAGGAAACGGGCCACGACCCCGGCTGGCACGAGGTCGGCAGCCTGCGCTTGGCGTCGACACCCGAACGTCTGGAGGAGCTTCGACGCCAGGCCGGGTGGGCGAAGACGTTCGGGCTGCCGCTCGAGCTGATATCGACGGCCGAGGCGAACGAGAAGTTCCACGGGCTGTTCGACCCGACCGACGTCCTCGGTGCGGTGTGGCTGCCGACAGATGGCTGGCTCAACCCGAGTGACCTGACGATGGCCTTTGCCGCCGGCGCACGCGCAGGTGGGGCGGAGATCAACACAATGACCCGCGTCACGTCGATCGGTGTCGACGATGTCGACGGACGCCGCCGGGTGACTCACGTCGAGACCGATCAGGGACGTATCGACTGCGAGTATGTCGTCAATGCCGGAGGCATGTACGCCTATGAGATCGGTCAGATGGCCGGTGTCAACGTCCCGCTCATTCCGATGGCACACCAGTACGCGATCACGCGGCCGAAGCAGACCGTCCCGTCCGATCTGCCGACGATGCGCGACCCTGACCGGCTGGTGTACTTCCGCGAGGAAGTCGGCGGGATGATCATGGGTGGTTACGAACGTGACCCCGACCCATGGTGCGCTGACGGCCGCATCCCGCGCGACTTCAACAACACGCTCCTGACACCGGACTGGGACCGCTTCCTGCCGCTCACGGAATCGGCGCAGACGCTGGTCCCGGCGATGGGAGACGCCGAGGTCCACTTGTTGATCAACGGCCCGGAGGCCTTTACGCCCGATGGCGAATTCATCCTCGGCGAGAGCGAGGTCGCCGGCTTCTTCGTCGCCGCCGGCTTCTGCGCCCACGGCATCGCCGGTGCCGGCGGCAACGGCAAGGTGATCGCCGAATGGATCGTCGGCGGCGAGCCGCCGATGGACCTGTGGAAAATGGACATCCGTAGGTTCGGTCAGCAGTACCGTTCCCGGCAGTTCACCCTCGCCAGGACGTACGAGGTCTATTCGACCTACTACGACATCGCCTACCCGAACCACGAACGCATCGCCGGCCGTCCGCTGAAGGTCTCGCCGGCGTATGCAAGACACCTGGCGCTCGGCGCGGCGTTCGGTGAGAAGAGCGGCTGGGAGCGCGTCAACTGGTACGCCTCGAACGAGAACACGGGGTTCGAAAAGCTCCGCCCACGAGGGTGGGCCGGCGAAAACTGGTCGACGGCGATCGTCACCGAACACCTCGCCACCCGCACGACGGTCGGACTGTTCGACGAGTCCAGTTTCGCCAAGATCGACGTCACCGGGCCCGGCGCCGCTGCCTTGCTCCAGGGTCTCGCGGCAAACGACGTCGGCCGCAGCGTCGGGTCTATCACCTACACGCAACTGTTGAATTCGCACGGCGGCATCGAATGCGACCTGACCGTCAACCGCCTGGCGGCCGATCGGTTCCTGCTCGTCACCGGGACCGCATTCGGTCGACACGATCTCTCGTGGATCGCCGGACATGCGCCCGTCGACGGGACCGTCTCGATACGCGACGTGACGGCGTCGATGGGCTGTTACGGATTGTGGGGACCGGCGGCCGCTCGCCTGCTGGCAACGTTGTCGACGGACGATCTGTCGTTCCCGTACATGTCTTCTCGGTCGATCACCGTCGGCGACGTGCCGGTCATCGCCTCGCGGGTGACCTACGTCGGTGAACACGGCTGGGAGTTGTATCCGTCGGCCGAATTCGCCCTCCGGCTGTGGGACACGCTGATCGAGGCAGGCGCCGGATTCGGACTGGTGCCAGGCGGCTATCGAGCGATCGATTCGTTGCGCCTGGAAAAGGGCTATCGGGTGTGGGGATCCGACATCACCAGCGAGACCGACCCGTACTCCGCCGGCCTCGGCTTCGCGGTGCGCAGCGACAAGGAATTCATCGGAAAGGCAGCACTGCCCGCCGCTGTCGGCGGTCCGAAGCGCCTCGCCTGTCTGCTGCTCGACGATCCCCTTTCGGTCGCTGTCGGCAACGAACCGGTGTCGCTCGCTTCTGCTGCGGGGGAGGGCAAGGTCGTCGGACGGGTGACCAGCGGCGGCGTCGGATACAGCCTCGGAGCTTCGATCGCCTACGCCTGGCTACCCGCCGGCCACGCAACCGTCGGTACGCGACTCGATGTCGAAGTGTTCGGTGATCTCGTCGGCTGCGAAGTTCGCGCCGAACCACTGTTCGATCCGAAGGGCACGAAGATCCGCGGCTGAGAGCTGCGCCCAAGCGGCCCCATCACCCGAGACCGCCGGTAGGAATGCTCGCAGCATCTGCGAGCCTGCCTGCCGGCGCCATGCAAATTCAGTTGAGCTCTTCCAATTCTCGTTCGATCGCCAGCAGCTCTTCGGGGGTTCCCTGGACTTTTGGTCCGGTGAACCATTTGCGGCCGGACAGCGCCCAGTACAACCCGAACAGCAGAGCGGCACCGATGATCAGTGGAGCCGTGAAGTTGGTGTTGTTGATGTGATACACGCCGTTCTTGTCCGGGTTGTTGGCCTTACCGAACACCGGCCAGAACGGCCAGAACAGCGGAGCGAAGAACAACACGGTGATGAGGCCGATCCAGATGAGAGCGATCCATCCGACGAGCTTGTGCTTGCCCTTGAGGTTCCACGGACCGACTTCGAAGTCCGGGTTGGTGATACGCAGATAGATCGGGATGCCATAGGCGATGTACAACCCGATGACGCAGATTCCGGTCAGAGCAAAAAATGCGGTGGAAAAGCCACCCTTCTGATAGATGGAGACGAGGCCGACGATCGCCGAGAGCAAGACGCCGAGCCAGATCGAGTTCGTCGGAGTCCGTGTGCGCTTGTTGATCTTGTGCCACCACTTCGATCCTGGCAGCGCTCCATCGCGACTGAAGGCATAGATCATGCGGGAGTTGGCGGTGACCGAGGCCATGCCGCAGAAGTATTGACCGACGATGGAAATCAGTACGAGGAACTTCGTCACGGCCGAGCCGAGGGCAGTGGAGATCAGGCGGGGCGCAGCATTCACGAGGAATCCGTCGCTCAACGCCGCCGTCTTGCCGTTGCCGAAAGCGATTTGGCTGTAGGCGTCAGGGTCCCTCGGCAGCACCTTCGTCATCGCCATGTTGAGGAGGAATGCTGCGATCGCCGAGACGTAAATCGAACGGACGATGGCCTTCGGCGCTGCGACACGCGCACCGACCGTCTCCTCGCTCACATGGGCCGACGCATCGAATCCGGTGATCGTGTACTGAGCGAGCAGCAATCCGAGCCCGAACAGATAGACGGTGACGAACAGCCCGCCCTGCCATCCGGTCAGTCCGGGAGGCGCCTTGTCGAACAGGTGGCTCATCCCGCGCTGGCCCGGCTTGCTCGTCAGCATCAACGCTGCGAAAATTACGACGACGCCGACGACGTGCCACCAGACACTGATGTCGCCGAGAATCTTGACGAGCTTGACCCCGAACGTGTTCAGCAACCCGTGAGAAGCGAGCATCAACAGGTAGATGACATATATCGTCCATGCCGTCAGCCTGAACGAATCGTCGAACATCCGGATGAAGTAGCCCGTGAAGATCGCCAGCGCGTAGTCGACACTGGCGATCACTCCGATCTGGCCGAGCAGGTTGAACCATCCGGTAAACCAAGCCCATCGCGGACCGTTACGTCGTGCCAGTTTCGCCGACCAGAAATACAGGCCGCCGGCAGTGGGGTACGACGAACAGATCTCGCCCATCACCATGCCGACGAGGAGAGCGAAGAAACCGACGACGATCCAGCCGATCATGATGACGCGAGGACCACCTGTCACCATGCCGAGCCAGTACGACGTCATACCTCCGGCGAGGATCGAGATGA
>Ga0123338_10001863_pt1 | contig 19955 bp, 16 predicted proteins | sample grotaG_FD_89793 | JGI IMG/M metagenome (GOLD analysis project Ga0123338, IMG submission 89793) | Glacier valley bacterial and archeal communities from Borup Fiord, Nunavut, Canada, to study Microbial Dark Matter (Phase II) -... | ecosystem: Environmental > Aquatic > Freshwater > Ice > Glacier ...
AATGTTAGATACTTAAATATACGAAAATGACTGGATATTACTACTTTTTATTATACTTTTTTTAAGGCTTTTTCTAAATATTTTTTGTTTAAAAATTCATCAGTTATAAATCGAACTCAGGTTGTAAATATTCTTGCTACCTATCAATTTTTGGTGGGTGGTAATAATATTGTTGTAGCGGTTGAGGCAAATAATTTAATAGATGTTAAACACTTTTTATTAACAAGGGTGCAGGGCACATCCGCATCCCTCAATGGGCAAACAGATTATCCGGTTTCAAGTATTACCATTAACGATGGCAATGCTGTTAGGACTACCTATTTTGATTACAACCTGACCACGGCAACTATAGACCCTTCAGGAAACACGGCCCAATACAATGAAGTGACTGTAAGCCCTGATAATAATGTAACCAAACCATACGGTTCAACGAAAACTTTCTTTTATAACGGCCTTATAACCACTGGGGGTTACTTGCCCAGTATAAGATTAACAGGTTTGCCATATTCAACTATCGTTCTTGACAAAAACGGTAATACGGTATCAAACCAAAGTATTACATATTTTGCTTTCAGCAAAGAAATTAATAATGCCACTGGCAATCAAATAGAAACAGGTTATTTTATAAGGCCAATTAACACCTATAGCACTATTGATGGCATAACCTCCTCAACATACAGTGACTACGATATTACCACTGGGATTTTAAAATCGAATACACAATACAATTTAAATTCCAAAGGTACTTCTAATACCATAAGTACATATTACACCTATTTTTGGGAAAAGTATGACCCTACGAAAAGTTTGAATATTATCAATCCTGTAATTCAAACAAAAAGCACCATTACAACCCCATCAGGCACCCAAACCGCCACAGTATCCGCTACTACCTGGAAAAAATGGGGTACTAATGCGATTTGGGCTCCTCATAAATCATATGCATGGAAAAGAACAGGTTCTTCAGATTTTGATTTCACCAATTGGTCAAATACAGGCGAGCCCCCAACTGATTGGATTAAAGCATCTGAAATTAATTCTATTGATGTAAAAGGCAACATTTCACAAATTACTACCAGATAATTATGAAAAGAGCATGGCTTATACTATTTACCGTTATAATTTTTAATTCCGCTTTTTCTCAAAAAAATATAAAAACAATTGCGGATAGGGATACTTCTTTAATGGTTTCATTTACCTCGCTGGAAGAAGCTTTAAAGCACCCGAATAAGGTATATAAGCTGGTATTAAAAGATACAAATGATCAGTTAAATCCAAAAGTGATCAAATTAAAAAACTTAAGAATATTAAAAACCACTGGTGGCAATTTGAAAGAGCTACCCCTTGGAATTGAGCAATTGAAAAACTTGCAGGTACTTGATGTTTCACATAATAAAATCAAAAGCTTACCTCCGCAACTTTTTGAATTGTCAAACCTGCAGGTATTAATTTTATCTTACAATCAATTGGACAGCATCCCGCCAAAAATACTATTATTAAAAAAATTGAAGGCCCTTCATCTAGTTGATAACAGCATTAAAAACTTGCCTGATTCTATTTATAAAATGAAATTAGTAGATTTACAAGTCAGGGGCAATAAGCTTAAAAATACATTGATCAGTGAAAATGAGTTAAAAGTTACTAAGCTTAATCAAAGCCTTGAAGAAGCACTAAAACATCCTGAAAAAGTATATAAACTGGAGCTTTTTAATGTTAAGGAAGTACCTCCGGAAATAAAGCAATTTAAAAACCTTCAGGAGCTGAGTTTAAATAATACCTATATTAAAGAACTGCCCGAATCGGTAACCGATTTAAAGAATTTACAAGTATTGAATGTTGCCAATACCCAACTCAGTTCCCTACCGGAAAGTATCGGCAAATTAACTAACCTTAAAACACTTAATGCGGGTTTTTCAAAAATTGAAAGCTTGCCGAAAAGTATTGGAAGTTTAAAGCAATTGGAAGGGTTGCACCTTGCGAATAACAAACTTAAAGAATTACCTGCAGAAATCGGAGATTTATCCAACCTGAAAATATTAAGCCTTACTTCCAATCAATTAAGCAAACTCCCCGATGAAGTGGGTAAACTAATTAACCTAAAAGGCTTACACCTCGGGCAGAATAACTTGTTAAGTTTGCCAAAACAAATAGGGGATTTAAAAAACCTGGACAGACTAAATATATTTTCTAATAAATTGCCTTCACTCCCTAAAGAAATTGGTAGCCTTGATAAACTTACCCATCTGGATCTGGCAGGGAATGGTTTGTCAGAGCTCCCCAATGAAATAGGGAATTTGAAAGGCTTGTCTGTTTTAAAATTGGCTAATAATAAGCTTACTTCATTACCTTCAGGTATCGGAAGTTTAGATAACCTTAAAAGCCTGGACCTAAAAAATAATTTAATTAATGTGCTTCCGCCTGAAATTGGAAAGCTGGGTAAGCTTAAAGATTTAAATATTTCAAATAATAAGTTAACGGATTTACCTAATGAGTTTTCTGGCTTAACAAAACTTGTCAAATTGGATGCCTGGGGAAATAAACTAACAAAAATGCCTGTAGATATCGGTAAATTAAAAAATCTTGAACATTTTAGTTTTCAGCCGGATTCGTTGCCCAGTTATGAATTACAAGCATTAAGGCAACAATTATCCGGTACTTTAGTAAAGGTTAGTTTTTAAATGATTGTTATGAAATTAATTGCTATGCCCAAGCCTTCAGCAAGGTGATTATGCTGAGCCATTGCTTACGTTGAGATATATTTCAAAAATCTTTTTACTTACTTAAAGAGGTAAAAACTTTCCCGTATAATAATTTACACTTTCCTGCCATCCTGTCAGCAAATCTTTAATGGCAATTTTTTTGATGAAATCCTTTGAGAACCAAATTCATTAATTAAATAATATATGGCAACCGTACAGGCAGAAAAAGGATCTATTTCGATCCATACCGAAAACATTTTTCCGATCATTAAAAAGTTTTTGTATTCCGACCACGAAATATTTTTGCGTGAGTTGATTTCAAATGCTGTTGATGCAACGCAAAAAATAAAACGTTTATCCTCAATAGGAGAATATAATGGTGAATTAGGTGAATTGAAAATTAAAGTTTCTTTTGATAAAGAGGCTAAAACAATAACCATTAGTGATAATGGTTTGGGAATGACGGCAGAAGAAATTAAAAAATATATTAATCAAATTGCTTTTTCTGGAGCAACAGAATTTGTTGAAAAATATAAAGATAAAACCGATGCCTCTCAACATATCATTGGTCACTTCGGATTAGGATTTTATTCGGCCTTTATGGTAGCGGGTCAGGTAGAAATTAATACTTTATCTTACCAAGAAGGAGCAGAGCCAGCAAGATGGATTTGTGATGGAAGTACAGAATTCGAAATTACACCTGGTAGCAGAACAGAAAGGGGAAGTGATATTATTTTACATATTGCAGAAGACTCAGAAGAATTTTTAGAACAATTCCGTTTACAAAGCATATTAGATAAATATTGTCGCTTTTTACCTGTTGAAATTGAATTCGAAAATCAAGTAATAAATAATCCAAATCCAATTTGGACGAAATCTCCTAAAGATTTAACCGATGAAGATTATTTAGCTTTCTATAAAGAAATTTATCCAATGGGTGAAGATCCTTTGTTCTGGATTCATTTAAATGTGGATTATCCTTTCAACCTTACAGGAATATTATATTTCCCTAAAATAAAGAATGATGTTCAGATATCTCGCAACAAAATACAATTATATAGCCGCCAGGTATTTATTACGGATGAAGTAAAAGATGTGGTTCCTGAGTTTTTAATGCTGCTACATGGCGTTATCGATTCTCCAGATATTCCTTTAAATGTGTCACGAAGCTTTTTGCAGGCAGATTCTAATGTAAAAAAAATCAATACTTATATTACTAAAAAAGTAGCTGATAAATTACAGGATATGTTTAAAGCTGATCGTGAAGGCTTCGAACAAAAATTTACTGACATTGGTGTATTTATCAAATACGGAATGCTTACAGACGAGAAATTTTATGAAAAAGCAAAAGATTTTTGTTTGTTAAAAAATACAGAAGGTAAATACTTCACTTTCGACGAATATAAAGCACACGTAGCCGCTAATCAAACAGATAAAGATGGCAGTGTTGTTATATTGTATGCATCTGATCCTCAAAAGCAAGATACTTTCATTCAATCTGCTAAAAAATATAGTTATGATGTTTTGTTATTAGATGGTCAATTGGATTCTCATTTTATTAGTTTCCTTGAACAGAAATTAGAAAAAACACAACTTAAGCGCGTTGATGCAGATATTATTGACAAGCTTGTAGATAAAGGTGAAACGAAAGAAAGCGTGTTGAGTGAAGATGAAAAAACAAAATTGAAGGAATTGTTTGACCAAACACTAAATGATAAAAAACTTTCAGTTGCAGTTCAGGCAATGCCTGCAGATGAAATGCCAGTTACGATTACAGTTCCTGAATTTATAAGACGAATGAAAGAAATGTCGGCCAATGGTGGTGGAGGCGGGATGGCTATGTTTGGTGATTTCCCGATGACATACAATGTGAGTTTAAACGCAAACCATCATTTAATAAATAAAATATTAAAATTGGAAGGAGAAGAACAAAAAAGTTTAATAAAATTAACTTACGATCTTGCTTTACTATCACAGGGAATGCTTACCGGGCCTGAGTTAACAGCATTTATTAATAGAACAATGGTGCAATTATAATTTTTTAGATATTAATTTAATAAAAAAAGCCATTCATTTTGAATGGCTTTTTGTTGATTTATGAATATATCAATATCGTTTTTTTGATATTCGAGTTAATAATTTTCGAAATTATTCTATTAATATCCTTCCTTTTCCATTTTTTTCAAATCCGCAGCACATGAACCACATCCTTTTGCACATGATTTATCTTTAGAGAAAAAACTAAAAATAATATTACCCAAATAAATTAATGCACCAATAAATAATGCACTTATAATAATTGTATTTAACATGATTGAACAATTAATTTACCTATTTGTAAAAATAACATATTCGGTTAGAAAAATATTCCATTAAGAATTTAATTTTTATATAATTCGGTTACTTTTAATGCGTTATAATGATTAATATTATCAATAAGGTTTGGTTAGAAATAGAATGTATTTGCTTTTATCCGTATTAGCAAATACTTAAAATACACCTGCTTCCTAATAGGAGGCAGGTGTATTTTTTTTATACCTTCATTTTTAAATTAAATAGAAAAGCAGGTAAATTTTTATTCCTTTGTGGTTTAAACTTACGAGGAGATAAAGTATTTATTAAGAATTATAGAATAATCTTGACTGAAAGTTTGATAACACCAAACTCTGAGTGTTTCAATTTCGTCAGATACTAAGTTGGCGATGGCTTTACGAAGCTCCTTCTCGAAGAGTCTTGTGTCAAAGCTTACTTTTTGCAGAATAATTTTTACGTATTCTAACATAGCAACCTTTTTTAGGTGAAAAGAATTTAAAGTTATTAATTTTTATTAAAAAAATAAATTTTTCCTATTAATACGTAAGTTTTTTATTAATATTATATTTTTTGGGTATTGAATTTTCGTTTTTGTTAGTATGAAAATGTCTTTTTTCACAAGGCTGATATTGATTTTATGTTTACTGATTAATAGTGGGCACTTTTTATTTGCACAAGAAGTAAAACTTGAATTAGGTAAGAAAACAATTACATTAAATGATTTTTTTACTGTTACTATTAGTGCAGTAAGTGATAATAATAGTAAGCCCGATTATTCATCCTTTCCTAATATAAAAAATTTAAAAAAAGTAGGTTCACCCACCTTAACCGTTACTACAATAGGAGGTTTAAATTCAGTTACACAAACCATTTCTCAAAGATATAAAGCAACTAAGGAGGGGATTTTTAACATTCAAAGCTTTTCTATAACGGTAAATAAAAAAATAATTTCATCTGAAGCGATGGTGTTAAGTGTAATACAACCAAAAGAAAGCGACCAAACGGGCGAAGTAGAGTTATATGAAGAAATGCTAAAATCTGCAAATACAAAACAAGAGTTTGTAGATGTAAAAGAAGATGCTTTTTTTGCTCTTACTATTGATAAAGATGAAGTGTATATTGGTGAAGGTTTTACTGTTACGCTGGCATTGTATGTAGCAGAAAGTAATAAGGCGGATATTGATTCTTATAAACAAAGTGAACAATTAGCAAAAATTATTAATAAATTAAAACCTGCTAATTGCTGGGAAGAAGATTTTGGTATTAGAGAATATCAGGCAGTGCCCATTATACTTAATAAAAAAAAATACGCTACTTATACCTTTTATAGAGCTTCTTTTTATCCACTTAATACCTCAACAATTACTTTCCCAAAAGTTGGCTTGACAATGATAAAGTATAAAATTGCCAAAGAAGAAACAGATGAGAAGCAGGCAACATACACAACTTTTTTTACTCAGGAGCAAAGCGTTAATGTTAAAAATCTTCCTTCACATCCATTAATGGAAAAAATATCTGTTGGTAATTTCAGGTTGGAAGAAGAAATAACATCTGCAAGAGCAACAACAGGAAGAAGTTTTAAATATATTTATAAAATCACAGGTGAAGGAAATGTATCAGCCATTAATTTGCCGGTTGTAGCTTCTGATAGTTTATTTGATTTTTTTCCTCCTCAAATAAATCAAACAATTGGTTTTTTTGGAAATCAGGAAACTGGTTTGAAAACATCCACTTTTCAAATTATTCCAAAAAAAGCTGGAGTGTATCAATTGAAAAATTATTTTAATTGGATATTTTTTAATGTAAAAACCAGTTCATATGATACTTTAAGATCCGGTATTAAACTTACAGTGCATGGTAGCGATTTGCAAAATATCAATCTTTCAACTGAAAAATTGGACCCTGTTTATGAAGATATTTTAAAGCCAAACCAAGATATAAATATAAATTTAAGTCGTAAAACAATTAATACCTGGGGCAATATTGGTTTACTGGTTTTGTTGCTTGCAGTAATGGTAATTACATTTGTTAAAAATTAAAATGATTGAATGAACTCCTACGGAAAACTTTTTAAAATTACAACTTTTGGTGAATCACACGGCGAAGGTATTGGTGTGGTTATAGATGGTTGTCCTGCAGGTTTAGAAGTTGATAATGATTTTATTCAAAGTGAATTAAATCGACGAAAACCAGGGCAATCTAAAATAACTACACAAAGAAAAGAAAAAGATGAATTTCAAATTTTATCTGGAGTATTTGAAGGAAAAACAACTGGTACTCCCATTGCTTTAATGATATGGAATGAAGACCAAAAAAGTAAAGATTACGATCATATTTCAAGTCAATTTCGTCCTTCACATGCAGATTTTACCTATCAGGAAAAATATGGAATACGAGATCATAGAGGAGGTGGTAGAAGTTCGGCCAGAGAAACAGCTGCCAGAGTTGCAGCAGGTGCATTTGCAAAATTATATTTAGCAAAAAAAGGAATTAATATTCAGGCATATACTTCTCAAATAGGTAATTTAAAAGTAAAATCGTTTTATAAAGATTTAGATCTGGAAAAAACAGAAAATAATATCGTACGCTGCCCAGATGAAAACATTGCTGAAGAAATGATTTCACTCATTGATTCAACTCGTAAAAATGGTGATTCAATTGGAGGGATTGTAACTTGTGTGGCTACAGGTTTGCCTGTTGGCTTAGGAGAACCTGTTTTTGATAAATTACATGCAGAATTAGGTAAAGCCATGTTAGGTATAAATGCAGTTAAAGGTTTTGAATATGGTAGTGGGTTTGAAGGTGTAAAATTATTCGGGTCAGAACATAATGATGCTTTTTATATTGATGAGAATGGAAAAACTCGCACACGCACCAATCATTCAGGTGGTATTCAAGGAGGAATTTCTAATGGGGAAGATATTTATTTTAATGTGGCATTTAAACCTGTTGCTACAATTATGCAAGATCAGGAAAGTATTAATGCTGAAGGTGAAACTGTAATTGTTAAAGGAAAGGGCCGACATGATCCATGTGTTGTGCCTCGCGCCGTTCCTATTGTTGAAGCTATGGCAGCCTTGGTAATTGCTGATTTTTATTTGCGAAACCTTAGTGTAAAAGGTTAAAAAATTTATTTTAAAACAGATTTATAATGCCAGTATTTGATTCTATTAAAGCATCTCTAAAAGTTTTTTTTACAAATAATAACTATTCGCAAGTTGCGGTTTTGGTAGATGAAAATACAAAAAGGCATTGTTTACCAATCTTAAAAGAAATACTTCCGAAAAGGCATAATTTAATAAGTATTAAAAGTGGTGAGGAGCATAAACATTTACAAACCTGCTCTTTTATTTGGAATGAATTAACAAATAGGAATTTCGACAGGAATGCTTTATTTATTAATTTAGGTGGCGGTGTAATTGGTGATATGGGAGGCTTTTGTGCATCTACATATAAACGTGGAATTGATTTTATTCAAATTCCTACTACATTGCTTTCGCAGGTGGATGCTTCTGTAGGTGGTAAACTTGGTATTGATTTTAATGGATTTAAAAATCATATTGGTGTTTTTCAATTACCAAAAGAAGTTTTTATCGACACTCTTTTTTTAAATACTTTGCCAGAAAAAGAAATTCGTTCTGGCTTTGCTGAAATTATTAAACATTGCCTCATTGCAGACGCTGAAATATGGAATGTAATTCGTAAAAAGGATTTATCCAATCAAAATTGGAAAGAGCTTGTAAATCATTCTGTAAAAATTAAAGAAGATATTACTTTAAAAGACCCTAAAGAAAAAGGTCTGCGTAAGATTTTAAATTTTGGTCATACAGTTGGTCATGCAATTGAAAGTTACTGCTTATCACAACCCAAAAGAAAAGTTTTACATGGGGAAGCCATTGCAGCAGGAATGATTTGTGAAACTTATTTATCCGTTAAGAAAGGCAAACTTCCCGAAAGTAGTTTAGAAGAAATAGAAGAATTTATTTTTCCAGTTTTTGGAAAAATAAAAATAAAAAAAGAAGAAACCGAGGTAATTGCAAAACTCGCTTTACAAGACAAAAAAAATTCAGGAGGGAAAATTAATTGTATTTTACTCGAAAACATTGGAGCACCTTTAATTGACCAATCAATTTCCTTAAAAGAAATAAAAGAATCCTTAGAATTTTATATTGGGTAAAAAAAATATTGATTTTTTGAATAAAGAATAGTTTTTGGAAATTAACTTTTAAAATTTAACAATGAAAGTATCAACTGTTGCAGCTTTTTCTAAAAATAGGGTAATAGGTGTTGAGAATCGATTGCCCTGGAAATTGCCTGCAGATTTAAAAAGGTTTAAACAACTCACCCTTAATCATTATATGATAATGGGAAGAAAAACTTTTGAATCATTGGATGCTCCTTTGGCTAAAAGAACATCCATTGTGGTTACTCGTCAACAAGATTATAAAGTGCCTGTTGATGTACATGTTGTGCAGTCGATCGAAGAAGGAATTGAAGTTGCACTAAAAGCTGGTGAAGTGGAAGTTTTTGTAATAGGTGGAGAACAAATTTTTAAAGAGGCTTTTGAAAAGAAGATAATTACGCATCAATATTTAACTGAGATTCATGAAATTTTTGAAGGTGATGCTTTTTTTCCCTTTTTTTTAGATGAAGAATGGAAAGTTATCAACAAAGAACATTTCCACTCAGACGATATAAATAATTACAGTTTTGATTTTTTAGATTTAGAAAAAAAAGATTATCAATTTTAAATATCAAAATAACGATATTGATAAATTGATAATCTTAAAAATATTTATTTTATTTTAATTTTACCCTTCCGTTGGTTCGCTTTCTCAAAAGGCATCCTTTTTTTGAATTGTTTCGAGTATTACAGGTTTTCGCGTTTTAGCGGAGTGATATATAGGCTCAATTATTTTTTGATCTTGCAAACCTTCTTCACCAAGGTTGTATATAATACTATTGGCCAACAATAAATGAAGAAGGAAATAAATTCTATATTCAAATATCAATTTATCAATATTGATATATTAATAATTTTCTAATGAATTTTAAATTGATTGATTTGGTTAGCCTATTAGTTTTCCACTATTTTGTAAAATGAAAATTCTAGTTAGTTACCTTAAAAATTACAAAGCACTTATTGCCATTGCGCTTTTACTCGCCACCATTAATCAAGTATTTTCGCTTTTAGATCCATTTATTTTTGGTAAATTAATAGATAGGTTTGCTTCAAAAGCGCATGCTCATGCTGAAGCAGAATTTTTACATGGAGTATTACTTTTAATTGGCGCAGCTATCGGAGTTGCAATGGTAAGCCGAATAGCGAAAGCATTTCAGGATTATGTGGTTAATCTCATCATTCAAAAAATGGGAGCAAAAGTATATACAGATGGCCTTCAACATTCTTTGAGATTACCTTTTCATCAATTTGAAGACCAACGAAGTGGCGAAACCTTAAACATCCTACAAAAAGTAAGGATAGATTCTGAAAAATTTATTACAGCATTTATAAATATTATATTTTCTACATTGGTAGGTATTGTTGTAGTTATCGTTTACACAGTAAATGTATATGGCGACCTTGTTTATATTTATTTTACTGCATCGGTTATTTTAGGAGTTTTAACTAATTATTTGAGTAAAAGAATTAAAACAATTCAAAAGAACATCGTTAAAGAAACCAACGTTTTAGCTGGCGCTACAACCGAAAGTTTACGCAATATTGAATTAATTAAAAGTTTAGGTTTAACCAATCAGGAAATTAAAAGATTAAATACCACCACTTTAAAAATTCTCGAACTTGAATTGCGAAAGGTAAGAAGTATAAGAAGTATAAGTTTTATACAAGGTACATTTGTAAATCTTTTAAGACAAAGCATTTTATTTATTCTACTTTATCTCATTTTTAAAAATCATTTAACTGTTGGTCAGTTAATGACCTTGCAATTCTACTCTTTTTTTGTTTTTGGCCCTTTGCAGGAAATGGGGAATGTTATTCTTTCGTATAGAGAAGCAGAAGCTTCATTAAATAATTTTAAAACAATACTTGATACTCCAGTTGAAGAAAGACCTTTAAATCCTCTAAAAATAAACAATATTGAAAATTTGCAATTTAATAATGTAAGTTTTAAACATAAATCAAGTAGTAGTTATGCTTTAGAAAACATTTCTTTTTCTGTAAATAAAGGTGAAACCATTGCTTTTGTTGGCCCTTCGGGAGCAGGAAAAACCACTTTAGTTAAATTATTAGTTGGCCTCTATCATCCTGAAAGTGGCAAAATACTTTATAATAATATTGATTCGCTTGAGCTGGATATAGAAAATATGCGAAGCCAGATTGGTTTTGTAACTCAGGATACACAATTGTTTTCAGGAACGATAAAAGAAAATTTGCTCTTTGTAAATCCTGCTGCTACTGATGATGAAATGATAGATGTTTTAAACAAAGCTGCTTCTCAAAATTTACTTTTGCGCTCCGATAAAGGTTTAGACTCTGTTATAGGTGAAGGTGGTATAAAAATTTCGGGAGGAGAAAAACAAAGATTATCTATCGCCAGAGCTTTATTAAGAAAACCAAAATTAATTGTTTTTGATGAAGCAACATCTTCACTTGATTCCATCACAGAAGAAGAAATTTCTAGTACAATTAAACAAATAGCTTCTAATAAGGATCATATAATGGTAATGATTGCTCACAGGCTTTCAACTATCCTTCATGCAGATAGAATTTATGTGTTAGAAAAAGGAAAAGTAGCCGAAACCGGTACTCACCAAAGCTTGCTCGAAGAAAAAGGCTTGTATTATGCTATGTGGAGGCAACAAATAGGAGAAAGATAAAACTATTTTTATCCTAACCTTCTTTGTCCTTAATTTTTGAAAAAATGAATTAGAAAATTTAAAAACAAAAATCTTATTTTTGAAAAATTTTTTAATTTGTAATTTCTAATTTTAATCCATGCAACTTAATAATGACGTTTATCAAATTCAAAATTTAAACGTTTTGGAAATCTGTGAGCAATATGGCTCACCACTTTATGTATACGATGCTGATATTATTATCAGACAAATACAAAATTTTAAAAGTGCTTTTAGTGAAGTTCCTTTAAAAATAAAATTTGCATGCAAAGCCCTTACTAATATATCTATATTGAGATTAATGAAGTTAAATGGTATTGGTATCGATACTGTATCAGTTAATGAAGCACGCTTAGGTATATTAGCAGGTTTTGAACCAAGAGAAATAAATTATACTCCAAATGGTGTTGCATTCGAAGAAATTATAGAAGCAGTTGAATTAGGAATAAAAATAAATATTGATAATATCCCCTCGCTCGAAAAATTTGGAAAAAAATATGGCAATTCGGTTTCGTGTGGTTTAAGATTAAATCCGCATGTTGTTGCTGGAGGAAATAGTAAAATACAAGTCGGTCATATTAATTCTAAATTTGGAATTTCAGTTTCACAATTATCAGAAGTGCATGAGTTGATTAAAAAATATAATATTAAAGTTGCTGGTTTGCACATTCATACTGGTTCTGACATTCTGGAAGCAGAAGCATTTATAACTGGTGCTTCAGTAGTTTTTGGTGTAGCAAAAGATTTTAAAGACCTCGCTTATATTGATTTTGGAGGAGGTTTTAAAGTTTCTTATAAAGAAGGTGATAAAACTACCAACATCCCTGATTTAGGAAAAAAATTATCTGCAGCTTTTAAAGAATTTTGTAAACAGTATGGAAAAGAACTCGAACTTTGGTTTGAACCAGGCAAGTATTTAGTAAGTGAGTGTGGATATTTATTTGTAAAAACAAATGTTGTAAAACAAACGCCTAATCTGACATTTTTACAGGTTAACTCAGGTTTAAACCATTTAATTAGACCCATGATGTATGATGCATATCATGATATTCTAAATGTTTCTAACCCAAATGGAAAAAAGGAAACTTATAATGTGGTTGGATATATTTGCGAAAATGATACTTTTGGAAATAATCGTCTGCTAAATGAAGTAAGAGAAGGTGATACATTAGTTTTGAAAAATGCTGGAGCCTATTCTTTTTCAATGAGCTCGCAATACAATGCCCGTGTGCGCCCGGCAGAAGTATTAATTTATAAAGGAAAAGCTATTTTAATTAGAGAAAGAGAAACATTGGATGATATTTTAAAAAATCAAATATTAGTTGATTTGTAAATTCTTATTATAAAAATATTTACAATAATAGATTATTATCTTTTTGTTTAAATTATTTTAAGTAGAATTAGGTATTGATTTTTGATACAGGTTATAATTATGAATATATCGATATTGATATACTGATAATAAATTTAAATTTAATATTTAATTTATTTTTATTTTGGGTTAGGGATTGCAGTGGAAATCCTTTTTGTGAGGAACGAACAAAAAGATTGGAACGGAAAGCCCGGGCCGCAGGTAACCTCCAAATATTTCTTAAATTTTTATAGATCAATATCTTAAAACATAATTAATTTCATATTTAAAGCAATTTGCATGATAGCGACCCTTAATTATTATTTCAACATCATTAAAATTTAAAATTTTATTTCCTAAATAAAAACTAGATATCAGAATTAGATTAATATTTTAATACATGAGACCTTTTATAGAAAAAGTAAAAACCTTTGTTAATGAAAAGTTACCTTTTCTAAAAACTGGTCAGGAGTTTATTTTAAAATATTGGAATAGATACCAAATATATCGTCAAAACAGGCCACCATTATCGCGCATTGAAAAGTTGTGGAAATACTCAGGATTTGTTCTTTTAAGTATTTTTATTTATTTCTTTTGTGTTGATATAAATTTCTTATGGCTTTTTGGTTCAAGTCCTAGTCTTGATAAATTACAAAACCCACAAACCGAACTTGCATCAGATTTATATACCTCTGATGGAGTTTTATTAGGAAAATACTATCGTGAAAATCGTTCACCTGTTGCTTATAATAAACTTTCACCCAATATTATTAAAGCATTAATTGCTACTGAAGACGTTCGATTTTATAAACATTCAGGAATAGATATTAAAGGAATGTTTGCTGCGGCAGGAGATTTATTAAAAGGCGATGGAAGAGGAGCGAGCACCATTACACAACAATTGGCAAAAAATCTTTATAAAACCAGACAAAAAAATTCAGAAGGTTTGCTTCATTACATTCCTTTAATCAAAACATTAGTAATCAAAACAAAAGAATGGATTACTGCTATAAAGCTTGAACGCGTTTACACTAAAGAAGAAATTATTACACTGTATTTGAACACAGTTACATTTGGAAGTAATACTTTTGGAATAAAAACGGCAGCAAGGGCTTTTTTTAATACTTCTCCTGATAGTTTAAATATGCAGCAATCAGCTTTGCTTGTTGGTATGCTCAAAGCACCTACGCAATACAGTCCGATTTTAAATCCAAAAAGTGCATTAAGGCGTCGTAATGTTGTTTTTTCACAATTAGCACGATATAAAATAATAACTAAAAAAGCGCAGGATTCACTAAATATCTTACCTATAAAATTAGATTATCATGTGCAATCTCATTTAGATGGTGCTAATAATTATTTTAGTAGCGCGATTAATAAATTTTTAGATGATTGGAGTGAAGAAACAGGTAATGATATTTATACAGGTGGGTATAAAATATATACTACCATTGATTCCCGAATGCAAAAATATGCCGAACAAGCAGTAGCAGAACAAGTAAAATTTCAACAAATACTATTTGATAGCCAATGGGGGAAACAATACCCTTGGGTTGATAAAAATGGTGTAGAACCAGTTGGATTTATTGAAGGCATCGCACATCGAACTGATTATTACAAATCTCTCAAACAGAAATATAAAAACCATCCAGATTCAGCTGAAATTTTATTGAATACCCCTCATAAAATAAAAGTTTTTTCATGGTCTGGAGATAAAGAAGTGATGATGAGTGTAATGGATTCTATTAGATATCATAAACGTTTTTTACATGCCGGAATGATGACAATGGATCCTTATACGGGACAAATTAAAGCTTGGGTAGGTGGTATTGATTATAATTATTTCAAATATGATCATGTTAAACAAGCCAAAAGGCAACCTGGATCTACTTTTAAACCATTTGTATATACAGCAGCAATTGATAACGGATGGACACCATGCGATGAGATTGAAGACAAGATGGTTACATTCAGGTATGAAGAAAATGGTGAGAAAAAAGAATGGACTCCAAAAAATGCAGATTGGGTTTACTCAGGCCGCATGATGACTTTACGACATGCGATTGGTCGTTCAATTAACACTGTTACTGCACAACTGACTGATAAAATTGGAGCCCAAAAAGTTGCGGATTATGCCCATAAAATGGGTATCACTAGCGAAATAAAACCTGTTCCATCAGTAGGCCTTGGCTCAAGTGATGCTAGTGTTTTTGAAATGGTGGGTGCTTATAGCACATTTCTAAATCAAGGAATTTGGACAGAACCTCAATTTATAAGTCGAATTGAAGACAGATATGGCAATGTGGTTGAACAATTTTCTCCCAAACAACGTCGTGTTATAAACCCGGAAACTGCCTGGCTTATGTTATATATGCTTAAAGGCGGGATAGAGGAGCCATTAGGTACTTCTCAAAATCTTTGGAGTTTTGAAGTATTTGGAAATGGAAATGAATTTGCTGCAAAAACCGGAACTTCAACAAACCAGGCTGATGCATGGTTTATGGGAATTACAAAAGATTTAGTAAGTGGTGTTTGGTTTGGTGGTGATGATCCAAGAGTTCATTTTAGGACCATGCTAGGTGAAGGTTCTAGAACTGCTTTGCCAATTTATGGCACTTTTATGGAAAAAATTTATAAAGATGAATCACTAGGAATAACAAAAGGTCCATTACCAAAGGCACCTGCATACGTAAAGAAAAAATATTATTGTCCAACTCTGTGGCGCCCAAGCAAAATAGATTCAGCAGCTTCGGATAGTGGAGGGATTGTTATTCCAAACATGAATGAAATAAAAGATTCAATTGGAGTTGGCGGGTAAGAATAAATTAATTCCTAATATTTTAAAATTTCTAACAAGTTCCTGAAAAAAATTAATTTGTTTTTGCATTTTTACAGGAAATATTATTTTCTTTTTAAATAATATTTCCTGTAAATTAAAAATGGCATCAATTTAGCTTATCGACAAGCTATTAATATTTAGAACCTTAAATTCCTTTAATAATGGAAAAGAAAATTGTAAAAGTAGGTAATATCGAATGTGGCGCAGATCCATTATTCCTCATTTCTGGTCCTTGTGTGATTGAAGACGAAAAGACAATGATGACCACTGCTGAATATCTAAAAAAAGTAACAGAAAAATTAAACATACCCCTTGTTTTTAAATCATCATTTCAAAAAGATAACCGCAGTACATTATCTTATTATAAAGGACCGGGACTAGATGAAGGACTAAAAATTTTAGAAAGAATTAAAAAAGACTTTGGTTTTCCTATTTTATCTGATGTTCATTATCCTTCACAAGTTAAGGCCGCTGCAGAAGTTTTGGATATTATTCAAATACCAGCATATTTATGTATGCAAACAGATTTAATTGTTGCCTGTGCAAAAAGCAATAGGGTGATAAACATAAAACATGGTCAGTTTTTAGCTCCGGATAATATGAAGAATCCTGCTCAAAAGGCAGTTGAATCAGGCAATGATCAAATTATTTTAACAGAAAGAGGTTTTACATTTGGTTATAATGATTTAGTAGTTGATCCACGTGCATTTTATTTTTTAAATCAAACAGGTTATCCTGTAGTTTTTGATATTACACATTCCATTCGTAAATACGGAATACCAAGTGCTGATCCAAAAGGAGGAAACAGGGCTGTGATGCCAACTATTGCTCGTGCAGGTGTTGCTGCAGGAGTTGATGGTGTATTTATTGAAACTCATCCGGATCCTTCAAAAGCTCTGTGCGATGCAGCAAGCCAATTATGTGTTTATGATTTGGAAGAATTTATTAAGCCATTAATTGATTTGCATGAAGTAGAATTAAAATATAGAAAGACTGCAGTTTTGAGTTAATTTATTTTTAAGAATAAAATATTAGAGAATACTTATAAAAAATATTTACACAGTATACACACACCAATTAAAATATGGAATTATATTTAGATTCAGTAGATTTTAAAGAAATTGAAGAAGCATTTCAATTAGGAATTTTAGCAGGAGTAACTACAACTCCAACTTTTATGCACCGCCATGGCATTAAAGATATTGACGGAGCAATTGTGAAATTATCTAAAATGGTGCCTGTTTTACAAATAGAAGCTTTGGGAGATACTGCAGCAGATATGGTAAAGGAAGCTTATCGCCAACTTGACTTAGGTTTGGATAAAACCAAAACGGTGTTTAAAATGCCTGTTTCAATGGAAGCATTGAAGGCTTGTAAAATAATGCGAGATGATAATTTATTAGTAAATATTCATCTTGTTTATTCTCTTCAACAAGCCTATATGGCTATGCTTGCAGGAGCAACTTATGTGTGCCCCTTAGTTGGGCGTTTGCAAGACGAAGGACATGATGCATTAGGACTTGTTGAACAATGTATTGAAACAGTAGAATATTATGGTTTTGACACAAAAATAATGTTCTCCTCAGTTCGCCATGCTGAACATGTTAAAAACGCATTAAACCTTGGGGTTCATACAATTACAGTTCCTTGGGGAGTAATGAAAAAATTAACTGATAATAATTTTACAAAAGTTGGTACACAACAATTTGTAGAACATACAAGGTTAATGACTGTAAAAGTTGGAGAAGTGATTAATAAAATAAATCCTGTGGTTCAAATAGATCATACCGTTTTAGATGCAATAGTTAAAATGTCAGAATCTGGTGCAGGAGCCGTTTCAATTGTAGATGGTTCACAAAAGTTAGTTGGTATATTTACTGATGGAGATTTAAGAAGGTTATTACAAAGCAATGGTAAAGATGCCATGCAGAAAAAACTTTCTGATTTTGAATTAAAAATTCCGGTACATGTTACTCCTGATACTTTATTGTATGATGCTGTAGAACTAATTAAAAAATATAAAATAGATAATCTTGTTGTGCTTGAAAACGACAAACCAATTGGAATGCTTGATGTTCAGGATTTAGTTTAATAAACTAAGAATCTCTCCCCTCATCTATAAATGAGGGGATTTTTTTTATCAAAATTTTTAATTCATGAATTATAAAAGCATAGAAAGTAATTTTACTAATATAGGTGCTGAATTTTTAATTCCTGTTATAGATTTAAGTGAAAAGTTAAATAAAGTAAAAGCTTTTTTATTTGATTGGGATGGAGTATTTAATAATGGTTCAAAAGGTGTAGGCGCAACAAGTTTATTTACAGAACCAGATTCAATGGGTACTAATTTATTAAGATTAGGGTTTTGGTTAAAAAATAATCATTCACAACCTTTTATTGGGATCATTACAGCACTTAACAACGAATCAGCATTACAAATGTCAGAAAGGGAACATTTTAATGCTGCCTTTTTTAATTTTAAAAATAAAATTCAAGCTTTTGATTTTGTTTGTCAGAAATATAATCTAAAACCTGAAGAAATTGCATTTGTTTTTGATGATGTATTAGATCTTTCGGTGGCACAAGTTTGTGGAGTAAGGATACTTATTCGAAGGAAGGCGAGCCCTTTAATGGTAAATTATATAAAACAGAATAAACTTGCAGATTATATAACCGGAAATTCCGGAAATGAATATGGTGTAAGAGAAGCGTGTGAAATGATATTAGGTTTAACAGATATGTTTGATAATTCAGTTGCTAAAAGAATAGCTTTTGATGCTATTTATCAAAAGTATTGGGAAGAAAGAAATAAAATGAAATTAGAAAAATACATATGGAAAGATGATCAAATTCTAATCGACTCTCATTAAATACATTTTGAAATATGGTAGCTATTTTAACTGAATCAGAAATTGATGCATTTATTTATTCGCAAGTAATTGGTAGGATTGGTTGCTATGCTGATGGAAAAGTGTACGTTACTCCAATCACATATGCATACGATGGTGAATTCATTTATGGTTATACAAGGGAAGGGAAGAAAATAAAAATGATGCGCAAAAATCCTCAAGTTTGCTTTGAAATCGACCTGATGTTCAATATGTTTGATTGGAAAAGTGTAATAATAGAAGGTGTTTATGAAGAATTAACATTAGAGAATAGAGGCGAAGCTTTGGAGAGTTTAACTAACAGAATTATGCCTTTTTTGCAAATTGATACCAGGCATCCTAAAATTTATGCAAAAGATACAATCGCCTATAGAATTAAAATTATAAAAAAAACAGGAAGAGCTGGTAAAAAATAATTTTAAAATCATTTCATTAATAAACTAATTTATTTCTTTGCTTCATCTTTTTTCAGAATACCCTCCTATTTTTAACCTCATCGGTTTTCATAATTCTATTTGCAGAATTTTATAATAATGGTTTTTACCTATCAAATAATACCTCTTTTATAGTTTGTCAAAAATTTAAATATATTTGTTTTTTACAAAATATTTAAATCATGGAAATAGTTTCCCTTGAAGATTTTTATAAAGAAAAATCCTTACTTTTTCCTGAAGGAATCAGTAAAGAAATTGGTCATTTTAATGTATTTAAGGTTGATGAGATTATTGCACAACAAAAAATAAAACCTTTTATGCCCTATAATAGAAGGAATTATTATAAAATAAGCATGATAAGTGGTAAAAATAAAGCTGAATATGCTGACAAGGTAATTGACATTAAAAAAAACGCATTATTGTATGCTACCCCAAAAATTCCGTATCATTGGCTACCTCAAGATGATAATCAACATGGGTACTTTTGTATTTTTACAGATGATTTCTTAACTAAAAATAAAAGCGGTATTATTTTGGACGAGCTGCCAATTTTTAATCCAAACGGTTACCCTA
>Ga0123338_10001867_pt1 | contig 19936 bp, 14 predicted proteins | sample grotaG_FD_89793 | JGI IMG/M metagenome (GOLD analysis project Ga0123338, IMG submission 89793) | Glacier valley bacterial and archeal communities from Borup Fiord, Nunavut, Canada, to study Microbial Dark Matter (Phase II) -... | ecosystem: Environmental > Aquatic > Freshwater > Ice > Glacier ...
TATCACGCAGGTAGAGGACAGCCAGGTCGATAAACAGGAAGATGCTAGAGACGGCCCATACAATCGTCAAGGTCGATAAGCTGACCGTGAACACTTCGTTGGCAATATCGGCGGGCTTCCCAAGTCGAAGAGCATACGGTAGCAGGAAGGCTACCACCGTAAAGATTATCGCGACAAACGTTTGGAAGAGAATCGCATTCGACGGCGCGCGATTCGTGTTCAACTTGCCCAGGCTTTTGGGCAAACGGCGATCAATACTAATTACCATGAGTAAACGGGCAAATGCGCTATTGAGTACCGTTGTGAAAATGGGAAAGAACGCGATGATACAGATAGACGCGATATTCCCCATAAACTTCCCAAACACCTTGTCAATCATGCCAACCACTGCGAAGGGGCCACTGGTGGCCGCGTTTGGCCCTTCGACAACCAGAAGAGCCAGCGTGATGACAGAGTAGCCGATAATCACAGTTAAACCACCCCAGAACAGATGACGTGGAATGACACGCTTTTCTTTGACCTCACCCCCTAGATTAAGCGAGACATCCGCCCCCAGATACGCGAGTGTCACCACGCCGAACAGGGCAAAGTTGCTGGGGTTGACGCTCCAATCACTCGCCCGCGTAAAACTCGTTGCCGAGTGATGACCCATGAGTATCCATACCAGCGCGGCCAACCCAAGTAACACAATTACGAAGAGGGTGAGTAGCATTGTCGCATTGACAATGTACCTAATTGTATGGAGACGTTGAAACGAAAGACACGCCGAGAAAACAAGTATTGCGATAATAACCAGCCCTTGCTGCCAGGGTTCAATGAGCCAACTTGCATTCAAGCCCTGAATGAACGTCACCGCGATACTCGCCCCCGCAACCATGCCTAGCACGCCTGGGACCCAGAAGGAAACGCTCGCGAAAAGGCTCCAGAAGCCGCCGAGTGCTTTATGCGTCCAATTATAGGTAGAGCCTTCATACGGAAACATACTGCCGAGTTGGGCGGTAGCGATCACACAAGGAATGAAAAATGTTAGACCACCAATAGCCCAGTAGGTGAGGGAGGCCGCGCCAGCCCCGATTGTGCCAACAGGATTATTGACAAAAAACATAATCATTAAAAATAGCATGGTCATATCAAACGTACCAAGCTTTTGCGGCATAGCTTTGTGGACATACTCTTCCGATGGGAGCGCGCTGGTCTGTTGCAAACGTATCTGTGTAGCACCTCTTGCCATTGTAGATTACTTTCTTTTACTACGAGTAAACGTCAATATACGCCATGAAAAGCGGTGAATGGGCCATTTTTCATGAGTACACAGGTATTCGTTTATAGGAGCGTAGAGACTGAGAAAAATGGGTAAAGTAATCTTGTGCAATAGGAAAATAGTCACTACTCAGGAATGGTGTCCCGCCCCCACTTGGGGGATGCATATGGCAAAGAGCCACAAAATGCGCTACAATGGCCCAAAGATACTCATTGTAACGCGCTTTAACACATGGCGCATGGTCTTGCGCGGGACACGGGTTTCAGCGTTCGCTGATAGCCAATTTGTACTGTATACACAAGATTGAGAGGATTTTATGGCAAGTGACTGTTCATTTGATATAGTATCGCAGTTTGATGAGCAAGAACTGCTCAATGCCATCGACCAGACGCGACGCGAGGTGCAGACACGGTTCGACCTGAAAGATACCAAGACGGACATTGCCCACGTCAAAGAGAACATTACGATTGTGACCGATAGCACAATGACGCTAAAAAGTGTGCGCGACATTCTTGAGTCAAAGGCCATTCGGCGCGGTCTATCACTCAAGATTTTTAAGATTGGTAAAGAAGAGGACGCGGCGAGCAACCGAGTTCGGCAGGTGATCGAGTTGCAGCAGGGACTCACAACCGAGCAGGCCAAAGAGCTGAGTAAGTTTGTACGTGAGAATAGCCCAAAGGTGAAACCGCAGATACAGGGCGACGCGGTACGGGTTGTCGCGAAGAGTCGCGACGAACTGCAAGGAGTAATTGCGCTGCTCAAGCAGAAAGATTATCCAGTGGCGTTACAGTACATCAATTATCGTAACTAAGCCACAAAGGGAGGGAGAGCGGGTGGCCCCGCTCTCTCACACAGACGCTGGGGCGCGGTACTTTAGTACTAAAGAAGTGTTTACGCGAAAGAATTGTAGTACCCTAGCGGTACAAGGAACTCATACCATCTGCATAGCCAAAACACGAGGTGCGGGAGTGTGCCTTTTCGTTATGCCACCATTCGAGAAAGTGATGTCTTCATGCCAGGGAACCAACAAGCCTTTAGTACAGCGATCAATGCCGCAGACCGTTTCCATTGGGATAGCCAATGGGCGGAGGCCGCACAAGAGTATCAGCGAGCACTGGCGGAGTTTCCCGATGATGCAACGGCTCGTGGCGGTTTAGGCTTCTGCTATATGCAGACCAAACAATGGCAGCAGGCACTTGATGAGTACGAATATATTCTCAAGCGGGATATGAGTAATGTCATTGCGTTGAGCAAAACGGCGGAACTCTATGGCATTCTTGGCAGACGTGGTGACGCATATAGAGCCTATCTGCTCCTCGCGGACCTGTATTCGCAAGCGGGCCAGGGGGCACGTGCGGAGGCCGCGTGGCAGAAGACGGTGCAACTCGCGCCGGGCGAACCAGAGCCGCATGAGCGACTCGCCAGCTACTATTTTGAGAAAAAAGATATTGCGCTAATGATACAGGAGCGTTTGGCAGCCGCGCAGGGATATCTTACTCGTAACGAGCGTGGACCAGCACAAACGCAATGTGAAGAGGTACTTCGCGCAGACGCAAACAACATGCAGGCACACCAACTGCTTGCACAAATAACAGGGAGACAGGGTAGTCACTCCGGCCCACTGGCCCAGGGGTTCCCGTCTCCAACACAGACAGCACCGTCTTCTGGGCAATTGGCATTCACCGATAGCACAGGCCAGTCGCAGACTGACCCACCTATAACGGGAACTATTAGCGGAGGGAATACTGGCATCATGGGTAATATGGGTAACGCAGGCAACTACGGCGGCGCAAACTATGCAGGGAATCCTCCCGCGATGGGAGGCAGCAATGGCAATATGGGGGGGCAAGGACAAAACCCTAACGCTCGCAAACGCATCACCGCCGGCCAGGTTACAGGCGTACTGAAGCAGGCACAGACATTTCAGGCCCAGGGTCGTTTCAATGATGCTATCGACCTGTGCGAGCAGATCATCGAAAGCGGGATTGACCGCCCCGACGCACGCTACTTTCTGGGTTGGCTCTATCAGGAGCAGCAGCGGTGGGACGACGCGATTCGGCAATTCCAGTTGTTGCTCAACGACCCTGACTACGCGCTCTCGTGTTACTACGCCCTAGGACAATGCTACCGCGCACGTGGGGACCTCCGAACCGCGACGGTGCATTTCGACGAAGCGGTTGATCGTGTCAACTTGGACGCGTTGACGGTGGAAGAGTCCGACCAACTTGTGCAGCTATGCCAGGAGGCAGCGGAGGCGCACCGCCTCCTGGGTGAGCAAGAGCAGGCCCTGACAGTATACAACGCTCTGCTGGGCTTCCTGCGAAGTCGTGGATGGAACGAGAAGGTGGCCCAAGTTGAGTTTATGCTGCAACAGATGCAAAATATGCCGCCGCCATCTCCACAACGCTCACCGATGCCGCAGGGCAACCCGACCCATAATCAGCCCATGCAGAATCCGCTTTCGGATGCCGCAACCATGTCGTTCAATATGGGAAACAACGGTATGGGCAATGCACAGCCGGTCAACGGTCAGATGGGTCAGCAAAACCAGGGTATGATGCCACCGTCCGCCCCTCCGCCTGCGCCGCCAACGCAGATGGTTCCGGTCTCCAACCCGACAAGTTCGGTTGGCGAGCTTCCCGATTGGCTCACGGGCATCCTTAGCGAGGCCGATAAAGCGCAGATTGCCAACCCATCCGCACAGCCACAAAACACGCCACCCGCCAAGCCTTCGGTGACAGATATGCCAACGATGGAGCAACGCGTACCACCCGCGCCCAGCATTGAAAAGCCTGCCGCGCCAGTAGAGCCACCCGCGCCCGCGTCGCCATCATGGTTGACAGAGGACATCAAGCAGGCTCCCAATCAGACACGTGCCTTGCCAGAACAGCCACTGGAGCCGCCCGTCTATCAAGCACCGCCGCCACCAGTTCCGCCTGCACCGATTGTCGCGCCTATTCCCGCGCCTTCCGTGCAAGTGATGCCCATTATGCAGGACCCCGCCCCACTGTCCGCGCCCATGCCGGCACTGCCCGTCGTGCCAGCACCCGCGCCACAGCCGTCGGTGCAGCAGGCCGCGCCCATCCCCACCTTTACCGAGGCATCATTTGCGGAACCAAAACCGCGCCGCGGAGCCGAGGACCTGTTGAGCCAGATGGCGGGACGAACCACGCAGGACGAGGAACTACGACACGTCGCAGAGACCGTACTAACGAGTACAGCGACCTTGCCGGAAAACATTCGACTCCAGGTTGTGCGCTCCATGCAGGATATCCAGAAGTATATCAATCACGGCCTACTTAGTTCGGCAACCGAAGAGTGCTTGCGTGTCATCGACATGGCCCCCCAATATCTTGACGTACATCAAGTGTTATGTGAAATCTACGTGCGTGAGGGCAAGGTTGAACAGGCCATCACAAAGTACGCCATTCTTGTCGATACCTACGTCATCAACGGACGGACAGAAGACGCCGTTGCGACCTATCGCCGCATCTTGCAGTTAGAACCAAACAACCTGACCTATCGTATGCGTCTGATTACCATGTTGTCTTCACAGGGCAACAAAGAAGACTTGCTCCGTGAACGCACCCTTGCCGCAGAGTCGTACCTACGTCTCGGCTATATGGACCGCGCGCTTACCGAGCTTGAGCAAGCCCTACAGGAAAGCCCGACCAGTGTTCCCACGCGCCTGAACTATGCCCTCGCGCTGCAAAAGTTGGGTCGTTCGCAGCAGGCCGTCACGGAATACCAGCGCGTCCTACAGATCGACCCGCGCAACCTGACCGCCCTTGTACGTTGGCATGTCTCGATGACAACCACGCCAGGGACCGCACGTTCGACCATTTTAGAGGTACTATCACGTGTGGGTTGGCAGCTACGAGGCGAGGGTCAAAAGCATTACGACGCCGTGGCGCGTGAGTATATCCAGGCGGCGGACATGTATCCCAATAACGCGGATATCATCTACTCACTTGGACAAATTCATCAGCAGGCCGGTAACTATGACCGCGCGATTGATGCATACAACCAGGCGATGCGCGACAGTATTGTTGAGGTGCTGGCGCGAACGAGTGCCGCGCAGTGTTTCCTGGCGCAGGGCAAGCCGGAGGCGGCCATTCAGCAGCTTGAGCAGGCATTACAGAGTGTGCGCCGTTCGCCGAACGCGATAGACCCCGGCATCTGGGCGGCGCGTCCGCGCGAAGCGGGCGAGGAGCATCAGGCTCCAGAGGTCGAGATATCGTTGATGCTGGCGAAAGCGTATGAGCGAACGGGACGCATGGATCAGAAAGAGGCGATCCTGCGCCAAGTTCGCCAGGCGCGCCCCGGCCAGGATGAGGTCGCCCCAGCGCTCGCCGAAATTTCGGCTCGGCAGGGCGATGTCCCCGGTGCATTGCGCGAATATACCGATCTTGTGAAGCACTACCGCGCCAACCGTCAAAATGATAACGCGCTCGGTGTACTAAACGAAATGGTTCGGCTTGCGCCACAAGACCCGCGCGCCCACGCAGAACTCGCCGATATCTACGTCACGCGTGGACATCTCGACGAGGGGATCGCGGAACTGCGTCTGCTCGCGGACATCTATCTGCGTCGCAACCAGCTTGAGGAGGCGGGCCAGTCGCTGCAACGCGTTGGCAACATCTACGCTGAGATCGGAAAAAACGACGAGGCACTATCAAACTTCCGTCGAGCGGTTGAGCTTGACCCCAATTCAATGGAACTCTTACGTGAGGTTGTCAGCTTTTGCCTGCAACTGTCGCGTACCGTTGACCCATCCTATACCCAGGATGCGGCGAGGTATCAGGTGGTTATCGCACGACACTACTTCGACACACATCAGGTCAAAGAGTCGGTGGCGGCCCTCCAGCAGCTCATCACGATTGACCGCACCAATCACGAAGCCTACGATCTGCTTGGGCAAACATACCAGTCCGTTGGTGAGTATGAGCAGGCCAGCCGCGTCTATCGCAACCTCGCGAAGGTCGCGCCCGAAAGTGATGTGGCCCGTGAGCGGCTCGCAACCCTTCAAGAACTACGCACAAAATAGGGTAGATGTTGGGCGTGAGAGATCACGCTCAACGCCTTGCATTCTGTAACCTCATAAGAGTATAATAGTTCAGGCATAACGTGTGCCATCCTGAACTGAACCACTTCGTTTCGTGGAGATTTCTGCTTTGAGCAATGAATATATACCGGAGTCTAAGAGTGGTGACACGGCCAGCAATAATGGCAATTCTTCTGTAAGTCGTCGTGAGATGCGAGCCAGCAACGTTACGGGCGCGTTGCCAGCTTTGGGGCCTGTGCCAGCGGGGATAGAGCGCACCCACACCAGTTCTTATGAATTTGAGCGTATGATTGAGTCTCTGCGCGAACTTTTTGAGCATGACCGTCAGACCGCAAGCCAGGCGGACGCCACGCGCTGCGGTATCTGTTACCTGCACTATACGGTCAGTGAGCTACAATATCGCGAAGAAGGGTTTTATGTCTGTGTCGGTTGTGCGCCCGCGCTTGGCCGCCAGCATGTCACCATGCTTCGTAAGCAGCAGAAAATGTAGTTTTCCTTCTATTCAAGCGAAATACTCCGAACGCGATGCGTCGGAAGAGAACAGGACTGCCCTGCTCTCTTCCGACGCATCGCGTTCGGACTAAAAACTACTCTATGATGCCTACGGCTTCATCTTCGGCCTCTTCTGCCGCGCTCACTTCGCGCAGGTCTTCGGGCCGTTCGAGGCGGTCAAGAAACAGGATGCCGTCGAGGTGATCAATTTCATGTTGTAGGATACGCGCAAACCAGCCCTCAGCCAGAACACGAATGGCCTTCCCTTTAACATCTTGCCCCTTGACCAATATTTTCTCGGCGCGGCGGATGTTGTCGCCGACATAGCCTGGAATGCTCAGGCAACCCTCCGAGCCAATCGCCTCGCCTTCGGCCTTGACGATCTCTGGATTGAAGACGGCAACCTTGCGATGCCCACCCTCTTCTGGGTCCTCATATTCCGCTACAAAGACGCGGATTGATTGCGCGATCTGTGGGCCGGCAAGTCCGACGCCGTTTGACGCGTGCATTGTTTCAAACATGTCATCGACCAGTCGTTGTAACGAGGAGTCGAAACGATGAACTTTCTTTGCTTTTTGACGCAAAAGCGGATTTTCTGTCGTAATTACTTTGCGAAGTGCCATTTTCTACATCCCCTACACCATACACCACTTGCCAGACTAGCTCTTATTATTTCCACACTGAGGCAAGGTATGGTGCTATAATTATGTTTATCGTACCATAAGAGACGCCGGGACGCAAACATGCAAGACAAAGTTATTACCTTCATCGAGCAGCACACCCTGTTAGCAAAAAGCGGCACACTTGTTGTCGCTTTTTCGGGTGGTGCGGATTCCTTGTGTCTCCTCCACTTATTATATACCCTCTGTGGGCCACAAAAACAGTATCCCACTGTACGGCTACACGTCGCTCACCTCAACCACCAACTGCGCGGTGCGGCAAGCACGCAAGAGGCCGAGGCTATCGCACACCTCGCCGCGGCGTGGGACATCCCGTACACGATTGGCACAGCCGATGTACCCGCGCTGGCTCTGCGCGAGCGACGTTCGCTAGAGGATGCGGGCCGCATCGCCCGCTACCGCTTTCTGCGGGAGGTCGCGCACGGACAGCCCATCGCAGTCGCACACCACCAGGACGATCAGGTGGAGACGCTGCTTTTGCACTGGATACGCGGCGGCGGCCTTGCAAGCATGGTCGGGTTGCGGCCACGCCAGCACGATATTTTGCGGCCCCTGCTCTGCGTAACCCACGCCGAAACGCTGGCATACTGTGAGCAACATGGCTTGACGCCGCTAGAAGACGCGAGCAATAGCGATACGCGCTTCTATCGCAACCGTATCCGCCACGATCTCCTCCCGCTTATAGAGTCGATGAACGCCGACTTTCGCGCGACCCTGTTACGCAACGCCGAGGTGATGTACGTTGATGTGGCATGGATTGAGGAGCAGGTAGATGCCGCGTGGCAACAGGCGGTACTCACAGCAGACACGGCACACGTGCGGCTTTCGCTTCCCCACCTCCACGCCTTGCCGCACAGCATCCAACGCCACCTGTCGCGCCGCGTCACGGGCGGACTTAGCACCGGTCAATCGCCGTTGGAACTGCGTCATCATGTGCTACTTGAGCAACTCATGCAGCGCGAAGTTACGCCTGTCGCGGTATCGCTCGACCTACCCAACGGTCTCGTTGTGACAAAAGTCAACGAAACCTTGCTCTTTCAACATCAGGATAATCGTAAATATGCGGGGAGACCGCGAGGGTCTTCCCTACATGTAAAGAAACACGAAGGTGTAGGGGAGACCCTCGCGGTCTCCCCGCATTCCCTACCCATTCCAGGACGCGTTATGCTCCCAAATCAATGGCTTGCCATCGCGGAACTGCTTACAGAAGAGCAAACACACGCTATAAGAGAGCTGCTACAACAAGGTAAGTGGTCGAGTGTATGGCACTGTTTGCCTCCCACATCTCACAAGGTATATCTTGACGCCGCCTATGTAGGTTTATCCCTGCATATACGCAATCGTCGGTCAGGCGATACCATGCGTCCGCTTGGAATGCAGGGACAAAAAAAGGTACAGAATATTCTGATTGACAAACATATCCCACGTACACAACGCGCGCAGTTGCCGTTTTTTTTCAACGAGGAAGGCCATCCGGTCTGGCTTGGCGGCGTCTGCGTTGATGATCGCGCACGACTAACCACGTATACACAACACATCGTTTGTCTACAACTGACAAATAGCTAAATCGTTTATATGGAGAGCTATATGCACGACGACATTCTGGAAATTCTTATTTCGGAGGAGCAACTACATGCTAAAGTTGCGGAACTGGGCAAGCAAATTACGGAGGACTACCGTGGCAAAAACCTCTTGCTTTTGGGAACTCTCAAGGGCGCGGTCCCCTTCATCGCGGACCTCTCACGCGCGGTCAACTTGCCACTAGAGATTGACTACATGGCGGTGGCGAGCTACGGCGCAAGCACCCACTCAAGCGGTGTGGTACGCATCATTAAAGACCTTGAAGGGCCAATCAATCAAAAGCATGTACTTATCATCGAAGATATTATTGATAGTGGCCTGACGCTCCATTATGTCGTCGATCTGCTCAACAGACGTAACCCGCTCAGTTTACGCATCTGTACGCTCCTCGATAAGCGGCGCGAACGGCTCAAGTCCGTTGACATCGCATATACAGGCTTCGTCATCCCCGACAAGTTTGTCGTTGGTTATGGGTTGGACTACGCGCAGCACTACCGCAATATTCCGTACATCGGTATCCTGAAACCATCCGTATACGAGGATACGCTAAAGCCAGAAGCTCAACATCAGAGTTCGGCAGAGCAATAGTCAGCCAAAAAGGGGGGCGTACCAGACAAGCTAGCACACCCCCGTTTCACAACTTGTGTCAATGAAACAACTAGACGGTTGCGGAACAGTAGGCCGGCAACGCGCCCGCGAACTTATCAGGGTGAACGAGCTGCGCCACACATTGAAGACCCTGAACAATACGTGGCCCTGGTCGCTGAATAATATCTACATTAATATGATAGACCTTGTGGCTTTTTACAGCGGCGATATTGCCCCAATTAGGCCGTTTGTAGACCGCGCTGGCAACTCCACCGTAAGCCGGGTCTTCGGTGAGCAGAATGTACTGTGGGTTGGCAGTGATGATGGCCTCATCCGTCACCTGTGGATAGCCGCCGTTGGTGGTGTTATTGTGAAAGATGTTGACCGCGTTGGCATCCTGGGCTACTTCATCCCCAAAAGAGCCACCGCCGAAAACATACGGTTTTCCGGGCGCACTGGCGTCAACCTCAAGAAAAACGGAGGGCGCGGTTGTTCCTTTGACGGCGGCCTTGATCTGGTCGATCTGCTTTTGCATCTGCTGCACCAGCATAGTGGCCGCGTCCTGTGTGAAGGTGAGGCGACCTACCAGGGTGATGGCTTGCAGCGTCTGGGCAAGATTTGTCAACTGTAGATCAACAACATTAAGGCCAAGCTGTTTGAGCTGGGTATCGGTCTGCTTTGTATCACCCCCATAGCTCAACACCAGATCGGGCTTTAGCCCGACAATCTGTTCCGTATTGTATATACCGGCGGCGTTCGATACCTTCGGGAGCGTGGTCAGACTCGTGGGATAGTTTGTGTTGTAGTCAATACCGACAATGTGCGCGTCGAGATGGAGCGCGTCAAGGATTTCACTTGTATTTGGTACAAGCGAAACGATGCGCCGTGGTGCTGTTTTCGGAAAGACAATCGGGGTTCCATACGCATCGAGCGCGGGCGTCGGCGTTGGTTGTGTGGAAGAGCTGCCCGTTGTGGTGCCGCTCTGTTGTCCACACGCCGCGAGCAGAAACAGGAGGGCGAACAGAAGCAGGAGCGAGGAAGCACGTTTGTGGTCTCCTTGTGGAGCTGTACGGTTGGAAATGATGATACGAGTGTTCATCTAGCATTACCTCCAGAGAGATGCAGGAATGCTCGTTGTCACTTTGCGTTGATGGATGTTGACCGGAAGACCACACGCGCTGGCAAGGCGTGTCTCGTCGCGGTACACGTTCCTCATGCGCGAAGGATCGTGAGCAAAACCCACAGGGCAGGTCTCCTGGCTCCTGGCTTCAAACGCCGCTTATCTTGTCTTCCCATCCCATATGAGACAGTGACATTCAAGAGATAAGTTGCTCGCCAGTCACAGTAGCGCGACTGCGCCGGATTTCCACCGGCTTCCCTATTATGCCTTGACACAGCGTCAAGGCCACCCTGTGAGAATACATTGAATAGTGTTACGTGCGTAGTATACGGGGTGCATCTGCGGTTGTCAAACGAGAGGGACGCGAATACCACTGGTTTGGGAAACGCCGCTGCATACAACGGCACGGTGACACCTGTATAAGTGTCACCGTGCCGTTGCGGGGATGGTATCTTATGGTATGTTTAAGCGGCAACCGCGAAGACGTAGTTGCTCCAGTTTGCGACCTGATCGCCAGGGCCAGCGATATACTGGGTGGCGAACCAGATGGCCTTACCAGAGGCATCCAGTTGTCCAGCAGAATAGTCGCCCCAACGGTTTCTAACACCAAAGATGGGTGTACCAGTGAAACCATTGTCGGGAGCAGCACCAGCAGCAGCGACAACAACGCCACCGAAGCTCTTTTCGTGCTTAGAGCGTACAACATATCCGGAACTAGGATACGTTTGTGGCCCTGTGAACGAGAACGCAATCGCGGTTGTACCGCTTGCCGCGTGTTCGATGTGTGGATAGAGCAGGTAGAGACCCTGCTTTACGATGTACCCCTGGTCGGAGATGGCGGTTTTTGTGGCGGAAATCACACCATTGGAAAGCTTAGGCGTGATATCAAACCAGGCAATACCATCACGAGCCACGGTGTCACCGGCAATATTCACAGCCGTACCCATGGTAGCGTACAGATGCCCATTGATGTATTGCAGGTTTTGCAATGGGTCGCCACCAGCATCCAGGAAGCCAGCGGTTGATTGACCCGTAAAAGCGTTAAAGCCAACCGGTGTCTGGGCATCAACGGTGGGAGCGAACGTTTCGGTGTTCACAATTGTAGACGACAGTGTTGGCATCACACCGCTTGCGATATGTTCGCGGTTGGTGAGCGCCCACACGCCGAGAGAGTTACCATAAATGTTGTTGAGATCAATCGAGTTTGCGAAGTATTCGGCTTTCGCATTACCATAGGTCGCGGCGGGTTGGAGGTGATAGGCGAGCGCGCCGCCAATGCTCAACTGAGAAAACACTGCGACATTCGGTGTTACAGTACCTTTGATTAGATCAGACTTCGCAACCGCGTAAATCACCGAGCCATTGAAGGCTCCAGCACCATTGTTCTGAAACTCGTTTGGCACAAAGTAGACGTTGTACTCATCTGTTCCCAGAATGGTGAAGTCTGGCAAACAAGGGCAACCAGAATTGTTGGCATCGGTCACGTCGAAGCGATACTCTGTCCAGGGTGTAGTAGGATTGCCAGCATTGACCGCGATGTCAACGTGTGACGTGCCACTATTGAGCGTAACCCAGATCAAGGCGATCCAAAGATGGCTAGAAGCATCATAGTATGCACGAGGGTCGCTGACAATATTGTTCAGGTCTTCATTGAAAAAGCCACCGCCACCCAGTGTTGCCAATGGGAAGGGGCCAGCAGCAATCGAGCCGTTAGCGTTGTAAATAGCACCAGTCAGGTTGACGAAATTCGCAGCATAACCGTTGCTAGCCGCCAAACCTTCATCGGGTGGCTCAAGGTCGTAGCCTTTGGTTGCTTTTCCATTATCAACGGCACTCACGCCCTGGAAACCGTACTTTAAGGCTCCTACAGCAAATGGCGAGCTGTTCGCGAGAGGACGTTGGGCCGCGACACGCTGTTTCCCGCTTGACACAGGCCGTGGATGATATGGCGCAGCAACGGCTTTCGGAGAAGCTTTTCCTGTGCCAGCCGTGACAGAAACGCTGGCCGCGCCAATCAGTTTAGCGGTTGTCATTTGCCCTTTATAGCTTGTAGCTGCGGCGGCTGCGTGAACAGAGGTGCTTGTTGCTCCGGTAGCAAAAAAAGCACTGATGATGGCTGTCACGGCAGCAAGAGAGAGAAGCACGCGCATTTTTGAGCGGCGTGGAGAGAAGTGGCTCAAGGTTTTTCCTCGCTTTCAAAAAGAAAACAAAAGACGAAAAACGCTTTTCAAGGCAATGAGAGCATACATCCCCTATACAAATACTCCCAATAGCACCTAAAAAAGAAAATGGAGGTATATTTCTTCAACGAATCAGAAATACATTCAGAGTATACAGTATAAAAAGCGTTTCCGTCTATGGTGGTTGCGTTTTCTCAACAAGGAAGCATTTTCTCTACCAGAAACACACCAAAACAGCAACCGTGTTACTCATATGTTTGGTCTGTCGCAAAGGTGAGAGGTCTGTGCTTTGCCGGCCGAGTCTCTATTTTACAGTGTCGCTTCCCCCTCTAGTCGCTTGATATCAACGGCCAGACCCGCGACCATGAGGTATACGCGCTCGGCGTCACGCGCTAGACGCTGGTTGACCCAGCCCAGCACGTCGCGGTAGGTACGGCTAAGTGGGTGCATCGGCACGATACCCAACCCAACCTCGTTACTCACAATCAAAAGCGTTTTGTCTGCGGGAAGGGTTCGCACGGTGGCAAGCAGAGTTTCGATAGCGGCGAGCACCCCATCGGTGTAAGCATGTTTGAGTGTTACGTCGTCTGCGCTCTCTATAGTGTTAGAGCGTCCCATCCAATTGGAGAGCCAGAGCGTCATACAGTCGAGCAGGAGGACATCGGCTTCTTGGCTGGCCTGTTGTACTGCTCGCGCAAGGTCGAGCGGCTCTTCTAGCGTAAACCAATCGGTAGGACGCACGGCTTTATGACGCGCGATACGGTCTCGCATGTCCTCATCGCTTGCGGTTGCGGTTGCGATAAAGGCGACCCGCCTCCCGCTTGTTGCGGCGAGCCGTTCGGCGAAGGTACTTTTGCCGCTTCGCGCTCCACCAATTATAAGTATTACTCGCGATACGTTGTGCATAGCTTTTTTCTTTTCTACTACCTTTTGTCGCTTATGGCGGCGAGTTTGTAAGAGGGAACTGCGGCACAGCTTGGACGATAGTCAAGGGGCCATCACCCATTGCATCCCCTGTAGACAGACAAGTAGGAGCAGTATGATGACCTCTGTACTCTCTGCAACCGCGCCGTAGCTATCGCCGGTAAGCCCTCCAATCAGGCGTGTCACCCATGTCCCAACAAGCAGGGCCATGAGTGATGCCACCACCCAGAGCAGCAGTCCGACCAGGTGGCCCACGCTGACCGCTACAACCAACGCACTCGCACCCGCGAACATTAGTTTCGGCATAGTCACGGTGCGACGAAACGTTGCGCCGAGGCCATTGGGACGTGCCGAAGGAAAGACGCGCAGGGCCAGGACCATCGCCCAACGTGTGCAGGGCAACATAATAAACAAGGCCGTCACAAAGAGGTGTGGCTCAAGGCTGGCGAAAAGCGCGAATTTGAGCAAGAGGGCACAGACGCCGCCAAGAACGCCAAAGCTCCCAACGCGGCTGTCGCGCATGATCTCCATACGCCTCTCTGGTGTTTGTCCGCCAAGTAAACCATCGCATGAGTCCATCAAGCCGTCAAGGTGTAGTCCGCCCGTAAGCATCACCAGCGCGACCACAATCACCGCCGCGAGTGCGAGACGCGGAAGCAGCCCACAGAGTTGAGCGAGCAGAACGAGCAGAGCAGCCAGCAGGAGGCCAACCAGCGGGAAATACGCGCTACCTAGCTTCAAGCGCGGCGTCGCCATCGCTTCGTTGTCCCCCCCGCCACCATCGGTCTCGAAGCGATGGGGTGGACTGGGCAAGGGCAAAATCGAGAGAAAGCGCGTGGCAGCCACCAATTCCGCGTACTGCTCAAAAAACCATAAAAGCACATCATGAGGCATAGTGCTATAACAATTCTAGTTCATACTTGAACTCTTGTAGGAACGTTCGCATGAACGCGGTACGTTGTTGGGCGAGGCTACGTCCGGTTGCGGTTAGCATCGTGGCCTCTAGTTTTAGGAGTTTCAGCGGGAAGTGATCGAGCATATAGTGCTGATCATCGAGAGTATGCTGCTCTCCAAAGGGGTCTTGTGGATGGTAAGAACGCGTTTCGGGAGTACGACGCACCGCTCCCGTAACGGCCCAGCGTAACACGCCAAGCGCGCCAAGACCATCCAAGCGGTCCGCATCGCGCACGACACACGCCTCTACCGTCTGCGGTTCGACGCCGCGACTAAAGCTATGGGCGACAATTGCGTGCAAGATTGCGACCTGTTTTTCCTGTGGCACGGACTGTTCCGCTAACAACGTTGTGGCGAGTGCCACCGACAGGTCGGCGTGATGCCGCGTCTCGGTGTGTGGCGCGGTGCGTCCTAAATCGTGAAGCAAGGCCGCCATACCCACGATGAAGCGATCACCTCCTTCGCGCTCGGTGATGTGCAGGGCCAATGTATAGACCCGCCCGACATGCTCCCAACCATGCGCGAGGTCGTCTATCCCTGCAAAACGCTGTTGCACCTCGGTGTGGATGGTAGATAATACACGCACTTCGTCAAATACTGTTTCGCTCTGTTTCATAATGACAACAATACACTTCTTTCTTGACGTATTAGCAACTGTACCCTTCATTATACTAGATGCATGGCATGGTTCGGTCACTATGACTAAGTATTTCGCCTCCTTGCTATACTACAAATGGGTAGTGTTCGACTGGAGCGGTCCAGACGCTACACTCTCTCTACTATAGTAATTATGCCTACTCTATATACCCAACGCATACACTATACACACGCATATATATGTATACACAATACGCAGTATTGACACCTCTAAAGGAGTCAGGCCATGCTGAAAACAGCACTATCGCATACGCATATCGCGCACATTGAGGCACGTGTCATTGACGAAATCGACGACGAAGAGAGCAGACACACATCAAAGATGGGACGAACAGAGTGTATTAGCGTTCTGCTCGTGGACGATCACGCGTTAATTCGTGAAGGGCTGCGCCAGCTTTTCACGTTGGAGAGTGATATACGGGTCGTCGGTGAGGCAACGGACGGCATCGAGGCACTTCACGCGGTGCGGCTGCTGCGGCCTGACGTAGTTTTGATGGATGTACACATTCCGATTATTGATGGTATCGCGGTTACACGCCAACTCACGCGTGACTTTCCCGAAATCGCCGTAATCATGCTCACGATGCACAAAGATCAGCAGTTGATGTTACAAGCGATGAAGAGCGGTGCACGTGGCTATTTGCTCAAGAACACCTCTATCCGCGAAGTGGCGCAGGCGATGCGCGTCGTCCATGCCGGCGGAATGTTGGTCGAGCCAACGCTAACCGGAGCAATCGTCACTGAGCTGCGCCGTCTCTCCGAAAACACTAGAGAGGGCCAACGTCTGCTAGATTTGCTGACGGAGAAAGAGCTTGAGATTGTACGCTACGTTGCAACGGGCATGAGCAATAAAGAGATCGCGAACAGACTCGCATATTCTGAAAAAACCGTGAAAAATTATCTCTCGACAGTCTTCCAAAAGCTGAATATTCGAGACCGCACACAGGCCGCGATTCTCGCGTTGCGTCAAGGCATCCTTCCAGAAGAGTGTGCGTAATCTTGTTTACAGAGGTTACGGTGAGTAGCTTGCCCCCTGCTTTCACCCCAAATGACTATTGTCCCATACTGCTTTGCGGCGACTCCCGTACTATGGTATACTGATGCCGCCGCAAGATGCGAGCAGAATGTATAATACAGTATGTAAATTTATTTCTATGAATAATTTCTGAGAGGGTACATGGCTGATACCGAGCGGCTCATTCACAAGCGCTATCAACTACAACGCATGTTGACCCAGGGGCAAGTCTGCACAATTTACCTTGCATTCGACCAGGTATTGCAACGTGCCGTCGTTGTGAAGCTTGTGCCAGCCGAACAGATGAGCGCGTACAAGAACGCGCTCAGGTTGACCGCCTCGTTCTCTCACCCTAATATCATCGGCACATATGATTTTTTGCAAGAGTCGGATATGTTCTATCTGGTGCAAGAATATGTGGATGGCAATAATATCGGAACGCTGCTACAGACCCAACTTGCGCCGTATATGGTGGCGGATATGGGAACGCAAATTTGTCAGGCTCTGCTCTACGCGGGTGGTGGTACACACGGCGTCTGTCATGGCGATCTCACACCGTCCGCGATTATCCGCGACCATCGGGGACTGGTACGAATAAACGGTTTCGCGCTCCCAAGCAATGTACCTTACTTCGCCGCCTGGAGCATGGTTGGCGGTGGCAATGGCAACGTGTTGGCGCATCCAGAACTTCCCTGGGGTCGGCTCAGTGAGCAACGCCGCGCCGACGATACACGGGCAGTTGGCCTGTTACTCTATCAATTGCTCTCTGGTCGGCAGGCTGGCGCGACAAGCGTCGATGCGCCAGCGGATGGTCGTCTCCGCTTCTTACGTAATGTTCCGGTTGAACTCTGCGAGATTATCGCTCGTACCATTGTTCGTCAACATCCGCAACATATAAGTACGCCGGAGGTACTCCACGAAGAGCTACGTAAACAGGTGGAGACGCTTGAGCCTGCGCCAGAGCTTTCGCCGAGTGTGGCGTATCAAGCAGAGGACAATTTTCGGCCTCGACCATTCGTGCCAGTAAGCAACCCCGGCGTGGGCAAGCTTGTAACCACCCTGCCGTTGCGCGAGGGTGGACAGGGTGGCTCCAGCGTTGCGGCGTTTCAGTCGGAACTCAATACGCCAATGGACACGTTGGGACAGCAGACGACGCAACCACCTTTTCCACACACAAACGCAGACAGTCGCCTTAACCCCGCCCTCGCCCATTCATATAACGGCTATCCCATCAGCACCCCCCAACCCGCACGTCGCCAGGACATCGCGGTATGGGTAATTTTATGCTTATTGGCGTTTGTTCTCTTCTTTATCGTAGGCTTCTTCATCGCCAACGCGATACCGCGGTAAACACCGAGCTAGTATCTGCTTAACGTGTGCACAGAATGAGCAAGGCCATAAGGTCGAAGCCGATGAGGGTTAACATCAAACCAAAGCAGCCGAAGAGGACACTACGAACCCACGTACCACCAAGCAACACCACCTTCTTTGGCTGCTTTTTTAGTACGGGAAGCGCATCCGTATTATAACGATGCTGCTGGGTATACGGCAAAGAACCGCTCATGCGCTCTACACGTTCGCGCATCGCCAGTAGTCGATCACTAATCGCCGCCTCAAAAGATGTGTGCAGGTCTTCCTCACCACTACCCACTGATTTCACCGCCACCATCGGAGAGGTTGCATAGGACTCTTCGCGTATTGCTCTATCCATACTTTCTGTATCGGACTTGTGCGTACACTCGTTTAACTTGGCATCAGTCATGCGGCACAAAACATTGTTCATCGCGACAACCTCCTAACGTTCTCTGTATATTTATTCTTTACACAATGAATGATACCGGAAATAAGATATAAGTACATGGGCCATTTGACACATTTTGCAGTCATATGTGAAATCGCTGCTTGCCACTGCTCTTCTTCCTCTGTTACAATAAAAAACGCTAGCATAAAATATGAGAAAAGAGAAATAGTGTGTCGCGTACTCGTATACTTTTTATATTGCGGATAGTACTGGCCTTAAGTGTATGTGTGTTTATCTTCATACAGATGATGTATGCCCGTGTATATGTACAGGCTGCACCGCTCACAGCGGCCACCGAAGCAGCATCGCCCATGCTTCAACTTGATGCACGTATCCCTTCACAATCAGTCGCGGCACAAAGCCATTTCACGAATGTCAATGCGAAATTCGGGTCTCGCTTCAATTTCTCGATCAATCCCGCTACGTCCTCTGTCGCCAGTGGAACCGATGGCGTTTTTCACAACAATACAGCAAGCTACATTGTTGGCATCACGCCAAACAAGCAGCACAAAAGCTTTCTCTTTCATATGGGGACGCCCGATTCCGCGCGCGGTGATACGTACCTGTTGCGCGAACAGTGGACGCAGGGACTTGATACCACACGCTGGGAGGGGGACGCGACTGATGGCACAGGGCTACATGTTGTCGTTGATTTCATCGACACATTTCGCGGCGAGCCGGGATGTACCGCGATTGCACAATGCGCCCGCGCGGTGCGTGACGACACCGTGCCCGTGCTACTCGTTGGGGTACATCTACAAAATAGGAGTTCTTCGGCCCTGAGCGGGGCGTTCCTCTTCGGAAGCAATCGTAGACTTCCCGCGAAGAACGCCTGTGTTGCTCATACAACCGCTGGCGGGACACCCGTCTCCGTACTTTCGTATGCTACAAGCTCTGATGTAACAGGGGGAACACTCTTTCTCGCCGGTAGTCAACAGCACTGGGCATGTAACACAGACACGAGTGATCGCGCCGGTCTTAGCTGGTCATACGCGGTACAGGCAGGTCAAACGAGTACGAGCTATCTTGTCCTGGGCGGCTGGAACGCGAGCCAACAATTGTTTGCGAATACGACCCTTCCTGTGGGCTGTCAAAACGAGGGGCTGTATGCCGCGCACGAATGGTCGTCGCAGCAAGCGGTGGTAGATTTTGCTATCGACAACCTTACCACCCACGATAACCTGTTGGCACAGGCGCAGGCGATGGAGAACTATCTTATCAATAATAGGGTGCTTACCCCTTCGCAGCGTTGGCTGATCGGCGATACCCTCCGCAGCTATAAGGCCAGTAGCTGGCTTACGGCGCGTCAGACATGCGCGGGTGGTGGCTATGATGCGGCGGTATACGAGGGGACATACGGCTTTTTGAGTACGGTTGATGTCATGCATGAATATGGCTACTTCGAGATTACCCGTGTACCCTGGTTCTTCAAGTCCGCCCTCACAACGGTCTTTGAGAACGCGGCCAGTAATACCTACGGAACCTACTTTCAACACGATCAAGGCGGAGACGTGACGAGTACAGGCGAGTGTACAACACCTGGGAACGGCATCCCCACACTCCGCACGACCTGCTATGCACCACCGTATGTCAATACTGGTATTCCGATGCCAACAGA
>Ga0123338_10001868_pt1 | contig 19934 bp, 20 predicted proteins | sample grotaG_FD_89793 | JGI IMG/M metagenome (GOLD analysis project Ga0123338, IMG submission 89793) | Glacier valley bacterial and archeal communities from Borup Fiord, Nunavut, Canada, to study Microbial Dark Matter (Phase II) -... | ecosystem: Environmental > Aquatic > Freshwater > Ice > Glacier ...
CCGATCCTCAAGGGCGTCTCGATGCAGCTCGCGCAGGGCGAGGTCGTGTCGCTGCTCGGCCCGTCGGGCAGCGGCAAGACGACGCTGCTGCGCGCCGTCGCCGGCCTGGAGGCGCCGCACCGGGGCACGATCCGGATCGAGGACCGTATCGTCTTCGACGCCGCGGCCAAGACCGAGCTGCCGGCGGAGAAGCGCAACCTCGGCCTCGTCTTCCAGTCGTATGCGCTCTGGCCGCATCGCACGGTCTCGCAGAACGTCGCCTACGGCCTCAAGCTGCGCAACGTCTCGAGCAACGAATCGAAGCAGCGCGTCGACACGGCGCTCAAGAACCTCGGCCTCGGCCACCTCGGCGATCGGCATCCGCACCAGCTCTCCGGCGGCCAGCAGCAGCGCGTTGCGATCGCCCGGGCGCTGGTCTACAACCCGCCAGTCATCCTGATGGACGAGCCGCTGTCAAACCTCGATGCCAAGCTGCGCGAGGAAGCACGCGCGTGGCTGCGCGAGCTGATCCTGAAGATGCGTCTCTCCGCGCTGGTCGTCACCCACGACCAGAACGAGGCGATGGCGATGTCGGATCGCATCCTGCTGCTCAACAACGGCGTGATCGAGCAGCAGGGCACGCCGCAGGAGCTCTACGGGCAGCCGCGCAGCCTCTTCGTCGCCGACTTCATGGGCAGCAACAACCGGCTCGAAGGCAAGATCGTCGAGCGACGCGGCAGCTCGGCGCTGCTCGCCGGCGATGGCTGGCAGCTCTGGGGCGAAGCCAGAGGCGCGGCGGATGCGGGCGCTGCGGCCACCGGCATGGTCCGGCTCGAGCGCGTGCGCCTGGCGACCGCCGCCGGTGTCAACACCGTCCGGCTGCCGCTGGTCACGTCGATGTTCCTGGGCGATCGCTGGGAGTACGTGTTCCACCTCGGCGACCAGCGACTGCGCGCCTACGGCCCGGCCGCGCTGCCGCCGGGCGAGCAGTGGCTCGAGATTGCGCCGGAGAACCTCTGGATCTTCTGATCGCCATGCCGGCGCCGGCGTCCGAGCCGGCATCGCCGACAGGGTTGCTGCCTTCCGCTTAGGCTCGAGTGATGGACAAGCACCGCCTCGACAAGTGGCTTTGGGCCGCGCGCTTCTTCAAGACGCGGGCGCTGGCCGCAGACAACATCGCCAAGGGCCGGGTCGCGGTCAACGAGCAGGTCGCCAAGTCTTCTCGCGAGCTGCACGAGGGCGACGTCGTCGAGTTGCGCCAGGCGGGCTCGCACCGCACCCTTGTCGTCAAGGGCCTGAGCCGTCTGCGCGGGCCGGCCACGACGGCGCAGATGCTCTACGAAGAGACCGAAGCGAGCATCGAGCGCCGCCTCAACGCCGCCGCCGATCGCAAGCTCCAGCCCGATCCTGCGCTGAGCATCGACCAGGGCCGGCCGACCAAGCGCGACCGTCGGCAGCTTGCCGACTGGAACCGTTGGAGCGCGACCGCCGATCCGGAGTGAGCTCTGGCGGAAGAATTCCCTCTTGAAACAGGGGAGATCCGCCTCAAGTCCCGGAGATGAACGCCAACGACCCCGCTCCGCCTCCGTCGCCGGAGGGTTTCGACCCGACCCGCGGCGACGCCAACGGCCAGGCCACGACGGCCGCCCAATCCGACCTCGAAGCCCGTCACGCCGAGATGTCCGACGCCTTCCTGCGCGCCAAGGCCGAAGCCGAGAACACCCGCCGCCGCGCCGAGGAAGAAGTCGCCAAGGCGCGCAAGTTCGCGGTCGAAAGCTTTGCCGACAGCCTGCTGCCGGTGCGCGACAGTCTCGAGGCCGCGATCGCCATTCCGCAGGCGACGCCGCAGCAGCTGCTCGAAGGTGTCCACGCCACCCTGCGTCAGCTGACGGCGGCGCTGGAGCGCAACAAGGTTGTCGAGGTCAATCCTCCGGCCGGCACCCGCTTCGATCCGCACCAGCACCAGGCGATCAGCGTCGTGCCGGCAGCGCAGGAGCCGAACACCGTCGTCGCCGTCCTGCAGAAGGGCTATCTCATCGCCGACCGCGTGCTGCGACCGGCACTCGTCACCGTGAGCGCGCCCGGCTGAGCCGGCGCTTGAAAGCGCCTACCTCGACCGCACCTCGCTCCTAATCGAACTCAATTTTCCGGAGAACAACATGGCCAAGATCATCGGCATCGACCTCGGTACCACCAACTCGTGCGTCGCCATCATGGAAGGCAACACCACGAAGGTGATCGAGAACAGCGAAGGCGCGCGCACGACGCCTTCGATCGTCGCGTATCAGGACGGCGGCGAGATCCTGGTCGGCGCCTCGGCCAAGCGCCAGGCAGTGACCAATCCGAAGAACACCATCTACGCGGTCAAGCGCCTGATCGGCCGCAAGTTCACGGAGAAAGAAGTGCAGAAGGACATCGGCCTGATGCCCTACAAGATCGTCGCCGCCGACAACGGCGACGCGTGGGTCGAGGTGCGCGGCGAGAAGCTCGCGGCACAGCAGATCTCGGCCGAGATCCTGCGCAAGATGAAGAAGACGGCCGAGGACTACCTCGGCGAGAAGGTCACCGACGCCGTCATCACGGTGCCGGCGTACTTCAACGACGCGCAGCGGCAGGCCACGAAAGACGCGGGCCGCATCGCGGGCCTCGACGTCAAGCGGATCATCAACGAGCCGACCGCGGCCGCGCTAGCGTTCGGCCTCGACAAGACCGAGAAGGGAGATCGCAAGATCGCCGTCTACGACCTCGGCGGCGGCACATTCGACGTCTCGATCATCGAGATCGCCGACGTCGACGGCGAGAAGCAGTTCGAGGTGCTGTCGACCAACGGCGACACCTTCCTCGGCGGGGAAGACTTCGACCAGCGGATCATCGACTACATCATTGCCGAGTTCAAGAAGGACCAGGCGGTCGACCTGTCGAAGGACGTGCTCGCCCTGCAGCGCCTGAAGGAAGCGGCCGAGAAGGCCAAGATCGAGCTGTCGAGCAACTCGCAGACCGACATCAACCTGCCGTACGTGACGGCCGATGCCTCGGGTCCGAAGCACCTCAACATCAAGCTCACGCGTGCCAAGCTCGAGGCCCTCGTCGAGGAGCTGATCGAACGCACGATCGGCCCGTGCCGCACCGCCATCAAGGACGCCGGCGTCTCGGTCGGCCAGATCGACGACGTGATCCTGGTCGGCGGCATGACCCGCATGCCCAAGGTGCAGGAGAAGGTGAAGGAATTCTTCGGCAAGGAGCCGAGGAAGGACGTCAACCCCGATGAAGCCGTCGCCGTGGGCGCCGCGATCCAGGGTCAGGTCCTGGTCGGCGACCGCAAGGACGTGCTGCTGCTCGACGTGACACCGCTGTCGCTCGGCATCGAGACACTCGGCGGCGTGATGACCAAGATGATCCAGAAGAACACGACCATCCCGACCAAGTTCGCGCAGACCTTCTCGACCGCCGACGACAATCAGCCGGCGGTGACGATCAAGGTCTACCAGGGCGAGCGCGAGATGGCGACGGGCAACAAGTCGCTCGGCGAGTTCAACCTCGAGGGCATCGCCCCGGCGGCGCGCGGTATGCCGCAGATCGAGGTCACCTTCGACATCGACGCAAACGGCATCCTGCACGTCGGCGCGAAGGACAAGGCGACCGGCAAGGAAAACAAGATCACCATCAAGGCGAACTCAGGCCTCACCGAAGCCGAGATCCAGCAGATGGTGAAGGACGCCGAGCTGAACGCGGCCGACGACAAGAAAAAGCTCGAGGTCATCCAGGCGCGCAACCAGGCCGATGCGATGGCGCACAGCGTGAAGAAGAGTCTGGCAGAGCATGGCGACAAGCTCGACGCGGCCGAGAAGGAGAAGATCGAGTCGGCGCTGAAGGATGTCGAGGAAGCGATCAAGTCCGAAGACAAGGCGGCGATCGAGGCCAAGACCGAAGTGCTGATGACGGCGAGCCAGAAGCTCGGCGAGAAGGTCTACGCCGACTCGCAGGCGGCACAGGCCGCCGCCGGGGGTGCGCCGGGTGCGGCTCCCGGCGGCGCGAACACCGAGCCGCAGGCGGCCCACGCCCACGCCGACGACGATGTCGTCGACGCGGAGTTCAAGGAAGTGAAGAAGGGCTGAGGCCCGCTCGCCCGCAGGCCGGCGCGGTTCGCGACAACGTCGCGGGCCCCGCCGGCTTCGGTATTCTTGGAAGTCGGGACGCACGTGGGAGCGTGAAGAGATGGCAGTGAGCAAGCGCGACTACTACGAGGTGCTCGGCGTCGCCAGGAATGCCTCCGAGGAAGAGATCAAGAAGTCTTATCGCAAGCTCGCGATGAAGCACCACCCCGACCGCAACCAGGGTGAGTCCTCGAGCAAGTCGGAAGAGCAGTTCAAGGAGGCGAAAGAGGCTTACGAGATGCTCTCGGACGCGCAGAAGCGTGCGGCCTACGACCAGTACGGTCACGCCGGCGTCGATCCGAACATGGGTGGTCGCGCCGGTGCGGAAGGCTTCGGCGGATTCGCGGAAGCGTTCGGCGACATCTTCGGCGACATCTTCGGCAACAACCGAGGCAGGGCCGGCGGCGGCCAGCAGGTCTACCGCGGCAGCGACCTGAGCTACGCCATGGAGATCACGCTCGAGGAAGCGGCGCACGGCAAGGAAACGCAGATCCGCATCCCGTCGTACGACACCTGCGAGACCTGCAAGGGCAACGGCGCCAAGCCGGGCACGAGCCCGATCACCTGCACGACCTGCCACGGCTCGGGCGCGGTGCAGATGCGCCAAGGCTTCTTCAGCATCCAGCAAGCGTGCCCGCAATGCCACGGCACCGGCAAGATCATCCCCGAACCCTGCCCGACCTGCCACGGCCAGGGGCGGCTCAAGAAGACCAAGACGCTCGAGGTGAAGATCCCGCCCGGCATCAACGAAGGCATGCGGATCCGCTCGAGCGGCAACGGCGAGCCGGGTCCGAACGGTGGTCCGAACGGCGATCTCTACATCGAGATCCGCATGAAGCCGCACGACATCTTCGAGCGCGACGGCGACGACCTGCACTGCACCGTCCCGATCGGCATGACGAGCGCCGCGCTTGGCGGCTCGATCGAGGTGCCGACGCTAGGCGGCAAGGCCGAGATCGACCTGCCCGAAGGCACGCAGCACGGCAAGACCTTCCGCCTGCGCGGCAAGGGCATCAAGGGCGTGCGCTCGAGCTATCCGGGCGACCTCTACTGCCATGTCAGCATCGAGACGCCGATCAAGCTCACCGAGCACCAGCGAAAGCTCCTGAAGGAGCTCGACGACGCGTTCCGCAAGGCAGGGGACAAGCATTCTCCAACCGCGAAGACGTGGAGCGACCGCGTGAAAGACCTGTTCAAGGCCTGAGCGGCAGGCCATGTCCGCCGGCGGCAACTCGCTCAAGTCGATCCTGTTCGCCCTCGGCGCGAACTTCCTGATCGCCGTCGCCAAGACGACGGGCGCGGTGTTCACCGGCTCCTCGTCGATGCTCGCCGAGGCGATCCACTCCTATGCCGATTGCGCCAACCAGAGTCTGCTGCTCTGGGGCCTGCGCGAAGGCAGGAAGCCGGCCAACGCCGACCATCCGCTCGGCTACGGCAAGGCGGTGTATTTCTGGAGCTTCATCGTCGCCCTGATGCTGTTCAGCATGGGCGGCATGTTCTCGATCTACGAGGGCGTGCACAAGTGGGGCGCGACGGAGCCGATGCAGAACGCCTGGGTGGCGATCTCGATCCTCGTCTTCGGCATCGTCGCCGAGAGCTTCTCGCTCTGGGGATGCCTGCGCGAGGTCAACAAGGAACGTGGCCGGCAGGGCCTGTGGCGATGGTTCCGCAGCTCGCGCCAGAGCGAGTTGCTGGTCGTCTTCGCCGAGGACGTCGCCGCGCTCGGCGGGCTCGCGCTGGCGCTGGGCTTCATCTTCGTCGCCATGGCCACCGGCAACCCGGTCTGGGACGCGGCAGGATCGATCTGCATCGGCGTGCTGCTGGTGCTCGTGGCCGTCCTAGTCGGCGTCGAGATCAAGGCGCTGCTGATCGGCCAGGGCGTCGAGGAGCGCGTCCTCGACCGGATGCGCGCGCATCTCGCCGGGCAGCCAGAAGTCGACACCGTCTACAAGGTCATCACCCAGCAGATGGGCGGCGACGTGATGGTGGCAGTGAAGGCGAAGATGAGCCCGGCACGATCAGCAGTGGCGCTCGTGGAAGCGATCAACCGCGTCGAGCGCGGGTTTCGTGCGTCGTTCCCCGAGGTGCGCTGGCTCTTCTTCGAGCCCGACGTCGCCGACTGAGACCGATCAGGCAAACAGGTCGGACTGCCCGTCGCGACGCGTCGGCAACGGCTTTCGGAACTGCGTGAGATCGAGCGCGCGGCGCTCGCGATCGAGCCCGTGTCGCCTCCGCGCCTTGGCCAGCCGCTGCGCGATGAGCTGCGCCCAGACGCCCTCGCCCTTCATCCGCGTCGAGAACGTGGCGTCGTAGTCCTTGCCTCCGCGCATCTCCCGGATACGCGCCATCACGCGAGCAGCGCGGTCCGGGAAGTGCTGGTCGAGCCAGCGCTGGAAGATTGGATTCACTTCCCACGGCAGCCGGATCACGATGCCGAAGGCCGAGGTCGCGCCTGCCGACGCCGCCGCCTCCAGGATGCGCTCGATCTCGGGCTCGTTGATGAACGGGATGATCGGCGAGACGCTGACTCCCACCGGGACGCCGGCGCGCGCGAGCGCCTCGATCGTCTTCAGGCGTCGGTGCGGCGCGGCAGCGCGCGGCTCGAGGATGCGGGCGAGCGTCGGCTCGAGCGAGGTCACCGACACGTAGACGGCAGCCAGGCCGCGCTCGGCCATCGGCGCGACGAGATCGAGGTCGCGCTCGATGCCCGACGACTTCGTCACCAGCGAGAACGGATGCGCGCACTCGGAGAGCACCTCGATGACCGAGCGCGTGATCAGGAGCTTGCGCTCGACCGGCTGGTAGGCGTCGGTCGCCGAGCCGATGTTGATCGCGCTCGGCACGTAGACGCGCCGCGCGAGCTCCTCGCGCAGCCGCTCGGCGGCGTTCACCTTGGCGATGATGCGGGTCTCGAAGTCGAGACCCGGCGAGAGGCCGAGGTAGCTGTGCGTCGGCCGCGCGAAGCAATAGACGCAGCCGTGCTCGCAGCCGCGGTACGGGTTGATCGAGAGATCGAACGACAGGTCGGGCGAGTCGTTTGCGGAGAGGATCGACTTGACGCGCTCCTCGACGATCGTCGTCTCCGGCCCGAGCCGCTCCTCGTTCGCCTGCTGGTCGAGCGTGCCCCAGCCGTCGTCGTAGCTGTCGGCCGAGCGACGGGAATAGCGATGCTCGATCGCCCACACCGTGCCGCGGCCCTTGACCGGCTCGCTGGTGCCCGACTCGGGCCGTGGCGCCTCGTCGCGCGAGATGGTTCGTTGCAAGGGCGGCCGTGTCATACTGTAAATATATACAGTTATCTGACCAAAGGGCCAGCCGCATCGCGGGCGTCGTCCAAGCACTGGCTCGGCCATTGCTTGACAATGAAAATAAGCCTCTCCGGAGTGGTCATGAAGCACATCTTCAGCGTCGTGGGTCTCGGCATGACCGCCGTCTTCGTCGCCGTGTTCTTCACCGGCCGCGTCAACTCGAAGCACCTCAGCGTCGTCGCCCCGCGCGTCGGCATGCAACCCGAAGCGCTCAATGCAATGGCGCCGCGGATCTCCTCGCAGACAGGCGCCACCATCGGCACCTCCCGCCGCGTCGTCTACCTGCTCGCCTGCAGCGGCGTGCCGACCTCGACGACGATCGAGTCGAAGGCGATCGAAGCGGCGCTGATGACGGAAAAGCAGCGCCTGACCGCGCGGGAGGCGACTTCGACGGTGCTGTCGGGGTCGAGAATCGAAGGCGCGACCAGTCCGCTGCGCGATTGCTGAACTCTCGTCAGAACATGCTCGCGCCGATGTTGATGAGCAGCGCCAGAACGGTGGTGTTGAAGAGGTAGGCCAGGATGCAGTGCAGCGAGCCGATGCGGCGCATCGGCTTCGACACGAACGACACGTCGGCGGTCTGCCCGGACGTGCCGATGACGGCGGAGAAGTAGAAGAAGTCGCCGTAGTCCGGCTCGTCGTCGTCGGGAAACTGCAAACCAGGGGCGCGACCATGGCACGCCGCAGCGTAGTAGTCGTGCGCGTAATGCAGCGCAAACATCACCTGGATGAAGGCCCACGACGACAGCACCGTGACGCCGGCCAGGGCGATGTGTGCGCCCTTGAAGAAGCCGTGCATGTCCTTGACCACGACGAGTTCGCCGGCGATCGCGACCAGGCTGGCGACCGCCGAGACGACGACGAGCACGAGGATCACGCGCTGGCCGTCGTCCTGCAGCTGCGCCCGGTGACGCATCCGATGCGTCGACGAGCGGATCATCATGAGCGCCGCGAGCAACACGTACAGGCCAGTGCCCGTGTTCCAGGCGATGAGCCAGCGCGTCACCGCGTGGCTGGCGACGGTCATCGGCAGGAAGAGGCCGACGAGGATCGCCGCGCCCGTCGCGATGAAGAGCCGCGGCCGCGCATGCACCTGACGCACGATCCGGTAGCGATGCCAGTTCACTCCTTGCCCTGCGTCCACGCGGTGCCCTCGCAGAAAGAACCGATTGTCGGTCGGGTCTCGCCGCTGGCTGCGCGCAACGGCAGATCGGCGAAAAGGCCCGGGCCTGGCGTATCGTAGTCAGCGTCCGTCACTGTCATGCGAAGTGCAAAGACGTGTGCGAATCGGCATCATTGCGACGCCGAACAACAACGAAGGATTAGGAGACACCATGACTGACAGAATTTTCCGCATCGCGGCGATCGCCGCCGCTTGCTTGTGGGCCAGCAATGGCGTCTTCGCCCAGACGCCGCCGCTTGCGTCGCGCGAGGTACCGGCGAAAACCATTTCCGTCCCCAACATCGTCAGCCCGTAACTGCAACAGATCATCGCGCAGCCGCTTCGTTCCGGCTGGAGCACACCGCCCACGACGGCGGAAGGCTGGAAGCAGCTGGCGGAGAGCATTCGCGCCGGCGCCGTCCCGAACGTCGAGGGCATGCGCGATCGCCTCAAGGTGCGCGTCGAGCCCGGCACGATGGCCGGCGTCAAGATCTACACGGTCACGCCGGACAAGATCCTTCCTGCCAACCGCGATCGCGTGCTCGTGCAGATCCACGGTGGCTGCTACGTCCTGAATCCTGCAGAGGCCGCTTTGCCCGAGGCGATGCTGATCGCGGCGATCGGCGGATACAAGGTCATCGCGGTCGACTACCGCATGCCGCCGGAAGCCTATTTCCCGGCTGCCCTCGACGACTCGATGGCGGTCTACAAGGAAGTCATCGCGAAGACGGATCCGAAACGCGTCGGCTTGATCGGTACCTCCGCCGGCGGCGCACTCGTGCTGGAGATGGGGTTGCGCGCCAAGCAGTTGGGCTTGCCGTTGCCGGGAGTGATTGCCTCCGGAACACCGATGTCGGACAGCACGAAGACCGGCGACACGTTCTACACGAACGCGATGCTCGACAACGTGCTCGTGTCGACCGAAGGCTTCTGCGACGCCGCCGCGGCTTTCTATGCCCATGGACACGACCTGAAGGATCCGCTCATCTCGCCGATCTACGGGGACATGAGCGGTTTCCCGCCGACGATCCTGACCTCCGGAACGCGCGACCTGCTGCTCAGCAACACGGTTCGTGTCCATCGCAAGCTTCGCAACCTCGGCATCGACTCCTTCCTGCAAGTCTACGAAGGCCAATCGCACGCCCAATACGGTCGCGACGACCGCATTCCCGAAGTGCGCGAAGCGTTCACCGAGATCGCCGACTTCATGAACAAGCATTTGAAGAAGTGAGGACGCGATCAATGCACCAATGAAAAAAGCCCCTCGCGGGGCTTGGTTCAGAGGCTAGGTTGGCGGAGCCGGAGGGATTCGAACCCTCGATGCAGGTTTTGCCCACATACTCCCTTAGCAGGGGAGCACCTTCGGCCACTCGGTCACAGCTCCGTGCGGGGGAATTCTAGCGGCTCGCTCCCGAACCGACGATGTCGTCGTGCGGATTCAGGCCGGTGCCGGCGCCTGGTCGAGCTCGAACGCCTTGTGCAGCGCGCGCACAGCGAGCTCCATGTATTTCTCGTCGATGACGACGCTGGTCTTGATCTCGCTCGTCGTGATCATCTGGATGTTGATGCCCTCGTCGCTCAGGACGCTGAACATCCGGCTCGCGACGCCGACGTGCGAGCGCATGCCGATGCCGACGATCGAGACCTTGCAGATCCGGTCGTCGCCCATCAGGCCGGCCGCGCCGGTCTTGGGGATGACGGCCGACTTCATCAGCTCCATCGTGCGCGCGTAGTCGTTGCGCGGCACCGTGAACGAGAAGTCGGTGCGGCCGTCGTGCGAGACGTTCTGGATGATCACGTCGACGTCGATGTTGGCCTCGGCCACCGGCCCGAGGATCATGTGGGCGATGCCCGGCCGGTCGGCCACGCCCATCAGGCTGATCTTGGCCTCGTCGCGGTTGAACGCGATGCCCGACACGATGGCTTGTTCCATGTTCTCGTCTTCCTCGAAGGTGATGAGCGTTCCCGACTTAACCTCTTCCTCGATCGCGATGTCCCACGGCGTGAAGCTCGAGAGCACGCGCAGCGGCACGCGGTACTTGCCGGCGAACTCGACCGAGCGGATCTGCAGCACCTTGGAGCCGAGGCTCGCCATCTCGAGCATCTCCTCGAAGCTGATGCTCGTGAGCCGCCTCGCGTCGGCGACGATGCGCGGATCGGTGGTGTAGACGCCATCGACGTCGGTGTAGATGAGGCACTCGTCGGCCTTCAGCGCCGCGGCGACGGCGACTGCCGACGTGTCCGAGCCGCCGCGCCCGAGAGTCGTCACGTGGCCGTCCGGGTCGACGCCCTGGAAGCCCGTGATGACGACGACCTTGCCGGCGTCGAGATCGGCGCGGATGCGCTTGTCGTCGATGCTCTGGATGCGCGCCTTGGTGTAGGCGACGTCGGTGGCGATCGGCACCTGCCAGCCCGCGTAGCTCACGGCCTTGATGCCCTCGGCATGGAGCGCGAGCGCGAGCAAACCGACCGAGACCTGCTCGCCGGTGGCGGCGATCGCGTCGAGCTCGCGCAGCGATTCCGGCGTCATGCGTTCGGGAGCGAGCTGCTTGGCGAGCGCGAGCAGGCGATTGGTCTCGCCGCTCATCGCCGACGGCACGACGATCATGCGATGGCCGGCCCGGACCCACTTGGCGACGCGGCGCGCGACGCTCTGGATGCGCTCCGGCGAGCCCATCGAGGTGCCGCCGTACTTGTGAACGATGAGTGCCATGAGAAGAAACGCCGAAGGAGGGCCGACTGGCCGTGGCGCATGGGTGGGCCGACTTGCGAGCCGCGATTCTATCGGCGGCGGTTCAGCGCGATGGCTGTGCCGGTCTGCGGCGTCAATCGGCGCGCCAGTCGATCGCGACCCGAGAACGTCCCGCCAGCGCGACGGCGCGAGCGTCGAGGCCGAGGCCGGGCACGTACACGATCGTGCCGGCGCCGACCACGACCGGCCCGACGCGATCCCAGGCCGCGACCCCGGCCGCCTGGAATTGCAGTTTCAGGCTGCGCGGCGGTCGACCGGCGCCAGACTGAAACCGGTCGCCAGCGCAGCGAGCACGCAGCTCGAGCGATCGCGCCAGGCTGAATGCGATGCCGCCGGCGGGAACGCGGCGGACGACGAAGCTCCCTCGCCACGCATCGACGCGATGCTCGCCGACGTGGCTGAGGTCGATGGCGATCGTCGACGACGCACCAAGTGACGCCGCCACCGTGGCGACGTCGACGTCGTAGCGCAGAAGACCGCGATGGCAGCGCAGCTCTCCCCGCGCCGCGGGCCAGCGACCGGTCATCCGGTCGGGCAACTCGCGCATCAGACGCTCGACGAGGCTCGCCGGCGGCGCGCGGCCGAGGCGCTCGCGAAGCCACGCGCGGAGAACGTTCGAGCGGCGTGCGAACGCCAGCGTTTGCCAGCGCGCGACATCGAGCGCATCGCCGTCGCTCACCGCGGGCGTGTCGACCACCGCCCAGTCGGCGAGCGCGTCCGATCCATCGTGCGCCCGCCGCGCGGCATCGGCGAGCGAGGCCTCCGCGTCGGGAAAGGCGCCCATTAGTGCCGGCCACACGTTCGCGCGCAAACGATTGCGGGCGAAACGCGGATCGTCGTTGCTGGCATCGTCGATGTGGCGCAGCCGATGGCGTTTGACATACGCGTCGATCGCCTCGCGCGGCCGCTCGAGCCAGGGTCGGGCCCAGCTCACGCCTTCGCGCCGGGCCAGTCGCGGCATCGCGGCGAGGCCGTCGACGCCGGCGCCGCGCAGGGCCTGCAGCAGAAAGGTTTCCGCCTGGTCGCGTCGGTGATGAGCGAGAAGGACGAGGTCGACACCGTGCTCCAAGGCCATCTCGCGCAACGCCCGATAGCGCGCCCGACGCGCCCAGGCCTCGACGCTCTCGCCGCGCGCGGGACGCTCCTCGAGACGCCGTGCTTCGAATTCCAGCGGACGACCGGCGCGCGCCCAGCGACGACAGGTCGCCGCGCAGTGCGTGAGCCAGTCGTCGGCCTCGGCGTGCAAACCGTGATGGACGTGCAATGCGACGACGCCGATCCCGAGTGACTCTGCGGCAGCAAGCGTCGCGTGCAACAGCGCGGTCGAGTCGCGTCCTCCGCTGTAGGCGACCACGACGGCGCGCGCGCGCGGCGGGTCTTCAGCGCGCCGTGGTGTCGGTGAAGCGTCCGTACGACTGCAGCCGCTCGTAGCGGCGCTGCAGGAGATCGCGCACCGGCAGATCGCTCACCTGGCGGAAGGCGTCGTTGAGCGCGCGCTTCAGGAACGCTGCCATCTGCTTGACGTCGCGGTGCGCGCCGCCGACCGGCTCGTTGACGATCTTGTCGACGAGGCCGAGCGCCTTGAGCCGATGCGCGGTGATGCCGAGCTGCTCGGCCGCGTCGGCCGCGCGCTCGGACGACTTCCACAGGATCGACGCGCAGCCTTCGGGCGAGATCACCGAGTAGATCGAGTACTGCAGCATCAGCAGCTGGTCGCCGACGCTGAGCGCGAGCGCACCGCCCGAACCACCTTCGCCGATGATGGTGACGATGATCGGCACCTCGAGCTGCGCCATCTCGAAGATGTTGCGGCCGATCGCCTCCGACTGGCCGCGCTCCTCGGCACCGATGCCGGGATAGGCGCCCGGCGTGTCGACGAAGGTGAACACCGGGATGCCGAACTTCTCGGCCAGCTTCATCAGCCGCAATGCCTTGCGATAGCCCTCGGGCCGCGACATGCCGAAGTTGCGCGCGGTGCGCTCCTTCGTGTCGCGCCCCTTCTGGTGGCCGAGGACGACGCAGGCCTGCCCGTTGAAGCGCGCAAGGCCGCCCATGATCGACTGGTCGTCGGCGAAGACGCGATCGCCGTGCAACTCCTGGAAATCGGTGAAGACGTCGGTGAGGTAGTCGAGCGTGTACGGCCGCTGCGGATGGCGCGCGATCTGCGTCACCTGCCAGGGCGTGAGGCCCGAATAGATGTCCTTGGTGAGGAGCAGGCTCTTCTTGCTGAGCCGGTCGATCTCTTCCGAGATGTCGACGGCCGACTCGTTCTGCACGTAGCGCAGCTCTTCGATCTTCGCCTCGAGCTCGGCAACGGGTTGTTCGAATTCCAGGAAATGACGCTTCGACATTCAGTAGCTCACAGGCAACGGATCGAGGCTGCGCCAAATGTACCAAGTGGCGACCGAGCGATACGGCGCCCAGGCGTCGCCAACCTCGCGTGCCTCGGCGCGCGACACCGGCTCGCCGCTGAAGTAGTTGACGCTGATGCCCTTGATCAGGCCGACGTCGTCGAGCGGCAGCACGTTCGGGCGCTGGAGGTGGAAGATGAGGAACATCTCGGCGGTCCAGCGGCCGATGCCGCGGATCGCGACGAGTTCCTCGATGATCGCCTCGTCGTCCATCGCGTCCCAGCGCGGCGGGCTCACCGCGCTCGACTCGAAATGCTCGGCGAGGTCGCACAGGTACTCGACCTTGCGTGCCGAGAGGCCCGCAGTGCGAATCTGCGCCGCCTCGAGCGCGAGCACGGCTCGGGGCGCGAGACGATGCACCGGGCCGGCCGTGAGGGCGACGAAGCGGTCCCACACGGCCTGCGCAGCCTTGACCGAGATCTGCTGGCCGACGATCGAGCGCGCGAGCGTCGTGAAGGCATCGCCGCGACTCTCGAGGCGACCTTCGCCGAGGCGCGGAATGAGCTTCTTCATCACGCGATCGCGCTTGGCGAGATGCCTGCAGGCATCGTCCCAGAAGTCGTCGGCCACGATCGGCTCGCCTGCGCCCTTGACCATCAGCCCTTGACCCAGGTCGTGCCCTGCGCCGTGTCGTTGAGGACGACGCCCTGCCCGGCGAGCTCGTTGCGGATCGCGTCCGAACGCGGATAGTCGCCGCGCGCCTTGGCCTCGCGCCGCTCGGCGATCAGGGCTTCGATGCTCGCGTCATCGAGGCTTGCGCCCGCCTGCAGGAAGGCGCGCGGCGCCTGCTGCAGCAGACCGAGCGTGCCGGCCAACGCCTTCAACAGCGACGCGTCCTGCGTGCGCCGTTGACGGTTGACCTCGCCGGCCAGATCGAACAGCACCGAGACCGCGATCGGCGTGTTGAAGTCGTCGTTCATCGCCTCGCGGAACGTCGCCGCGCGGGGCCCGGTCCAGTCGATCGCCGTCGGCGCGCCGGCTTGGACGGCATCGAGCGCGGTGTAGAGGCGCGTCAGACCGCTGCGTGCATCGTCGAGGCCGGCATCGCTGAAGTTCACCGGGCTGCGGTAGTGCGTGCGGATCATCGAGAAGCGGATCGTCTCGCCGTCGTAGCGCTTGAGCACATCGCGGATGGTGAAGAAGTTGCCGAGCGACTTCGACATCTTCTCGTTGTCGACGTTGACCAGGCCGTTGTGCATCCACACGTTGACGAACGGGCCGCCGCTCGCGCCTTCGCTTTGCGCGATCTCGTTCTCGTGGTGGGGGAACTGCAGGTCCTGCCCGCCGCCGTGGATGTCGAAGTGCTCGCCGAGGAGCGCCTTGCACATCGCCGAGCATTCGATGTGCCAGCCGGGCCGGCCGAGCCCGTAGCCGCCCGGCCACTTCGCGTCGTCGGGCTCGCTCGCCTTGGCTGACTTCCACATCACGAAGTCGAGCGGATCCTCCTTGCCGTCGAGCACCGCGACGCGCTCGCCGGCGCGCAGCTGGTCGATCGACTTGCCCGAGAGCTTGCCGTAGCCCGGAAACTTGCGCACCGCGAAGTTGACGTCGCCGTTCGTGCTGCGGTAGCCGAGCCCCTTGGTCTCGAGCGTGGCGATCATGTCGAGCATCTGCGGCACGTACTCGGTTGCGCGCGGCTGCGCCGTCGGGCGCTCGAGCCCGAGTGCGTCGGTGTCCTGCTGCAAAGCCGCGATCATCTCGTCGGTGAGCGCGCGAATCGACATGTTCCGCTCGCCGGCGCGGCGGATGATCTTGTCGTCGATGTCGGTGATGTTACGCACGTAGGTGACGCGGTAGCCGAGCGTCTTGAGCCAGCGCTGCGCGACGTCGAAGGCCAGCATGAAGCGCGCGTGGCCCATGTGGCAGAGGTCGTAGATCGTGATGCCGCAGACATAGAGCCGGACGTGGCCAGGCTCGATCGGCTCGAAAACCTCGGTCGCGCGGGTGAGCGTATTGTGGATGCGAAGTGTCATGCAGCGTGGGCCTGCTTCGCACCTCGCGCCGCGCGGCGCAAAGAGCTTTCGGCAACGAATGCGTACCCTACAATCGATTCAGTATAGCGGCGCCCACCGCCCCGTCCACCCCGCCGAGATGCGCCGCGACACCGTGCCGAGCGCGGCGTTTTCCACTCATGTCATCCCCGATCCTCGCTGCCGGGCTGCTGCTGTTCGCGGCCCTTCTCTTGCCCGCGTCCGCGGCCTTCGCCGACGAGCTGGGCGAGGTCACCCGGCTCCATCACGCGGGGCAGGCGGCAGCGGCGCTGGAGCGCGCGGACAAGACCCTCGCCACGAATCCGAAGGACGCGCAGATGCGCTTCCTGAAGTCGGTGATCCTGTCCGACACCGGTCGCACGAGCGAAGCGCAGGCGATGCTCGCGCAGCTCGTCCAGGACTATCCCGAGCTTGCCGAGCCGCACAACAATCTCGCGGCGCTGTACGCGGCGAGCGGCGACTACGGCCGCTCGCGCAGCGAGCTCGAGGAGACCTTGCGCCTGAAGCCCGGCTATGCGCCGGCCCAGGAGAATTTGGGCGACGTCCACGTGATGCTCGCGGCCCAGTCGTACGCGAAGGCGCTTCGCCTCGAGCCGTCGAGCGCGACGCTGCCGAAGAAGCTCGCGCTGGTTCGCCAGATCGTCGCGGTGCCCGGCGGGGGCGCCGCGAAGCCGTCGATCCCGGCGCGACCGGCCTCGTCCGCGACGCGCTAACCTTCGCCCCTCGCAACATCCTCCCACGCTCACCTGGAGTCTTCAGATGCAGATGTCCCTCTCGCGATTCGCCGCCCTCATCGTCGTGCTCGCCGCGTTCGCGTGCGCTCCCGCCTTCGCGCAGAAAGTCAAGCTCGCGACCTCGGCCGGCGACATCGTCATCGAGCTCGACGCGGCCAAGTCGCCGAAGTCGGTCGCCAACTTCGTGCAATACGTGAAGGCCGGCCACTACGACGGCACGATCTTTCACCGCGTCATCGCCAACTTCATGATCCAGGGCGGCGGCATGACGACCGACATGAAGGAAAAAGAGACGCGCGCGCCGATTGCCCTGGAGAGCAGGAACGGCCTGACCAACCAGCGCGGCACCGTCGCGATGGCTCGCACGGCGGATCCGAACTCGGCGACCGCCCAGTTCTTCGTCAACGTCAAGGACAACGACTTCCTGAACCAGGCGGCCTCGCGCGACGGCAACGGCTATGCCGTGTTCGGCAAGGTGATCGAGGGCATGGACGTCGTCGACAAGATCAGGGTCACACCGACCGGCCCGGGCGACGTGCCCGTGCAGCCGGTCGTCATCAAACGCGCAACCGTGGAGAAATGAGAGCATGAAGCAAGTCGATCTGGAAACCAGTCACGGCACCATCCGCGTCGAGCTCGACGACGTCAAGGCACCGGAGACGGTGAAGAACTTCCTCACCAACGTCGAGAACGGGCATTTCGACAACACCGTGTTCCACCGCGTCATCAAGGGCTTCATGGTCCAGGGCGGCGGCTTCGAGCCCGGCATGACCCAGAAGCCGACCGGCTCGACGATTCAGAACGAAGCCAACAACGGCCTGAAGAACGACCGCTACACGCTCGCGATGGCGCGCACGTCGGCGCCGCATTCAGCGACCGCGCAGTTCTTCATCAACGCCGCCGACAACGAGTTCCTGAACTTTAAGTCGGAGACGCCGCAGGGCTGGGGCTACGCAGTGTTCGGCCGCGTCATCTCTGGGCAGGACATCGTCGACAAGGTCGAGCAGGTGCGCACCGGCAACAAGGGCGGCCATGCCGACGTGCCTCTCGACGACGTGACGATCACGCGCGCGACCGTCGTCTCCTGAGGACCGACCGGCCTTCGCGCGAGAGCGGCATGGCTGCCTCCCGGCCCGTGCCGACCCCGCCAGATGGGCCGCCGATGCCGACGTTCGCCGCGCCGGCGGACTGGCGTGCGATCGACCTGATCTCGGACCTGCATCTCGCCGAGAACACGCCGAGCGGCTTCGACGCGTGGGCCTCGCATCTGCGCCACACGAGCGCCGACGCAGTGTTCGTGCTGGGCGACCTGTTCGACGCCTGGGTCGGCGACGACATGGCCGAGAGCGGCTTCGAAGCGCGCTGCGCCGAGGTCCTCTCGGCTGCCTCGAAGCGCATCACGCTCGCCTTCATGCCGGGCAACCGCGACTTCATGGTCGGCGACACGATGCTCGCGTCGACCGGCGTCGCCCGCCTCGCCGACCCGACCCTCGTCACGGCGTTCGGGCAGCGGGTCGTGCTGGCGCACGGCGACGGGCTCTGCATCGGCGACGTCGCCTACCAGCGCTATCGCCGCTTCGTGCACTGGCCGTCGGCGCAGCGCGTGTTCAACGCGCTGCCGTTGGCGGTCCGCCGCCGGATCGGCACCGCCCTGCGTGGCCACAGCGGCAGGCGCGAGCCTCGCATGGAAGGCCGCTTCATCGACGTCGATGCCGACGCCGCGCTGGCATTGCTGCGCAACGCCCGCGCGCCCACGCTGGTCCACGGCCACACGCACGCGCCCAGGAGCCACGTGCTGTCGCCCGATGCCACGCGGCTCGTGCTGAGTGACTGGGAGCTCGACGGCAGCAGCGTTCCGCGCGCCGAGGTGATGCGCTGGACCGCGGCGGGCTTCGAGCGGATCGCGCCGCAAACAAAGTCCACCTTCGCCCCGGCTTGCGCGTCGTGACCGGCTGGTGGCAACGCTGGCGTCGCACGCGCACGCTCGAGCGTCGTGCGATTCCCGATCCGTTGTGGCAACTGACGCTGGCGCGCTATCCGTTCCTCGCTTCGCGCAGCGCGTCGAAGCTGCAGGATCTGCGTGAGCTCGCGACGCTCTTCCTGGCGCAGAAGGAATTCAGCGGCGTCGGCGATCTCGAGGTCACCGACGAGATGGCGGTCGCGATCGCGGCCCAGGCGTGTCTACCCGCGCTCGAGCTCGGCCTCGACTGGTTCGACGGATTCGTCGGCATCGTCGTTCACGCCGATGCCGTCGTGGCCAGGCGCGAGGTCGAAGACGACGACGGCATCGTCCATGCCTACGACGAAGAGCTGAGCGGCGAGGCGATGAGCGGCGGGCCTGTGATGCTCGCCTGGCGCGACGTCGACGAGGCCGGCGAGACGGCAGTCGATGGCTACAACGTCGTGGTCCACGAGTTCGCGCACGTCATCGACATGCGCGGCGGCGTGACGGCACGTCTCGATGAAGTCGATCCCGCGACCGAGCATGGCGGCTGGCTGAACGCGCTTGCCGACGAGTACGAAGGCTTCGCTGCCCGGATCGACGCCGACGAGAAAACCTTCCTCGATCCCTATGGTGCCGAGGCCCTCGAGGAGTTCTTCGCCGTCGCGTCGGAAGCCTTCTTCGTGGCGCCGCGCGAGTTCGAGAACGACGAGCCCCGCACCTACGCCTTGCTCAAGGCGTTCTTCAAGCAGGATCCCGCCCGGAAAAACTGAAGGGGGCCCGCGGGCCCCCTTCGTCCAAGCAAGCGAAGCCCTCTACGCGGTCGCCGGCTCGGCCTTCGGCTTGTCGCTCTTCTTGACCGGCTGGATGTCGAGCAACGTCTTGCCTTCGGCATCGACGTCGACCGTGAGACGGCCGCCGTCGACCAGGCGACCGAACAGGAGCTCGTCGGCCAAGGCGCGCCGGATCGTGTCCTGGATCAGACGCTGCATCGGCCGTGCGCCCATGAGCGGATCGAAGCCCTTCTTCGCCAAATGCTGGCGCAAGCCGTCGGTGAACGTGACCTCGACCTTCTTTTCGGCCAGCTGGCTCTCGAGCTCGAGCAGGAACTTGTCGACCACGCGCAGGATGACCTCTTCGTCGAGCGCCTTGAAGCTCACCGTCGCGTCGAGCCGGTTGCGGAACTCCGGCGTGAAGAGACGCTTGATGTCGGCCATCTCGTCGCCTTGCTCGCGCGAGTTGAGAAAGCCGATGGTCGCCTTGTTCATGGTCTCGGCGCCCGCGTTCGTCGTCATGATGATGATGACGCTGCGGAAGTCGGCCTTCCTGCCGTTGTTGTCGGTGAGCGTGCCGTGGTCCATGACCTGCAGCAGCACGTTGAAGACATCCGGATGCGCCTTCTCGATCTCGTCGAGCAACAGCACCGCGTGCGGCTTCTTCGAGATCGCCTCCGTCAGCAGACCGCCCTGGTCGAAGCCGACATAGCCCGGAGGCGCGCCGA
>Ga0123338_10001872_pt1 | contig 19919 bp, 17 predicted proteins | sample grotaG_FD_89793 | JGI IMG/M metagenome (GOLD analysis project Ga0123338, IMG submission 89793) | Glacier valley bacterial and archeal communities from Borup Fiord, Nunavut, Canada, to study Microbial Dark Matter (Phase II) -... | ecosystem: Environmental > Aquatic > Freshwater > Ice > Glacier ...
ATTGAAAATTATTTATATTTGCAACAATATTTCAATATTTTTATTAATTATTATGAAAACAGGTAAAGTTAAATTTTTCAACGAATCTAAAGGATTCGGTTTTATTAAAGACAGTGAATCTGACAAGGAATACTTCGTTCATGTTTCAGGATTGGTTGACCAAATCAGAGAAGATGACGACGTAACTTACGAACTTCAAGAAGGAAGAAAAGGATTAAACGCGGTAAATGTTAAACTAGCATAATAGTCTAATATTTTTAAGATTTAAAGTTCGAAGCCCTACAATTATTTGTAGGGCTTTCTTTTTTACATCAATTCATAATAAGTTAAATTTAGGATCAGTTGATATTATTGTAGAGAAAGCAAAGGGACATGTAAATACCAGGCTTTTAAATAGTCTTATTATTACCCTTTAACTTTCTTAACTAATCAACAACCTCAAGAGCCTTATCTTTTTTTACCTTATTTTAATTTGACTTATTAAATCTTTAACAATTGATTGTTTTTATAATCAAAACTTTCTAAATTTGTGAGGTTCGGCTTAATCTTCATAAAGCATAAAAAGTTTAAGATCATAATATTAATCTAAGTTATTGAGGTTTATTAAAAATAAAGTTGGTTTTATTAAGAACCCACCTTTATGGTTTGAATTAAAAAACTCGTCCCCTCAAAAATAGAATGTGTTCCTCATTTACTCTATTTTTAAGAAGCATCAAGCCTGATTTTGCCCCTGTTTCTTTTATACCGTGTTTATACCATTCTTTGTGTTAATTCAAATATAATTAAAATATAATTCGTATATAATACAGTTGTTATTCAAAGAAGTACCAATTATATTTGAATTTAATTTGAATTTAATTTGAATTTAACAATACAATGATATAAGTACGGTATAGGTAGAACAATGGAAACATGAAGAAGAATAGCTTGAAACCATTATATTCGTAAAAGTATTTTATTAAACAATTGTCAAACATAGATTAAAGTAGAGGGTTGAAAAAATAGTTACAGAAGCAAAATTGATTCTATTAAGAAGTTAATCCGTTGTATTATACCATATTATATTGTTTGTAGAAATATATAGCGCCAATTGCCACAAACATGATTGGATAATCCATTTAAACCATTGACGCAGTAGGAGAAATAAAATTGAATTATTTGAACCGATAATACTGATAATAAACCAGTTGGGTGCATAAATTTATAAAACCAGTTGCAAGGAATTTACTACTGTATAATCCCCATTTTTCTCATCAGGAAAGTTGCATTCATGGTGCTGGTCACACCATCTTTTAGTTTATAATCAAACTGTAATTCATCCCCAGCCAAATTTACATCAAAACATTGGTTTTTAATTGTACCAGGATAGTTGCCGGCCAACTCTGTCAGTTTGAGATCGTGAGTAGCCACCATGCAATGAGTTTTAAGTCGTATGAGTTGCTTGAGCAATTCTATGGAGCCACTTAACTTGTCAATCGAGTTGGTACCTTTCAGCATCTCATCAATAATAATGAAAAGATTTTCCCCATTTCTCAGCAAATCAAGCATATGCTTCAAACGCAGCAGCTCTGAATAGAAATACGATTCATCTTTCATCAAATTATCAGTTGTGCGCATGTGGGTATACAACCGGACAGGGGTGAAACCAAAAGCTGATGCACAAACCCGGCAGCCCAGTGAGGCCAGGATCATGTTAATCCCGACAGTTCGCAGAAAGGTACTTTTGCCGGCCATATTGGCCCCTGTAATAATTACAATCTGTTCCTGTTTGTTCAGTTCGAAATGATTGTCAATCCTTTTGTCTTTGGCAATAAGTGGATGTCCTAAATTTTCAGCCTGAATTAAAAACCCTTCGTTATAAATGACCGGTACAACCCATTCAGGATGGTTGTAATTCAAGTTTGCCAAGCTGATCATTGAATCAATTTCAGCAATTACATCAAACCATTCTTTCAACTGACTGCCAAAGTTTTTTTGCCATTTGTGCAAGCGATATACACATCGGATATCCCAAAGGAAAAGTGAATCCAGAATAAATCCGATAAGGATGTTCTGCCTGTAATCCAATTCATTCAGTATATTTTGAAGTGAAGAGGTGATTTGACTGGCAGATTTTCCTTCCTTGTAAAGCTTGTCCTTTTGACAAATCAGATATTCAGACTGAAACTCTTCATTCTCAATAAGTAACAATAAATCAGAATATTGATTGAGCATCTTTGTTCTAACCCCAAAAGCTTTACTGAATTCACTGATTGTTCTCGAATAAGTAATGAACAGTATCCATTGCACCAAAACGGCCAGGTAGAAAAATGGACTGGGGATAAAATCAAAAATCCACAGTGCACCCAGCAATAAAGTAATGGCTGGAATGATTACAAGAACAATTTTCAGAAAAGAGGTATGCTTTAGTTGAATAATCTCATTCTGATGAAATATGAGTTCAGCAGCATTATTCCTTTCGGTATTTCGACCTGAAGCAACAAATTTTTGACGCCAATCCAGCCTGTCAGCCAATTCATTAATTGCCAATTGCTTTTGTCTGATGGCTTCTGGATCCTGACTGCTTTTCTGCACCGATTCAGCCAATCTGTTTTTTCCTCCTGAAGTAACGGTGCGATTCAGAAATTGAAAAAACGAGTTCTCCCCAAACAAATCAAGATCATAAGAATAGTCGTGATCAGGATGAATAAATTCATTTCCCGGATCAAACTTACTTAAATCGCGATTGATTGCACGGATCTCATTGATATTTATTTCAACTAAATTTTGGTAATATTTCAGAAGCTTTTCAGCAATCACTGATTGTTTGATCAATAACAAAAAAGCTGACAGACATAACAATACAGTGATCCACCCAAACAAATGACTAAGGGGCATCAGATAAATAAAAACCGGGATAATTGATAGGAAAGAAGCAAGGCGAAGCCATGAAACAACACGAACTTTGATTCTGTTTTTATCAAGTTCAAGTTGATAATGATGAGCTAAAACTTCATATATGTGGGTGATTTCCTGTTCCATCAAGCAAGTGTGTGAAGAGCCTAAAGTAAATTTTAATGCCTAAAGACAGATGACGTTAAAAGTATTTTACACAATTATAACGTTCTGTACTTTAAACACTTTATACATTTATTTATTTAAAATATGCCAAATTTTATCTTTCAGGCTCAGGATTCCCTCACCGGTTATTGATGAAATAAACATGTGTGGAATGTCCTTCAAAACTTCCGATATTTCAGTTTTCAATTCTTCATCCAGGAAATCGCTTTTGCTGATCACCAAAAAACGCTCTTTATCAAGTAATTCAGGATTATATTTTTCCAGCTCGTTCATCAGAATAAAAAATTCTTTCCTATAATCCTTTGTATCAGCAGGAACCAAGAATAAAAGCATGGAATTGCGTTCAATATGACGAAGAAAACGAAGTCCGAGGCCTTTGCCTTCATGAGCGCCTTCAATAATCCCAGGAATGTCAGCCATTACAAAGGATTGATTATCACGGTAACTTACGATTCCCAGATTGGGAACAAGGGTAGTAAACGGATAATCGGCAATTTTAGGTTTGGCCGCTGAGACAACAGATAACAAGGTCGATTTACCTGCACTAGGAAAACCTACCAGGCCCACATCAGCTAAAATTTTTAGTTCTAGCGTGTAATAACCTTCGATCAATTCTTCGCCGGGCTGTGCAAAACGAGGTGTTTGCTGAGTGGGCGATTTAAAGTGTGTGTTTCCCAGCCCTCCCCGTCCACCCTGGACAAGAATATGGGATTCATCATCTTGAGTTATCTCAAATAGAAATTCACCGGTTTCAGGATCCTTGGCCATGGTTCCTAATGGTACATCAATCACAACATCATCACCGTCAGCCCCCGTGCTACATTGTTTTCCACCCGATCCACCATGGCCTGCAAATACATGTTTACGGTATTTCAAATGAAGAAGAGTCCACATTTGTGCATTTCCCCGCAGAATGATATGCCCTCCACGTCCACCATCGCCTCCGTCTGGACCACCTTTGGGTTCTGACTTTTCTCTCCTTAAATGAGTCGATCCTGGACCGCCATTTCCTGATTTGCAAAATATCTTAACGTAATCTACAAAATTTGTATCTGCCATTGATAATAAGTTTAAAGTTCAACGTTTAAAGTTGTGAAAAGTCAGTTTAGAGCTTCACAAAACGAGAGGAATCTTGCCTGCTAATTTCATTATTTAAACTCTAATTTGAGAGGCGCAATATGCAAAAAAAAGATGAATGGACAATAGGCCACTCATCTTTTGTTCTTATTATCAGAAGCTTAAAGTAAACTCACTGTATCAATTAACCGATTCGCAATATCTTTCACGGAGCCCATGCCGTCAATTTTAAAGTATTTATTTTGAGCTAAATAATAATTCGTCAAAGGCAGGGTTTTTTCATTGTAGATACAAATTCTGTTTTGAATAATCGAAACATCCTGATCATCAGGACGTCCGGAGGTTAATCCCCTGAAAAGTATGCGATTAATTAATTCATCTTTATCCACACTAAGGCAAAGCATCCCTGAAATAGGAGTATCTATTTCATCTAACAACACGTCAAGCGCCCAAGCCTGCTCAACATTACGTGGAAAACCATCAAAAATATAACCATTGGCATTCACATTTTCTTGAAGTTTTGATTTGATCATACCAATTACAATCCAATCGGGAGCTAGAAAGCCTTTATCCATATAACTTTTTGCTTCAATTCCCATTTCAGTTTTAGCAGCAATCTGACTGCGCAACAAATCACCAGTAGAAAGATGGATCAGGTTGAATTTTTCAATTAGAAAATCAGCCTGGGTACCTTTTCCGGCCCCCGGGGGGCCAAATAAAACAATATTTAACATTTAAAAAAATAGTTACTTTTCGGTTACTTTATAAATATCTATTAAATTGCGCCCTCTGCCATTGTAATCCAGTCCATAGCCAACTATAAAGTCATTTGGAATTTCAATCCCGATATAATCGAGAGGTACTTTTACCTGAAGTGCTTCCGGCTTTAAAAGCAGTGTGGCAATAATAATTTCTAAAGGGTTTTTACTTTTAATTTGCTCAATGGTTTGAGCAATTGTAATTCCAGAATCAACAATGTCTTCCAGAATAACAATAGTACGATCGGTCAAGTCCTCATTGAGCCCAATCAGTTCTTTCACTGATCCGGCGGAGGAGATACCTGAATAGGATGCCAGTTTAACAAACGAAATTTCGGCATCGAGCATTGTAATGCGTTTGAATATTTCGGCTGCAAACATGAATGATCCATTCAAAATACATATAAACAAAGGTTTTTTATCTTTTAAATCCTTGTTCATCTTTTCAGCCATTTTTTCTACGACTGACCTTATCTTTTCATAAGGAATAAAAAGTTCAAACTCTTTGTCAAGAATGGTTACGTTTTTCATTATGCTTTATTTGTAATATTCAGTTGCTGTGGAATCTTTTATTCGAGATTTTTGACTTATTTTTGCCCTGAAAATAAAGCGACAAAGTAACAAAACTAATTTCTATTGAAAACATCAAATACTCAAAACATGGAACCAAGAGTAAGTATTATCATGGGAAGCACCTCCGATTTAGGGGTCATGGAAGCAGCGGCCAAAGTGTTGGACGAATTTGAAATCCCCTTTGAAATCAATGCCTTATCGGCTCACCGTACCCCAGAAGCTGTTGAAACGTTTGCAAAAAGTGCCAAATCACGTGGTATTCAGGTAATAATTGCTGCTGCCGGAATGGCAGCTCATTTGCCGGGAGTGATCGCAGCGATGACCACAATTCCTGTCATCGGAGTTCCCATAAATGCCTCATTAAACGGATGGGATTCGTTGCTGGCAATTGTGCAGATGCCCCCTGGAATACCTGTTGCAACAGTGGCTGTTAACGGAGCGCAAAATGCGGGAATTCTTGCCGCTCAAATAATTGCTCTTGGAGATCAACAACTTGCAGAAAAACTTTATATATTTAAGGAAAGCTTAAAATCCAAAATTGAAAAAGCAAATAAAGATCTGGCAGAAATAAAATTCAAATTTAAGACCAATTAAACCTGAGTTATTAACAAAATAGTCGTAACTTGTATGCAATATAATGGTACCTGAAAATCTATTAGGAACCATTTTTTTGCATTCATGTTATGAAATTGTTACCCTCGCTTTCAATATTCATACTTATTATTCTTTCAGCACCCGTTTCGAAGGCGCAGGAAGTATTTATGTCTGGGTCGCGGTCTCAGGCTTTAGCCGGCTTCTCAGTAGGACTGGCTGATTGTTGGTCGGTTTTCGGGAACCAGGCAGGAATTACACAAATCGATCGCCTGACAATTGGCGGTTCGTTTCAAAACCGGTTTTTGGTAAAAGAATTATCCACAAGTTCGGGTATTTTTATTCTGCCCATTTTTTCTTCAGTAGTTGCATTTTCTGTTTATCAATTTGGTAAAACTACCTTTCGCCAGGAGAAATTTGGATTCGCTTTTGCCCGAAGTTTAAATTCACGGCTTCATTTTGGGATTCAGTTTAATTACTACCGCTTTTTTATGGCTGAGGAAAACCGGTCAATTGGTTCACCGGGAGTGGAACTGGGATTCCAGTACCAGCTGACCCATCAGCTATTATTGGGCCTCCATGCATTGAATCCTTATAAAACAAGCATACAAACATTTTCAAGAGAATACTCCTACCCTTCCCGCTTCAATATGGGTGCATATTTACAAATTTCCGAATCCTTTGGATTTGTAGCAGAACTTCAAAAAGACCTTATGTATCCATTGAATATTAAAACCGGGCTGGAATACACTATCTTAAACAAGCTTTTTATCCGCACCGGCATTTCTGGCAAGCCTTATGAAATGACAGCAGGAATGGGCTTTGCGGTAAAAAAGCTGGAAATAGATTTGGCTGTGGCATACAATCAATATCTGGGCAACTCACCTTCGCTTTCATTTCAATACCAATTCTGATGCTGAAAATTTTTTGTTTGATCCTATTAATATCTTTTATTGTGGTTGCTGCCCAAGGACAAGATCCAGCCATTCAACAAACGCTTGAAGATTTAATAGAGTCTATGGGCCAGGAAATGGATGAGAATTTAGATTTTCAGGAAATACTGGATGACCTAACCTATTTGGGACAGCACCCGCTGGCAATTAATTCAGCAACCAAAGAAGATTTGCAACGGTTACACTTCCTGTCCGACATTCAGATAGATGATTTAATCGAATTCAGAACAAAAACAGGACAGATTTATAGCTTGTATGAAATGACTGCTATCAATGGATTTAACCAGGATTTAATGCAAAAATTGGAGCCATTTATCAGTTTCGAAATTCAAGAAAACATCAGAAATAAAAAATCGAAAAATGAATTACTTGGGCGTTCCACAAGGGCTTTTTCAAATTCGCAAAGTGGACTTAAAAATTCAAATTATGAGGGTTCCCCAGAGCGATATTATTTGCGGTTTAAACATACATCCAATCGTCTTGAGTATGGGATGGTCGCGGAAAAAGATCCTGGTGAAGCTTTTTTTGCAGGTTCAAATAAATACAGATTTGATTATGGAGGTGGGTATGCCAATTTCAGAATAGGAGAATCTGGACAGAGAATATTTATTGGGGATTATCATGTTAATTTTGGACAGGGATTAATAGCCAACCAAGGATTTTATATGGGTAAATCATTGGAAACCACACAGATATTCCACTCAGGACAAGGAATTCGATCCAGTTCATCAACAGACGAAAACCAATTTTTTCGTGGAATTGCCAGCCGATTGAAGTTGGGACCTATATCTTTTATGCCGTTTGTTTCCTTCCGTACTTTGGATGCAAATATTGATACCATCGAAGGGTACCCTTATTTCGGAGCATTTCAAATTAGTGGTTATCATCGGACCCGTTCCGAAATTGCCTCCAAAAATGCTCTGAAACAAATGGTTGGCGGTGGAAATATCAGTTTTTCATATCAGCGGTGGACGTTAGGATTCACTTCAGTTTATACTCGCTTTAATGTAGGGATGGATCGAACCGACGAACCATGCAACCAATTTTTATGGGAAGGAAAAGAAAACTTTATTGCTGGCATCGACTGGAAAGGTTCAGTGAAAAATGTATTCTTTTTTGGCGAGGCAGCTGCCAGTGCCAATAATGGAAAAGCCTTGTTGTCGGGAATATTATTGAAACCAGTATCCATGGTTGAATTTACTGCCGTTTACCGAAATATCAACAAAACTTATTTTAGCTTTTTCTCCAATGCGTTCACTGAATCATCGCGTGCGAACGACGAACATGCGTTGTATCTTGGCTTTAAATTCTTCCCGGCTCCAAAATGGACTTTTCGAAGTTATGTCGATTTTTTTCAATATCGGTGGATCAAATATACAACCTGTGCTCCATCTAATGGGACTGAATTATTTGCACAATTGTCATTTATACCATCGGAGAGGACTGAACTTTATATGCGTTTTTTTCAGGAAGAAAAACAATTGAAGGTCATTTCTGTAAATTATAAATATGATGAACCTCAACAAATTAACCGGTTTAGATTACACTTTTCACAGAAAATAAATGAAAACTTAAGTCTAAAAAGTAGAATTGAACTGTCGCTTTATTCAAAATTGAATGCGGAACAAGGTATTCTGGCTTATCAGGATTTAATTTACAAACCTGTTGGTAAACGATTTTCAATGAACGGACGGTTGGCATGGTTTGACACTGATGGTTATAATTCGAGGCTTTATGCTTATGAAAATGATGTGCTCTATTCTTTTTCAATCCCTGCACTTTATGGAAAAGGAATCCGAACTTATTTAAATTTCAGGCAAATGTTCAATGAGAAATTGTCGATCTGGATCAAGGGTGCTGCGACACATCAGTTTTCACATACCGAAACACAAAAACTTGATGAAATAAACACAAAATCAGAGCTAAAAGTTCAACTCAGATATCAGTTCTAATTAATTAATTTTGTAATTCATCTATAACCAAGTTGTTATATCACGATGAAAAAATCAAAATAATAGATTTTTGCTCCTCCTGTTCGTTCTCAATTGTTATATTTGCATTTCAAAAAAAATTGTGCATGATTCCCAAAATTAACTTTGACGATATACGTCCTTTTAACGATTCTGAAGTCGACACCTATATTCAACTACTCATTGAGGATGCGTATTTTCAACACATTTTAGAATTTATTTACAAGGCTCCGGAAAAAATAGAGCAGGTCAAGTTGGAACTCTCGCAAATCCATACTGTGAAAGATCTGCAATGTAAGTTTGTTTATAAATTAGTTGAGAATTTGATCCTGAAACCTTCAACAGATGGATTAACCTCCAGCGGGCTTGAAAATCTGAATAGAAACAAAAGTTATTTGTTTATTTCAAACCACCGGGACATAATTCTGGATTCAGCAATACTGAATTATCTAATTGTTCATGAAGGTATGAACACTGCTGAAATTGCAATTGGTGATAATTTACTGATTGGGAAATGGATCGAATATGCGGTAAAACTAAATCGTGCCTTTGTTGTTCACCGCAATCTTCCATCCAGAGAAATGTTGAAGGCATCAAAAAAACTTTCAGAATACATCCGGAGAGATATAACCAGTAAAAATACATCAGTTTGGCTTGCCCAACGTGAAGGCAGGACCAAAGATGGAAACGACAAAACTCAGACAGCATTACTCAAAATGCTTAATTTAAGTAATATAAATGAGTTTGACGAAGGATTTAAGGAATTGCAGATTGTTCCACTTTCTATTTCTTATGAAATTGAACCCTGTGGCATTTCAAAGGTGGATGAACTGTACAAAAAACATACAGAAGGATTCGAAAAAACACAGGAGGATGATTTGCGAAGTATGGGTCACGGGCTCGTTGATCCTAAAGGAAAGGTTCATTTCACTTTTGGAGAACCAATCTCCGGGCAAATTGATTTATTTACCAAAGAAACCACTATTAATGATCAGATTGAAAAACTTGCTGACTATATTGACAAACAGGTTTATCTTAATTTTAAACTATGGCCGAACAATTACATTGCAGAAGATCTGTTGAATAAATCATCCGATAATTCAAACCATTATACTGAAGATCAATACAATAAATTTTGCATCCTGCTAAAAAAAGCGATAGCAGAAATTCCGGGCAATGCAGAAACGATTCGCTGTATGTTCCTGCAAATGTATGTAAACCCTTTGCTCAACCATCGAAAATCATTGGTTGAAGCTGCCAATGTTTAATAACATGAGTTCGAAATAAGAAACATGTTCTTCAAAGGCATGTCGAAAAGTAACAAAGTAACAAAGTTCCTAAGCATTTTATTCACTTCAAGAAATAATTCCTTCTATAATAATGCACCTAAATAGCTAAGTTAAGCCTCTTTTTACTTTGGCACTTTGTTTCTTTGGTACTTTATAAGCACTCATTTAGTAATTACTCATGGATGGCTAAAGGAAAAGGCCAACTAGACTCAGTGTATTTTTGGGAAAAGTAGAAGGCAGCTGTATTTGTACAGTTTAATGAAGCAATTTAAACTTTTTACCTAAAATCAATACTTCGGTGCTTAAGGAGATAAATAGATCCTCATAAAACGCTTATTCAACAATGAAACAACCGCTTCTACCGAAGCTTTAATAATGTCATCAGTTTCCATTGCCTATTTTAACAAAGGTAACTATTTTATTAATAGCTTGAGTATATTAATCATTGCTAATTACTTAATCCACCTTTGTCTGAATATCCCTTATATACAGTTGCAAACTTGTTTTGCCCCTAAATTCATTTTCTGCAATTGAATAACAAATATCGAAAGGAAGTCCCTGATTAATGGCTTCAAAGTGTTGAGCCTGATTGAAAGCGATGGCTGAAAACTGGGAAGAATTGCTGGTTGGCTCAATCAAATCCAGTTTTAAATGTTCCTGATTTTTGCCAACAGGCCGGCTGATCCCGCTATCAAGTACATTTTCAGTTATAAAAACCGGCACCATGTTGTGGGGGCCAAATGGGGCAAACTGTTTCAATAAGCGATAAAATTTTGGAGTTATATCCGAAAGTAAAATTGTAGCTTCTGCCTCAATGGATTCTGTTTGCTGTTTATCAGTAATCAATTTGGTAACTATTTCCTCGAAGCGACGCGAGAATTCGTAGATATTTTCGATTTTCATGGTTAATCCGGCGGCGTACATGTGCCCTCCATACGATTCAAGCAAATCGCTGCATTGTCCAATGGCCTCATACAAATCGAAATCACGCACCGAACGGGCAGAGCCTGTTGCCATACCATTTGATTCAGTCAATACAACTGTTGGCCGGTAAAAGTGTTCTGTTAACCGCGAGGCAACGATCCCTACCACTCCTTTGTGCCAGTCACGATTATAAAGCACTGTGGCATTTTTAGACTCATGTTCAGGATTTCGTTCAATCATTGCAAGCGCTTCCTGTGTAATATCCCTGTCAAGAGTTTTTCTGATTTCGTTGTATGAATTTATTTCATCTCCCAGCAACAAGGCTTCAGCTTCGTTGGTAGATGTTAATATGGCCACCGATTTTTTGCCATGTTCTATCCGGCCCGATGCGTTGAGCCGTGGCCCTATTTTAAAAACAATATCACTGATCGATATTTCCTGGGCAATTAAACCAGAATATTGCATAATAGTTTTCAGCCCAATACTTGGTGAAGTGTTCAGTTTTTTTAGTCCATAATATGCCATAACCCTGTTTTCGCCCGTCACCGGAACAATATCAGAGGCAATACTGACGACCAATAAATCCATCAACTCATTGAGTTCAGCAAAGGGCACGTTGTTTTGTTTTGAATAGGCCTGCAGGAGTTTAAATCCTACACCGCAGCCCGAAAGTTCTTTATATGGATAGTCGCAATCAGGTCGTTTGGGATCCAGTACCGCTATTGCATCAGGAATAATAGTATCGGCATTGTGGTGGTCACATATAATGAAGTCGATTCCCAGATCTTTGGCCATTTTTATTTTTTCTACCGCTTTGATACCGCAATCGAGCACAATAACCAGTGTGATTTTTTTCTCGTGTGCATAATAAATGCTGGTTTTTGAAATTCCATATCCTTCAGAATAACGATCGGGAATATAATAATCAAGGTTTTGTATGCGTGTGCGAAGAAATTGGTACATCATGGCTACGGAAGTGGTTCCGTCAACATCATAATCGCCATAAATCAACACGTTCTCCTGATCATTGATGGCCCTTTCAAGCCGCTCTACCGCCTTATCCATGTCCTTCATCAGGAAAGGATCGTGGAGATCGGTTAATTTTGGCCTGAAGAAGGATTGAGCCTCAGCATAAGTTGTGATGCCTCTTTGAGCTAAAAGATTGGCAATAACCATATTCACATTTAACGCTGCCGATAAGTGTTTTATGATATTTATATCGCCCTCTTTTTTAATATTCCAAACTTTACTCATTACGTTTACTTCAGAACAATTCGATTTTATGCAAAAATTTCTCAAAGATAGGAAATGAACTCAGAAATAGAAAGTAAATCAACCATATTAATCCACATTCTGTTAACAAAATGAAGTTCTGTTCAACGAATCTTGATTTCTTGGTAAGCTTTGCCAACTATATAAAGGTGGCGGGCAAAAGCATGTTGATGAGTTCACTTCTATTGTGCAATAGTTTGCTATCTTTGCCGGGAATTTTTTGAATATTTTAACAGTACAAACGAATGAGTATATCTGATTTAAGCGAACAGGAAATCATAAGACGTAACTCCATGCTGAAGATGCAGGAAATGGGAATTGACCCCTATCCTGCCGCTGAATTCCCTATCAATACTTCGGCCCTTGAGATTAAAGAGAATTACAAACCTGAATTGAATAATTATAATGAAGTAGTAGTGGCAGGTCGTATTATGAGCCGTCGTATTATGGGAAAAGCCTCGTTCGCCGAATTGCAGGATTCTACAGGAAGGATTCAGTTGTATCTGAATCGTGATGAAATTTGTCCGGATGAAGATAAAAATCTGTACAATGAAGTATTCAAAAAATTACTCGACATTGGTGATATCATTGGCGTTAAAGGCTTTGCATTTATCACCCAGGTTGGCGAACTTTCCATTCATGTGAAAGAATTTTTTGTGTTGAACAAATCACTTCGTCCGTTGCCTATAGTAAAAGAAAAAGATGGTCAATTGTTCGATGCAGTGACAGATCCTGAGATGCGCTATCGTCAGCGTTATGTTGATCTTATTATCAATCCGCAAGTGAAAGATACTTTTATCAAGAGGACAAAAATTATCAATACCATGCGTCAGTTTTTCAATGATCAAGGGTACCTTGAAGTTGAAACACCCATTTTGCAATCGATCCCCGGAGGAGCCACTGCCCGTCCGTTTATCACGCATCACAATGCACTCAATATTCCACTGTATTTGCGGGTGGCCAACGAACTTTATCTGAAACGACTCATTGTCGGCGGATTCGATGGCGTTTACGAGTTTTCCAAAGACTTCCGTAATGAAGGAATGGACCGTACGCATAATCCGGAGTTTACGGTTATGGAAATTTATGTAGCCTACAAAGACTACATCTGGATGATGAACTTTACCGAAGAAATGATTGAACGGGTGGCTATTGCCCTACATGGAACTACCAATGTTCAGTTGGGTGAGGTAGAAATCAATTTCAAACGTCCTTTTAAAAGGGTGACCATGTACGATGCCATCAAGGAACATACAGGCTTCGACATCTCTGGAAAATCAGAAGATGAAATCAGGGACATTTGCAAGCAAGTTGGCATTGAAACTGACCCAACAATGGGAAAGGGCAAATTGATTGACGAATTATTTGGTGAAAAATGTGAACCTCACTATATACAGCCTACTTTTATTATTGATTATCCGGTTGAAATGTCACCGCTCACCAAGAAACACCGATCGGTTCCAGGACTTACAGAACGTTTCGAATTGATGGTAAATGGCAAAGAACTGGCTAATGCCTATTCAGAATTGAACGACCCCATTGAACAGCGCGAACGTTTTGAAGATCAAATGAAGCTTTCGGAAAAAGGTGATGACGAGGCGATGTTTATCGATCAGGACTTTTTACGAGCTCTTGAATACGGAATGCCGCCAACTTCAGGCATGGGAATCGGTATCGACCGGTTAACCATGTTCATGACCAATAATCTATCGATTCAGGATGTACTTTTTTTTCCGCAAATGAAGCCAGAAAAGAGTGCAGATGCTGCTGACCCGGATGAAAAGTTCATGGAATTGGGTATTTCAGCTGAATGGGTGGAAGTAATTAAGAAAATAGGGTTAAAAAAAGTTAAAGAATTAAAGGAAGTAAAGGCCAGCAAATTTTTTAACGACCTTTGTGGATTCAACAAAAAGAATAAACTGGGTTTGATCAATCCTTCTATGGATGATGTAACCAAATGGCTTTCATAACCGGTAAATTAAATAAATGTTTGCAAACTCTAAAATAGCAATAATCGGTAGTGGAAGTTGGGCCACAGCTCTTGCAAAAATTCTTTTGCACAATGTTGAAAGCATTAACTGGTATTTCCGCAATACTGACAATATTGAACAGTTCAACCGTTTTAAACACAATCCAAGTTACCTGCGTGGTGTTGAATTTGATGTCAGCCGCATTCATTTCTTCAACGACATCAACACGGCTGTTGACGGAGTAGATATTGTCATCTTAGCTATTCCTTCTGCATTTCTGAAAGAAGCCATGTCGAGCGTAATTGTTGACCTTAACCCAAAATTTATAGTTTCGGCCATCAAAGGCATTGTTCCTGAAGATAATCTGATAGTCGGACAATATCTTCATCAGTATTTTAATATTCCTTATGAACGGATTGGGGTTATTGCAGGTCCTTGCCATGCTGAGGAAGTTGCACTTGAACGTTTATCGTATCTTACGATTGCCTGTCCGGATGTAAAGAGAGCACGTGCTTTTGCATTCAATCTCGAATGTCCATACATTCGCACCCATGTTTCTGACGATATTTACGGTACTGAATATGCTTCGGTGCTGAAAAATGTGGTAGCCATCGCCTCCGGAATTGTACATGGATTGCGGTACGGCGATAATTTTCAGGCGGTGCTTATTTCAAATGCCATTCAGGAAATTAAACGTTTTGTTGATAAAGTTCATCCCATTACCCGCGACATCAAAAGCTCGGCTTACCTTGGCGATTTGCTGGTGACAGCCTATTCGCAATTTTCGCGTAACCGGACCTTCGGAACAATGATTGGCAAAGGATATTCCGTTAGGTCGGCGCAACTCGAAATGCACATGGTTGCCGAAGGCTATTATGCAGCCAAGTCGATCAAGGAAATTAATGAAGAGTTCAGGGTCAACATGCCCATTGCCGAGGCCGTTTATAATATATTGTACGAAAATATATCCCCCGCCATCGAAATTCGATTGTTAACTGAAAATCTTAGATAAAATAACACAATGGAAAAAATATCTTTAAATTACGAGAAGACTTTTGACTTTATTTCAAAGGACTCAGTATTCTCCTACAAAAAAGCGATTGAAAGTCACAATGTGGCACTGTTCAACAAAACTGGAAAAGGAAACGATTTCCTCGGATGGACAACTTTGCCAACCTCTATTTCCGAAGCTGAACTGGTTGATTATGAAACAACAGCGGCCAGGTTAATTGCCAAAAATATCGACATTTTTGTAGTCATTGGCATTGGTGGTTCTTATCTGGGAGCCAAAGCAGTGGTTGATGCACTTTCTGACAGTTTTGCTCATTTGAAAGAGCGTAAAAGCCCGTTTATTCTGTTTGCCGGGCAAAATATCAGCGAAGATTACCTTTTCGAGCTTCGCGAATTACTGAAAACCAAAGAGTATGCGATGGCGGTAATTTCCAAATCGGGAACCACCACTGAGCCTGCCCTTGCTTTTAGATTATTGAAACAGGATATTGAAGATAAATACGGCAAACAGGAAGCTTGCGAAAGAATTATTGCGGTAACCGATGCCAGTAAAGGTGCTTTGCGCTCACTGGCAACCATCGAAGGATACAAAACATTTGTTATTCCAGATGATGTAGGTGGACGTTATTCTGTGTTGACACCCGTTGGCTTACTTGCCATTGCTGTTGCAGGATTTGATATCCGCTCATTGGTGAAAGGTGCAGTCGATATGCAAAATGCAACAGGAGTTGATGTACCGTTCGAAGAAAACCTTTCTGCGCAGTATGCTGCGGTTCGTAACGAATTGTATAAAAACGGAAAAAAAGTAGAAATATTCGTCAATTTCAATCCGAAACTTCATTTCTTGGCCGAATGGTGGAAACAACTTTACGGTGAAAGCGAAGGGAAAGAAGGAAAAGGTATTTTCCCCGCATCTGTTGATTTTACTTCCGACTTGCACTCAATGGGTCAGTATATCCAGGAAGGCGAACGTACTTTATTCGAAACAGTGATCTCTATTGGAAGTCCTGACCGCGAAGTACGCATCCCAACAGATAAAGACAACCTTGATGGCTTGAATTTTCTTGCCGGAAAACGTGTAGATGAAGTGAATAAAATGGCTGAACTGGGTACCATGCTCGCTCATGTGGATGGTGGAGTTCCTAATATTCAGATTGTATTGCCAAAACTGAACGAGTATTTCCTTGGTCAGTTGATTCAATTCTTTGAAGTGGCCTGCGGTTTAAGTGGATACACATTGGGTGTCAATCCATTTGATCAGCCCGGAGTGGAAGCCTACAAAAAGAACATGTTCGCGTTGCTCGAAAAACCTGGTTTTGAAGAAGCTACCAAAGCAATTAAAAAACGTTTGTAATTTAAAAGAATAGCATAATTTACTGAAGAGAAATCTCGCATGAGGTTTCTCTTTTTTTAATACCGTATGGCAGAAATTAAGTCGGAAGAGTGGAAAGGATATGCTTATGCTATAACTGGAACCATCGCGTTTTCCAGTTTGTATGTTTTCAGTAAGGCAGGTCTCAATGAAGTTGAACTGGCCCAATTTGGTCTCTATTATTTTGGGATGGGCTTTCTGCTCAACCTTATCTTCATTTTGGTCTCCGGAAAATACATACAGTTAAAGCAACTTCCTTCCAAAATATTAGGTTTGCTGGTGTTACTCGGGGCCATTGATATTATTTCAACAAGTACCTTTTTCCTCGCCATTCAGGCTATTCCTGACCCATCAGTCACTTCCTTCCTGGGTAATCTATTCCCCGTTTTTCTGAGCATTCTGGGCATAGCTTTTCTGAAGGAGCGCTTTACCCTGATTGAAGGAGTGGGTGCTATGATAGCTTTGTCAGGTGCATTTGCTATCAGCTATTCGGGCAATTTAGACTGGCACAAATTCTTCATTCCGGGAACCGGATTTGTGGTGATCAATACACTCTTTGCAGCTACGGTTTCAGTAATAATTAAGAAGAATGTCACAAAAACCAGTCCCGAAGTTTTCAACCTGAATTCAAATGGCTGGATCTTCCTTTTCTTTCTTTTCTATTTTTTGCAGAGTGGCCAACCGTTGGCTATTCCTGTTACCGCCTTCAGAAACATTGCCTTGGGCGCATTTTTCGGTTCCTTCATCGGACTGCTATCGTTTTTTTATTCGTATCGGTACATCACAGCATCCCGGTCATCAATTATCCAAAGTGTAAAAGGAATTTTTGTGCTGATTATTGCTTACTTTTTCTTTGGAAATTTACCACTTCCCATTCAACTTTGGGGTGGAGCATTAACCATTGCTGGCGTATTAGTGATGACTTTTGCACAAACCGGAATGAAGGATTAATTATTAATGGTTAATGGTTAATGGTTAATGGTTAATGGCTTCGCCCTGATCGGCACGTTTTCATTAATCATTAACCATTAATCATTAATCATTATGTCGTTCCTGTTATTGGGAATAGTCATAAAATCGAGAATTTGCTCTTTTGAAACAGGCGATGTGGCACCAGTAGTTGTGGACACCATGGCACCTGATGCATTTCCGAAACGCAATGACTCCTCAATTGACTCACCATTCATGTAATAATGAACAAATCCGGCAGAAAAGGCATCACCTGCGCCTACCGTATCACCAAGACTTATTTGATATCCGGGGTCATAGTGAAACACATCATCTTGTGTCAGGCAGAAGGCTCCGTTGGAGCCGAGTGTACAAAGAATAATTTTAATATTGAATGTTTTGAGGACTTCCCTGGCAAGATCTTTTAGATTTTCACCCTTCAAACCCAGCAATTCTTTGGTAATTAAAAGTTCCTCATCATTGGCCTTCAAAATATTGGTCATTCTCAGGCTTTCTTCAACAGAAGCTGCAGTATAGCATTTTTTTCTTAAGTTAATATCCAGAAACTTGACCACGTCAGGGGCCTCGTGAATCAACTCACGCAACGTGTTTTTGGAAATACCATATCGCTGTACCAACGTACCGAAACAGACACAATCAGCCTCAGTGAAAGCATCAATCATCTCGGCATTAATCTCTATATGGTCGTAGGCCACATCGGTAATGATATTGAAATCGGGATTTCCATGTGCATCGATCTTTACTTTGACCGATCCCGTTGAAAATTCATAGTCGGTTTGGATATTTTCATCTGAAAGGCCTAGCTTTTTGATCGCTTCACGTGCATCTCTGCCGGCCTTGTCGTTTCCTACTTTACTCAGCAAAGTACCGTCGTCGCCGAACGAATTGATACGGTAAATAAAATTGGCAGGCGCCCCTCCCAACACCTTGCCCGATGGAAGTAAATCCCATAATAACTCACCAAAAGCTGCAATCTTCTTTGGCATAAGTTCACTTTAAATATGGACGAAAGATAGATAAAAATTAAAAAATGCAATTTTTATTCCTGATTTTCATTCATAAATATTTCAATTTCAACAATGAAGACTTCAATCTGTTATACTGATTTGATATTTAGTGTAGATTTACCGCTGAGAAAGAGTTACATATCCCTCCTCAAATTCAGCAGAGGTGCGTTCTGGATATCATTAAATAGTCAAATTTAAATATAGAATTTAGGTGAATTATCTGGCTCATATATACCTCTCGGGCGATTCGGAAGAAATTAAAGTAGGAAATTTCATTGGCGACTTTGTAAAGGGTAATCAGCATCAGCAATTTCCAGAGCAAGTGGCTTATGGCATCATCTTGCACCGGCGCATCGACTCATTTACCGATCAGCATTCAACAGTCAGGGAATGCATCCAGCTGCTGCGTCCAGGTTATGGCAAATATGCCGGGATAGTAGCCGACATTTTCTTCGATCACTTTCTGGCCTCTAACTGGAAGGATTATTCGATGGATTCACTGCACCACTTTACCAAAAACGCTCACTCCATCTTCCTGTCTAATTTTGGCTTGCTGCCATTCAAGGTCAAACAGTTTCTTCCTTTCCTGATTTACCACAAGCGGCTGGAATCGTATGCACAACGTGAAAATCTCTTTACAGTTCTTGAAATCATGTCGCGCCGCACTTCGTTGCCCGCCAACAGCGAATGGGCCATGCAGATTCTGAACCAGGAATACGATCAGTTTCAAACCTTGTTCCGAAACTTTTTTTCTGAACTGATTAACTACGTTGAATCAGACTTTGGGGTGAAGATTGAAAGACCTGAAAATAAGTTTTAACGTGAGTTCGATCTAAGCTAATTCATCCAATTTATTTCATTGCCTCTGATAATATACCAAAATCAATGACAAATTAATGCAATAACTATCGATATAGGATGTCAATGATTAGAAATATTCCCTCCAACCTTTCAACAGGCCAAAGGGAATATTGATTGTATAATAGGGCATGACAATCCTTTATTTTTTTTACAGTATGTCAAAGAACGTTTTCTTACCTTTAAATACCGCTCCTTTGAAAGAAAGCGGTTTTTTTACTTAACTCACCTTACGCAAGAACACTGATAATAAGAAAAAATAAAT
>Ga0123338_10001873_pt1 | contig 19911 bp, 20 predicted proteins | sample grotaG_FD_89793 | JGI IMG/M metagenome (GOLD analysis project Ga0123338, IMG submission 89793) | Glacier valley bacterial and archeal communities from Borup Fiord, Nunavut, Canada, to study Microbial Dark Matter (Phase II) -... | ecosystem: Environmental > Aquatic > Freshwater > Ice > Glacier ...
GATCAGAAGGTCGAGGCAGCCGAGTCACTTCTCGGGGTGAAAAACCGAAACCAGAAGGCGACGCTCGCCAACGTGCCGCCTACCTTGCGCGACTACTTCGCTGACCGCTGGGTGAAGCACGCCAACGTGGTGCACAACGCGAACACCCGGCTCAAGAGCCCGTTCCCGTCGCAGTACGTCCTCTTCTATCTTGGCGACCTACGCCTCGACGAGCTCGTCGAGCCCGCGGTCATCAACACCTTCATCGAGAACATGAAGGAGAAGGGGGCCCTCTCGTTTGCCAACCGCAAGAACGGCCAGCCCTGGAAGACGCGCGTCGAGGAGCTCTCGCACGCCACCATCAACAAGTGCCTGCAGCGGCTGCGCGCGGTCTTGAACCTGGCCCACAGCGAAAAGGTCCTGGCCATCAAGCCCAAGATCGATCTACTGCCCGAGGACGACTCGAATGCGGTCGTGGCACCGTCGGAGGACCAGTTCCAGCGGCTGCTGAAAGCCTGTGAGCTCTACCGCGAGATCGCGCCGCTCATGCCCGAGGTCGTCGAGTTCACGGCATCGACTGGGCTCCGGGTCTCTGAGGTCTTCCACTTGACCTTCCACTCCGTCGATGTGCCGCGCGCTTGCATCCGGGTGGAGACGCAGCGCCACACGCGGGTGGTCAACGGTCGCGCCTGGAAGCCCAAGAACTGTAAGGTGCGGGAGGTGCCGCTATCGAAGCGAGCTCTTGAGATCGTCAAGACGCGCATCGAGGAAGGGCCTAGCGAGCCGACAGACGCAGTGTTTCCCAGCCGGGGAGGGGCGCCCTACGTTCGGCTCGAGGTCTCGGACGAACTGAAGGGCAAGGGCTTCTTCCGCGACGTCGTGAAGGAGGCTGGGCTCAAAGGAATTGTGACCTTCCACGGGCTGCGCCACCTGTTCGCCGTGCGGCTCTTGACGCGCGGTGTGCCGATCTCGATCGTGTCGGAACTCCTCGGCCATACGGACATCAACCTGACAGTGAAGCGCTATGGGCGCTTCGCCTCCGACGCCAAGGTCCGCTGGGACGCGGTCAGCGTCCTGGATTAGGCCGACTCCGCCGGGGTTCGGGCGGAGCCCAGTGTCGAAAGTAGAGACGGTTGGAAATTGCCAAGCGCGCCGCGAAGGCCAGGTGCAAGAACTACTCGAGATCCAGTCTCTGTTGGCGCCCAAAGATCTTCTGAACGTGCTTCTCGTACTCGGCTTGGGTGCTCGAAATCTGGGCGATGCCAAGCAACTGCCCGAGATGGGTGCGAAGTGCTTTGACGCCAATCTCAGATAGAAATTGGTGCAGCTTGGAATGAGGAGCAGCGCCGGCCGCCCGCTGTTCTCTGGCGAGGTCCAATATCTTCCCGTTGCTCCTGGCGAGCGGCTGATAGACTTGGTCTACCGTCAGATGCTTGAACTTCCATGGCTTGTTTTTCTCTGGCCGTGGCAGCTTGTAGAGGCGATACCACTCGGAATAGAGCTGGTCTGGAAACTCCTTCTCATACTCTCTGGCCTCCTCGCGCACAAAGAACTTGAAGGCGGCAACCACCTCCTGCTTGGTGGCGTCGTACCCAGCAAGCGCATAGACGAGACCCTTGATTCCGGCCTTGGCCGATGCGTTAACGATGATCTGCGCTTGCGTGACGATGTGCTTTTGGCGCTTGAGCAGCGCACCGGCATGGTCGGCTGCGAGGATGGCCTTGCAGATGTCGATCAGTATCGTGACATCGTAGCCGTGTGTCGGCGTTGGGGGAGCCTTCGACACCGGGGCTAGCCATTGAAATACAAGAGGTTGCGTTAGTTTTTCGCCCAGTTCGCCACCAACGTAGGGGGCAATCTTTTCGCCCTTCACGAAGCGTGGCAGCGATGCACCGCTGCTTTGACCAAGACCCACGGGCTCTCAGACGACGCCATGGTTCAGCGCTTTGTCTCGTCGAACCGGACCGGCCGGTTGCCATCAAAAATAACCAGCTCGCGCGTAAGCGGGTAGTCGTGCGCGTTCTCGGCAGTGGCGAGCTTGCGTAACTCGGCGATGGCGACGGGATCATCCCGAAGATGTCGCGCCGCTGGCGAGGACATCGGGCGGCAGGTTTGGACACGGAGGGCCTCAGCGGACCTCAGCCAGAGAAACAGAGAGGGACATCTTTGCGCGGTCGTCGAAGAGCTCCGACCCGGATTTCGGTTGCGGGCCGACGGCGCGACTACTCGCGGCGGCGCGACAGGCGCACGGTGAAGACCGTCCCGCTCGTGGCGTTCGAGTCGACTTCGATGTCGCCGCCATGTGCCTTCGCGATCTGCTGCGAGATGAAGAGCCCGAGCCCGAGACCGCCGGATCGCGATGAGCTGTTGGTTCGGCCGCGGAACGGTTCGAAAATAGCGGGCAATCGCTTGGGTGGGATGACACCTTGATTGTGGATCCGGATCACGATCTCCCGCTCGCCGCCGGAGATCCTCACTGAGCTCAGCGTCCCAGGCGTCCCGTGGTGGAGCGCATTACCGACCAGGTTGGAGAACAGCTGCACCAGCCGGTCGGGATCGCCCGTGGTGGTGCGATCGCCGCTGGTCTCGATCGCGATCTCGCGGCCTGAGTTCGTCGCGCGGAGCTCGTCGACCGCGCGCCGGACGAGCTCCCCGATGTCGAGAGGATTGCGCGCGTATGAGAAGCCGACCCCATCTGCAAGCCGCGCGTGTGTCAGAGCGAGGAGCTGTTCGATCATCTCCTTCATGCGGTGGCTCGCCGCCACTATCCGGGACAAGGTACGCAGCTGGCCTTCGTCGACGATCTGCTGTCGGAGCACCTCCGCGTCCTCCATCAGGTCTTGTCCAAGGGTGCCAACGAATATCTCGCAAAGACGGACGGCTTGTGAGACTTCGCGCCGCTTGTACTCCAGCTCAAAGAACACGTCCGCCTTGTCCTTCAGGAGTTTCGGATCGATCGGCTTGAACAGGAAGTCGACGGCGCCCGACGAGTAGCCCTCGAACATGCGCCACGGAACACGGACATCGGCGGTTACGAAGATGATCGGCACGTGCTTGGTCCGCTTGGCGCCGCGCATCAGCGTGGCAAGCTCATAGCCGTCCATCACGGGCATCTGCACGTCGAGCAGTGCCAGCGACACGTCGTGCCTGAGCAACAGCTCGAGGGCCTCGGAGCCCGATCGCGCCACGAGCACCTCCAGGCCGTCGCGTCGAACGAGCGCCTCGAGCGCGATCAGGTTCTCGTCCGTGTCGTCGACGAGCAGAAACTTGATTGGTTCGGCGATCATCGTGGCAGGTCCTCTATGCGGGTCTTAGCACCGTTAGTGCCGGCGATCTTGGCCAGGAAGAATACGAGGTGCTCGAGCCGGACCACGTGAGCGGAAGGTCCAACACGCTGCATGGCTGCCTCGGGCATCATCGGAGAAGACGCCGTCGCCGGAGCTTGGACGATCGCCACACCACCGGCCTTTTGGATCTGGCGGAGCCCCTCCGCGCCATCTTGGTTCGCGCCGGAGAGCACGAGGCCGGCCACCGCAGGTCCGTAGGCATCGGCGGCCGACTCGAATAGCACGTCGATCGCCGGACGCGAATGTTGGACGGGCTCGTCGATCGATAGCGACAGCGAACGGTTCCGTTCGATCAACAGGTGATAGTTCGGCGCCGCGACGTAGATGGTCCGGTCGCGGAGCGGCGCCTTGTCCTCGGCTTCGTACACGGCCCGTGCACAGACCCGAGACAGGATCTCCGGCACGAGGTTCGGCTGCGCGGGTGGCAGGTGAATCACGATAACGATCGGGCACGAGAGCTGTTCGGGCAGCGCAGGGACGATCGCGAGCAGCGCGTCGAGCGCCCCGGCGGATCCGCCGATCACGATGGCTTCGATGTCAGTCATCTAGATCTTTTGATAGATCCGAGCGCCCGGCGCGAGCTCGGTGAACGCCGCCGCGTGCTGCGAGAATCGCAGCGTCTCCTTGAGCCCGAGACCGAGAAAGCCCTTGCGGCACAGTGAATCGCTTAGCAAACCGAGAGCGCGCTCCTGAAGTTCCTTCTCGAAGTAGATGAGCACGTTGCGGCATGACACGAGGTGCACCTCCGCGAACACACTGTCGGTTGCGAGACTGTGGTCGGAGAACACGATCGCCTTCTTCAAGCGGCGGTCGAGCACGGCTCCTCCATAGCCGGCAGAGTAAAAGTCGCTAAGCGATGCTCGCCCGCCGGCAAGTTGGTAACTCTCGGTGAACTTTGTGAAGCGGTCGGTCTCGTATACCCCCGCTTCGGCCGACCGAAGAGACTCGGGATTGATGTCGGTCGCGTAGATCAAGCTGCGCTCGAGGAGCCCCTCTTCGAACAGCACGATCGCGAGCGAATACGCCTCCTCTCCGTTGGAGCATCCCGCGACCCAGATCTTCAGCGACGCATACGTCTTCAGATAAGGGACCACCGTCTCGCGGAGCGCCCGGTAGTACGTCGGGTCGCGGAACATGTCGCTCACCTGAACGGTGAGGAAGCGCAGGAGCTCGGCGAACAGTTGCGGCTCGCGGAGAACGCGCTCTTGGAGCCGAGAGAACGTTTCGCATTTGAAGTGGACGAGTGCCGCCATGACGCGGCGCTTGAGCGATGCCTCCGAGTAGCTCCGAAAGTCGTAGTGGTAGGTGAGGTAGATGGCGTCGAGCAGGAGGCCGAACTCGACGTCGCGGATCGATCGGTCCATCACTTGCGGATCCACACCCGGGCCAGGGATAGGAGCTTGTCGACATCGAGCGGCTTGGCGATGTAGTCGTTCGCGCCGGCCTCGAGGCATTTCTCCCGATCGTCGATCATCGCCTTAGCCGTGAGCGCGATGATCGGCAGCTTGGCAAACTGGGGCTGCTTGCGGAGCTCGCGGGTCGCCTGCAAGCCATCCATCACCGGCATCATGATGTCCATCAGCACGAGATCGACGCCGGGGTTCTGGCGCAAGTGCTCGAGCGCCTCGCGCCCGTTGCGCGCGATCTCGACCTTGGCGCCCCTGGGCTCGAGGACGCTCGTCAGCGCGAACACGTTGCGCACGTCGTCCTCGACGATCAGGATGCGACGGCCCTCGAACGCGGCTTCTCGGTCGCGGGCGTCGCGGAGCATGCGCTGGCGCTCCGGTGGAAGGTCGGACTCCACCTGGTGCAAGAACAGCGTGACCTCGTCGAGCAGGCGCTCCGGGGAGCGCGCTCCCTTGATGATAATCGAGCTCGAGAACTGCTCGAGCTCGTGGACCTGGTCTTGCGACAGTGAACGGCCGGTGTAGACGATCACCGGCGGCACGCCATACTGGTCTCCGCGTGACATCTCTCCGAGCAGCTCGAGCCCGCTTCGATCCGGAAGCGAGAGATCGAGAACCATGCAATCGAAGGTCGTGGCACCGAGGTGCTCGAGGGCTTGAGCCGCGGTCCCTACCGCGACGGTCTCGACGTCGTCGGCGGCGAGCAGGCAGGCCGTGCTCTCTCGCAAGACAGGATCGTCTTCGACGATCAACACGCGGCGGAGCTTCTGGGTGAACTTGGCTTCGAGATGCTTGATCGCTTCAAGGAGCTGTTCGCGCTCGATGGGCTTGAGCGCATATCCGACCGCGCCCATCTCGAGCACGGTCTTTGCGTGGTCCGTGGCCGAAATCACGTGGACCGGAACGTGCCGGGTCAGCGGATCACGTTTGAGAGCATCGAGCACCGAGAGGCCCGAGCGATCCGGCAGCCCGATATCGAGCACGATCGCGCTCGGTCGGTAGCGCTTCGCCATGGCGAGACCGTCTTCGGCCGTCGCCGCGAGCAGGCCCTGGAATTCGAGCTCGTGGCCGAGGTCGTAGAGGATCTGCGCGAAGGCGGGATCGTCTTCGATAATGAGCAGGGAGCGAGATGTCGCTGCAAGCCGGTCGCGATCGTCCGCCGCCGCTGTTGGACGCAAACTCTGATCAGCAACCGCTGGCAGCGTACGCCGCGAGATCGGAGCTGGGAAGGCTGGCGCCTTTGTTGCGTCATGTGCCGCATATCGCAGCGGCAGCGACAGCGTGAACGTACTCCCGCGTCCCGGCGTGCTTTCGACGTGCAGATCGCCACCGAGCAGGCGTGCCAGGTCGCGCGAGATCGACAGGCCGAGGCCGGTGCCACCGAACTTGCGATTGCTCCCGCCGTCGGCCTGACGGAACGCTTCGAAGATCACCTCGTGTTGATCTGCCGCGATGCCGATGCCGGTGTCGCGCACGTCGAACCGGATGTGCCCGTCCGTAGCTCCAACCACCAGCGAGACCCCGCCGCGCTCGGTGAACTTGAGCGAGTTCGAAAGCAGATTCTTGAGGATCTGCTGGAGCCGCGTCGGATCGGTTTCGATCTTGTCGGGCACGCTCGCCTCGATCGACATCGCGAGCTCGATCTGCTTCTGCGCCGCGATCGCCTGGAACGTATTCGAGAGGTCATCGACGAGACGTGCGATCGTGATCGACTCCGGCCGCACATCGAGCTTACCGGCTTCGATCTTCGACAGATCGAGGATGTCGTTGATCAGCGTCAACAGATCATTACCCGCGGAGGAGATCGTCTGAGCGAACTTGATCTGCTCGGCATTCAAGTTGCCCTCGCGATTGTCGGCGAGCAGCTTGGCGAGGATCAGCGAGCTGTTGAGCGGCGTCCTCAGCTCGTGCGACATGTTGGCGAGGAACTCGGATTTGTAGACGCTCGCACGCTGGAGCTCCGCACCGGCTCGCGCCAGCTCGTCGCGTTGCTGCTCGAGGGACTTGGTCTGCTCCTCGAGCTGCGTGTTGATCTGCTCGAGCTCGGCTTGCCCATTCTCGAGTTGAGTCTGCGAGACTTGCAAGGTGCGGCTCTGCTGCTCGAGTTCCTCGTTCGAGACGCGCAGCTCTTCTTGCTGCGCCTGGAGTTCCTCGGCTTGGCGTTGGGTCTCGCCGAGCAGATCTTCGAGTCGGCTACGATCCCGGGCCGAGCGGATCGCGATCGCGATCGCCTCCGACACGCGCTCCAAGACCTCGAGCTCCGTCGCGTCGACCGTATGCAGAAAGCCGAGCTCCGTGACGGCATGCACCGTGCCGTCGATGCTTGCTGGCGCGATGACGAGCTCGCGTGGCTTCGTGCGACCTACCGCCGACGTGACGAGCAGGTAGTCCTTGGGCAAGTCGCGCAGGTGAACCACCTGGTTCTCCTTGGCCGCCTGGCCGGTGAGCCCCTCGCCGAGACGCAGCGTTGCGCCGGGCTCCGTCGACGGCTCGAGCGCGTGCCCCGCGACCCGGCGCAGCCGCTCACCCGGTTCGGTCACGAACATCGCGCCGACCTGGGCGTCCAGGTTCTCCACCAGCAAGCCGAGGATCTTCTCACCGACGGCCTCGACCCGCAGGTCGCCCTGCACCTGTGTGTTCAATGCCATCTGCACCCGACGCAGCCACGCCTCGGCCTCGCGGGTGCGGAAGTCGCGAGACGCAAGCCACGCGATCAACATCATCGCGAGGAGCAGCACCCCCGAGCCGCCGAACGTGAGGTAGGTCGACCGCGTCACGCTGTCCTGCCAGTTCGTCGTTCGCTCCTCGAGCAGACGCTCCTCCACCGCGTTCATCTCCGCGATCACGGCGCGAAGCCGGTCCATGGTCACCTTGCCGCGACCGTTGCGAACGATCTCGACCGCCGCGTCGGCTTGCCCGGCCTGCTTCAGGGCGATGGTCTGGGCCAGCTCGTCGAGCTTTTGGGTCACCGTCGGCTCGAGCGTGTCGAGGTTCCGCTGCTGGTCGGGATGCACGGTCAACCGGTGCAGCGTCGCGAGCTCACCGGGCAACAACGTTCGCCCGCGGTTGTAGGGCTCGAGAAAGGACTCGAGCCCGGTGAGCAGGAAGCCGCGCTGGCCGGTCTCGACATCCGTCAACTCGGAGAGGAGTAGATTCAGCTGTAGGTGAACCGCGTTTGTTTGGTTGATGGACAGCACGGCGGTAGTGCGAGCCTTCAGCACCTGATAAGACATCCCAGCAATCACGAAAATGGCGATCACCGCCACGCCGAACGCGGCAAGCGTCTTGCCCGGCAAGATCGCACGCGAGCGTCGCCCGGCCCGAGCGAGCGCCTTCGTGGTTGGTGGCATGGTTGGCTGGACCCTACCACGCGGCGCGCAGGCCACCCGAGCGATATTGAAGACCTGATCGAGTTGGGAGAGTCGCCATGTGGAGACACCAGCTCGAAAGAGCGGGTTCGCACCAGTGGTATCAGCGGGGGCGGTAGGGCCAGCACTTCCACAACTCGGTCGCCGTGTCTGCCATGCCGATCGCCTCGTCCACAAACGATCACCGGCCGTGACGGCGGGTGAAAGGCCGCCGTTTCGAGCTGGTGTCTCCACGCCTGGGTCGCCGCGACCCCCGTGACCCTGCGACATCCGCGCTGGGTGCAGCGCATCGGGTTCGCGCTGATCGGCCACTCGACGCGGACCGTCACCGAGCTGGTCGCGCTCCTTCGACAGGTCGCGGTCGCGCTGCTTGTGGACGTGCGTGCGTTCCCGCGCTCGCGGACGACACCCTAGTTCAACGAGGACACGCTCGCCAGCGCGGGCATTGCCTATCTGCATCTGCTCGCGCTCGACAGTCGCCGTTCTCATCGCAAGGGCGCGCCGCCCTCGCTCAACACGTACTGGCGCGTCGCGGCGTTCCGGAACTACGTCGACTACGCGGAGACCGACGACTTCCGCGCGGGGCTGGCTGTGCTGCGCGCGCTCGAGCGCGACCATCGTTGCGCGATCATGTGCGCCGAGGTGCTGTGGTGGCGCTGCCACCGTCAGATCATCACCGACTACCTGCTGGCCGCGGCGGCACGCGTCGAACACATCATGGGCGCCGGCCAGATCATCCCAGCGACGCTCGCGTCTGGTGCGTTCGTCACAGCCAAGGGCACGTTGCGCTATCCAGCGTCGGAGGGTGGCGTTCTGATCGTTAGCGAAAATTAAAGGAATTGCTGTGCGTTCCGATGGACGCGCGTTAGCCATCGTAGGCCTCTACGCGAATCGCCTGGGCAGGCACGCCCGCGGCGATGAGCTCGCGCTCCACGGTCTCGGTCATCGGCGACAGCCCGCAGAGCAAGACGAGCTCCGGGCGCAGCGTGCGGATCGCCGTCGGGACATGAAGCTGAACCCAACCCCTCGGGCCGCGCCAGTCGGCGTCGGCGCGCGACAGCGTCACAATCGAGGAGAAGCGCGGCACAGAGGCAGCCCAGCGCTCGAGCTCGTCGCGCCAGAGGATGTCCGCTTGCGTACGGCACCCGAACACGAGTCCGATCGGGGGACCCTGACTGCGGCCAAGCTCCTCCTGCAACAGAGCCCGAAACGGCGCGAGCCCCGAACCCGTGGCGATGAGGAGCGCTGGCGCATCGCGCTCTGCCTCCCGTCGCGCCAGCCAGCCGCGGTTCGGCCCATCGGCCGCGACGATAGCGCCCGGTGAGAGCGCGTGCAACGCAGTCGAAGTCGGACCACCATCGATGCGCGTCACCGCGAACTCGAGCCGACCGCGGTCACCTGGCGCCGAGGCGACCGAATAAGGCCGGCACATCACGAGGCCGCCCTCCGTTGGTACATGCAGGTTCATCGACTGCCCAGCGGCGTATCGCGGCGCGTCACCGATCGCCGCGAAGCCGAGGCTCCGCACCGCTGGCGAGAGCATGCGCGCATCGATCAGGCGGAGTCGATGTCGCCGCGGCGCACTCATCGATCAGAGTCTCGCCGAGTCGTGTGCACGGACCGTTCGCTCACGTCGGCGCGACGCAACTTCGATGGTCCAGAGAACCACCGGGGCGGCATAGAACTCGACGTACATGCGCATCGCTGTTGATTGCTGATGTGTGCTGACTGCTGGGGATCTCACAGCAGTCTTATCGGCGCCGAGAGGCCTCGGGCTTGTTCCCGCGATGCGGACGCCCGCCTTCATCAACGATGAGCACGACCCGGCCGTCGGACTCGCGCACCAGCGTGCGCGCCGTGTGGCCGTCGCGCGTGTAAGTGTCTTGTGCCCGCAACTCGGGGTCGATGACCGTCAGGTCGAAGATACTCCCGCTTGTCGTGCTCTCCATTTGGGTCATTTCGGTTCGTCTCCTTCGTGTCAGATCGATTGTCGATACCCGAAGAACTCGTGGTCTTCGTTGTAGCCGCCGTGACCGCCGCCGACTTCGGAATAGTGGGCGACGAACTCGATGCCGGCGATCCACTTCACCTGCTTGAAGCCGAGCTGGACCTCGTTGCGAAGGCGAAGCGGCGCCCCGTGGCCGTACGACAGCGGTTGGCCGTTCATGTCGTAGGCGAGCATCGTTAGGTGGTAGCTCATCTGCTCGATGGGATGCGCATCGTAGTAGAGGCCCTTGTCCGGGCCGTCGCCGAGCGAGTAGAACACCACCCACTTCGCCTCTGGCTTGGGCTTGACCAACTCGAGGATGGTCTGCATCGAGACCCCGCCCCATTTGGCGATGCCCGACCAGCCCTGGATGCAGAAGTGCTGGGTGATCTGTTCGTGGTGCGGCAGCGCGCGCAGCTCTGCCAGTGTCAGCTCGACCGGGTTCTCGACGAGCCCGCCGACTCGGAGCCGATAGTTCGCGAACTGGCCATAGAAGAGGGACCGGTACTCGGCCGAATCGGGATACTTGCCGTTGTGCCAGAAGTACGGCGAGATATCCTTCTCGGTGTATTCGCCGGGCGTCGCGTCGACGTGCTCGAACAGCCGTTGCGCCGGGCCGATCAGCGCGAACCCGATGCGCTGCACCCAGCGCGGATGTCGCAGGGTCACGGGGGTCGCGGCGACCCAGGCGACCGTGACCACCACCATCGAAGCCGCGAACATGCCGAAACCGACCCAGTTACCAGTGTCGGTCCCCGCGTAGATGTGGTTCAAGTTCCGCAGCGCGCCGGTGGTGAAGACCAGAGTGACGTGAATGACGATGAAGACGAGAAACCAGCACAGAACGAGGAAGTGCAGCGACCGAGCCGTCTGGATGCTGAGACGCTTGCTGACGCGCTTGAACCGGGTGGAGAGCGCGGGCGACATGCCGAGCCCGGTGACGAGCGCGAGCGGTGCGGCGACAAAGACCGTGATGAAATAGGCGATGTTCTGCAGTCCGTTGTAGGCGACCCAGCCGTTGTCGATGGGCCAGTCGAGGGAAAGGTACTGGAACAGCGCCGAAGCAGCGTCGGAAAAGACCCGCGCGCTCGTCGGGACGAGACGACGCCACTCTCCGGTCGCAAACAGCAGGACGTAGAAGATGAGTCCGTTGACGAGCCAGAGCACGTCAACGCCGAGGTGCCACCAGCGCGCCAGCCCGATGGAATGACGGATGCCCGGTAGCCCGAGGTGTTTCGGCAGCGTGATGGAATCCTGCTTCGCCGTCCAAAGCGGGTCGTCGGGCACCTTCTTCTGCATGCGGAGCCACTCTCGTCCGGGGGTCGAGTGCCGCGTCCAGTACAGCCGGGGATGGTCGGCCAGGATCTGCAGCCCGGCCCGGATGATGAACATCATGAAGAACAAATTCAGGAAGTGCTGAACGCGCAGCCAGACCGGCATCGCGCTGGCGAAGTCGGTAGCGAACCCGGTCCCTGGATGCCGGAGGATGAACTGCTGGACGCCGGGCATCGTGCGCAGGCCCTTCGCCACGGCGATCGCCACGATCAATGCCGCAAAGCCGATCGGGATCAGCCAGAGCAGGTTGAACCATCGGTTCGCGCCGATCCGTATTCGGGGTGCGATCCCGAAGGCGGCGGGGATGGCGCCGGCCCAGGTCTCGGGATCGACGACATCTTCTCCCACCGTGAGCTTCGTTCGAAGGTCGTTCAAGGCGTCGGGTGAGACGCGATCTCTCGACGCATTCTTGTCCGTGTGATCAGCCATTGCCAACTCCGTCCAGGCGCTGCGCCTGCAGCGACGCCCGGAGCCAGTCGTGACTCAGGCTCTTGACTATCTCGGAGAGGGCCTTGTCATCCTCGAACACGGCGCCGTCGGAGAGATGATGCGGCTGAAACAATCCGCCGTTGAATTGAGGCTCTAGCTGACACGAGACGTGGTCCCCGCGCTTGAAACTCTTCACCGCCATAGTCTCCCGCTCACGTGTTGGTGAAACTTTCCCAGCGAACACGCCGCATTGCTCGCGCTTTGCATCTTTCAGACCGCTTTACCGCCGAACCGGACGGCTGTTGGCCATCGAATGTTGGCGGAGATTCTGTCCGACACCGATACATCCCTCGGGACGTGAGCGGAACAATTTGCCTCAAGGAGACATTTTGACGCGTCGCAGAAGCAGCTCGGTAGCCGTAGCCGAGCGTTCGGTAGACACGAGGGGTTGCAGGAAAGACCTAAACCCACCTCAAGCCCGTTACCGATTTCGGAGAGGGACACGAGCGTGCGGCGCAGGATCGAACCGGACGCGGTCGCATCGGGCACGCTTCCGCGAGCTACAGATGGCGCGTCGACGATATTCTCTTCGGCGATCCGGCGCGGATAGTGCATGTCAGCCGTATAGCTGCGATGGGTTGAGGAGGTGCGCATGGAACCGTTTCCATCGGAGATCCGAGAGCTCAACCTCGCCGAGCATCGCGCGCTACGAGACGCTGCCACTCGCTTGAAGGAGCAGGTGCAGGATTGCCATTGCTCGTCTCTGCCCGGTCCGATCGTGTGTGTCATCGCTTCGCTACTCGATCGGGTGCGCAAGCACCTCGACGAGGAGGACGCGACCCTCGGGCCGGTGTTGCAGCACCTCGATCCATGGGGGCCGCTGCGGGCCGCAAACCTCTGTGAACGGCGCCGGGTGGAGCTGACCAGGATCGCGGAGATGCTTGGACGTCTGGCGAAGCCGCTCCGTGACGGGCCGCTTTGGTCGCACTTGCTCGGCTTCATCGACTGGATGGAAGGCGAGCTCTTCGCCGAGGAGAGGCAAGTGCTCAACCCCTATTCGGTCGGCGACGATCTGCGCGAGGAGATGGAGTCGCGCGTCGCGATCGGCCGTTGGGAGAATGAGGGCGGCTCTGGCTCTTCTTCAAGGCGCCTCGGAGCGAGATGCGATTCGGGCGGACGGCTGTAATGGGACGCGGACGGTCCATGAGATCCCTGCGCCACCGCGGGCAACCGGCATCTCGAGTCGTCGGAACGATGCCGGTGAGTGCGTCGGCGCGGGCATCCGGACGGAAGTTAGAGCAGCTGCCGAGGCAAACCGGCTGCAAACATTGCGATCGTACGAGATGGCATCTATCTCGACGTCTCCGAGGCCACCCGGAGGCTCGTCGTTCTAGGAAATGGTAGGGCGTCTCGACGCGTCTCAGCCGGACGAAACGAGATCTTCGGACGATGAACGCGACGGCGATGACGCTAGTGCTGCTCGTGTCGCTGGGGGCCTTTGCTTGGTCCGCGTCGCGGCGGTGGCGTCTCCTCCTGGTCACCCGGTCTGATCCTCGGATCACGCTTGACCGCGACTCGCTGGCCAAACGGTTCCGGAACGTGCTCGTCATCGCGGGACTGCAAAAGAAGCTGCCGGCCAACGAGAAGTACCGGCTCGAAGTGGTCGCACACATCGCGATCTTCGTTGCGTTCAGCGTGTTGCTGCTCAACACCGTGCTGCTGTGGGGGCGGGGTTACGACGCCAGCTTCGACTTCTGGGGGCTCTTTGGCGAGAACACGCTCCAGTGGCGGTTGTACTCGACCAGCAAGGAGCTCATCGCCGCGCTCTGCGTCCTCGGGGCATGCGCCTTCGTCTACGACCGTGCCATCCGCAGGCTCAAACGTATGACGCTCGGTGCCGAGGGCCTGATCATCCTGGGAATCATCATCACCATGATGCTGGCCGACTTCCTCTACGTCGGCGCGCGCGGTGCGCTGCTCTTTCACCACGCTGGCAGCGAAGTCACCTGGCGCTGGCCGACGGCTACTTCATCGCGCCGAACACAATATCCGACGAGCTCGCGCGGGAGGGCCCACGCCCGACAGAGGTGGGCGGGCCGGCGTTCCGTGACGCCGAACGAGAGGCGAAGTCCAAGGTCGATCGCCTGCTCGCCTGCCGGGGAGCACGCACCATCGACGATCACTATCGTGAGCTCGGGACGCTCGTGTGGGAACACTGCGGCATGGCGCGAAACGAGCGCGGGCTGACGCGCGCGCTCGAGCGGATCCCCGAGTTGCGCAGCGCGTTCTGGCAGGATCTCCGGCTCCCGGACACCGGCCAGGAGCTCAACGAGTCTCTCGAACGAGCCGGCCGCCTCGCGGACTACTACGAGCTCGCCGAGCTCATGTGTCGGGACGCGCTTGAGCGGCGCGAATCATGTGGCGCGCACTTTCGCGAGGAGCATCAGACTCCCGACGGCGAAGCGAAGCGGGATGACAAGCATTTTGTCCACGTATCGGTCTGGGAGCACCGCGGAGATGAGGTACCGCCGGCTCTCCACAAGGAGCCGCTCATGTTCGAGACAGTGACCCCCGAGACGAGGAGCTATAAGTGAATCTCGTTCTGCACATCTGGCGTCAAAAGAGCGCCCGCGAGGCGGGCATCTTCGCCCGGCACGAAGTCCGCGACATCACGCCGGAGATGTCTTTCCTCGAGATGCTCGACGTTCTAAACGAAAGGCTCGCATTCGAGGCGGCTCGCCTGTTGCGTTCGAGAGCGACTGCCGGGAGGGGATCTGCGGCTCGTGCGGCATGATGATCAACGGCGTCGCGCATGGCCCCATCGAGGGAACGGCGGTTTGCCAGCTCCACATGCGTCACTTCGCCGACGGCGCGGAGCTCGTGATCGAGCCGTGGCGCGCGCGGGCGTTCCCGGTGCTGAAGGATCTGATCGTGGATCGGAGCGCCCTCGATCGGGTCATCTCGGCCGGCGGCTTCGTCTCGGTCCCGGCGGGGGCGGCGCCGGATGCGAACGTGCTCCAAGTGCCAAAGCAGAGCAGCGAGGCCGCCATGGACGCCGCGGCTTGCATCGGTTGCGGTGCGTGCGTCGCGGCGTGTCCCAATGCATCGGCAGCGCTCTTTACTGGGGCCAAGATCGCCCACCTTGCGCTCTTGCCCCAGGGACAGCCCGAGCGCCGGCACAGGGTGACGCAAATGGTCGAGCAGATGGACGCGGAGCTCTTCGGGAACTGCTCGTGGCACGGCGAGTGCCAGGCGGCCTGTCCCAAGCGAATCAGCATCGACGTCATCGCTCGGATGAACCGGGAATACTTCCGCGCGGCGATAACGTGGTCGTCGGACGGCGGAGATGGCAGCTCGTGAGCCCCACCCGCGAGCACGATCCGCTTACGTCTTGTGGCTAAAGGAGGGTCGTCTCGGCGTCCTCCGGCGCTGGATAGCGCAGCGTGCCGTCGACCATGAGGCACGCACCGGGCGTGAGCGTCGCCGGGACGACTTGACCACGTCCCATAATGTGCTCGACGCGCCTCCCGTCGGCCAAGAGGTAATCGGTGATGATCCGGCGATGACAGCGCCACCACAGCGCTTCGGCGCACATGATCGCGCACCGATCATCGCGCGCGAGCGCGCGCAGCGCATTAAGACCGGCGCGGAATTCGTCGGAGCCCGCATAGTCAGCGTAATTTCGGAACGCCAACACGCGCCAGTACATGTTGACCGAGGGTGGCGCGCCTTGGCGATGATGCCGTCGACCGCCGAGCGTGCGCAGATGCCGGTAACCGATGCCATCGGCGGCGAGGGAGTCTGGTAGCGTGTCCCCGTTGAACTGCGGTGTCGTCCGCGAGCGCGGGAACGAGCGCACATCCACGAGCATCGTGACGTCAGCCTGTCGCAGCAGCGCGACGAATTCGGCGAGGGTCCGTGTAGAGTGGCCGATGGTGAAGATGGCATCGCTCGCCTGGCGATTCACTTCCCGAGCTTCCTGAGCGCCGATCCCTTGTGCATCGCGATATGGTCCGTCGTGTCGCTCTTGATTTCGTACTGCGGCTCGTCTCGGCTCGCGTGAACCGTGTAGCTCTTGAACTTCGTGGGCGACGTAACGACGCGCGTGATCTTGCCGCGCACGCGACCGGCTTCCGAATTCCACGAGACGTGATCCCCGCGCTTGAACCGCTTCGCCTCCATTGGTCTCCTCGCGCAGATGATCCATGATAGCTTACATGCAGGATCGTCGCTCGCCGTCTCGGCTAGCTGCAACTGCCATCCTGGATCTTAGGCCGCCGAGCGCTGGCCGCCAAGTCGGAGGGTCATTTGTCGTCTGTTCCTCGATCGCATAGCCCGTCGCGCGCCACGACGCACGAAATTCAGGTCGCCACGCCGTACCGGCTCGACCTCACGGTAAGCGCGCTGCGCCGCATGGCAACGAACCTAGTGGACGTCTATACATCAGATGGTCGTTACCTGCGCGCGCTCGGTGGTTTCGCCGAGCCGGTAATCGTGAGCGTCACGCAGCCGCGCGCCGATGCTCTGGCAGTCTCGGTTAGCGGCGGCACCGGCGGCAGCGGCGACACCAAGCGGGCGCTCGCGATCGTTCGTCGGATGCTTGGCACCGAGCGCGACCTCTCGGACTTTCATCGAAGCGCGCGGGCGATCCCCTGGTTGGCTCCCCTCGCGCGACGCATGCGTGGCCTCAGGCCGCCGCGCTATCCCTCACTCTTCGAGGCGTGCGCCAACGCGATCGTGTTTCAGCAAGTCAGCTTGCATGCGGCGAGCGCGATCATGCGCCGCCTGATTCTGGCGCTCGGCACGCAGGTCGAGTGCGATGGCATACCGCTCACCATGTTTCCAAGCGTGGAGGGATTTCTTGGAGCCGACGATGTCGCGATCCGCGCCGCGGGACTGAGCGCGGGAAAGCTCGCGGCGCTTCGCCGCGCCGGCGAGGCGATCGTCGCCGGCGCGATCAGCGAGGCGATGCTTGAGGAGCGATCGAGTGCGGATGCCGCCCTGCTACTCCGCGGCATCAAGGGCATCGGGCCTTGGACCGCCGCAGTGATTCTGCTGCGGGGGCTCGGTCGGCTGGACATGTTTCCCGGCAACGATAGCAGCGTGGCGGCGAACCTTGTGCTCGTTGCCGGCGAGCCGATGGATGCCGGACCTGTCGTCGAGGCGCTGGGATTGCAGCGCGGCATGCTGTACTTCTGCCTGCTGCTGGCGCGCCTCGAAGCGCGTGGGGAGATCGGTCGTGCGTCCGCTAGCGCAGGTACTTCACGGCGCCATGGCTCAGCATGAAGGCCAGCGGAGTCGACAGGACACGCTGCATGCACGCCCCCACGGGAAATCTTCGTCCCGGGCTGAAGAACGCATCGAGCTCGCTGCGGCCGTGGACGATCTGGTCGGCGAGATAGGCGCCGAGAGCTGCTGCCCAGGGTAGACCGGTCGCTCCCCCGACGAAGCGCAGGCCGGGCAGCTCCGGGTGGATCCCCACGATGGGCATGAGGTCCTTGCTCACGCCGATGAGCCCCGGCCACACCTGCTCGAAACGGATGTCGCCGAGCCCGAAGCTCCGCTCGAGATAGCGGTGCATCTTCCGAAGCACCGGCGACAGCACGTCTTCTTCGTGATGTCGAAAGGTGTAGCGAAGGCTGGAGGCGCCAAGCAGCAGGCGATTGCCCTCCACCAGGCGGAAGTACTGATAGATGAGGTCCGTGTCCCAGACCATCGTCCGATCGCCGGGGAAGATCCGCCCGATTTGATCTTGCGAGAGCGGCGTCGACACTGTGAGAAAAGTCTGGGCGTGGTAGATGTCCCGCTGCTCGAGCCCGAGCTCGGGCAGGAAGCGGTCGGTGGCGACGATGAAGTGCTTGGCTCGCACCGACCCACCCGCGGTGCGGGCGACCCCGCGCTCCAGCGCCAGCACCGGTGTCGCTTCGCACAGCCGGACGCCTCGCTTCACCAGTGCGTCCTTTACGCCTTGGCAATATCGGTAGGGATCCATGCCGAAGGTCTCCGGATAGCGGACCCCGCCCGCATAATGGCCGCCCCCGAGAACCTCACCGAGCTCGTCCTTCTTGAGCAGCTTGCTCGGATAGCCCAACTGAATGCGCGCTTCGTGCTCTCGCCGCACGCTCTTCCACCCCGCTTTCGAGTTGGCCACGAACAGGGAGTCGTGGAGCTGGAGATTACAGTCGATAGCGTGATCCGTGATGTTCTGGCGGATGAGCTCGACGCCGCCGTTCACGAAGCTACGAATTCGCTTGGCCGAGTCGGCGCCGAACTGGTCGAGGAGGTCCGCCAGCTGTAGCTCCGAGTCGGGCGTGATGAAGCCCGAGCTACGCCCGCTGGCGCCAGCCCCGCAGTACTGACTCTCGAGCAACACCACCTCTAGACCCTCATCGCGCAGGCGCTGTGCGCAGGTCAGCCCAGCGACACCTCCGCCGACGATGAGGACGTCCACATGCAGATCTGTCGAGAGGAAGGGTTGGCGCGGACTCGGCATCTGCTCGCCGTACCAATGGACTTCGCGCCGGGGCTCCGCGTTCATACGACCTCGACCGAGAACCTAATCACGCTCGAAGTGAAAGTCTTGCGACAGCCGACGGGCGGGAGCATGACCTGATCCGTCGTGACAATCTGCCACGACGTGGCGTTCTTGCCCACGTCCGCCAAGCCAACGCATCGCGTTTGTGGCCGATGGCCTGGCATGTTCTTTGCGTTGCTCCCGCCAACCCACGCACAGCGCTGCATAGAAACCTTGATGTTGGTTGCTTTGCTGTCCCGCCGGAGGGAGATTGACGCCATGTACTACGCACTGACCCTGTTGGGCACGGCCGCGCTGGGCGGGTTGGTCATGGCGGGTATCCGCTTCAGCGGTGCGCCGCGTCCGCCGACCTGGCTGGCGATGGTGCACGGCTTGTTGGCTGCGGCTGGCATGACCTTGCTGATCAATGCGGCACTGACCGTAGGCGTTCCGCGGTTGGCGCAGGCCGGGCTCGTCGTGCTGGTGCTGGCGGCGATCGGTGGAGCGGCGATGCATCTGCTTTATCATGCCCGACAACTACCGCTACCCAAGCCACTCGTGATCGCGCACGCCTTGGGCGCGGTCATCGGCTTCTCGATGTTGATCGTGAGCGCGCTGCGCTGAGGGCTCCCTCTCAGGAGGAAACGAGCTTTGACGACTGCTCATATTGGAGACACCAGCTCGAAAGAGCGGGTTCGCACCAGTGGTATCAGCGGGGGCGGTAGGGCCAGCACTTCCACAACTCGGTCGCCGTGTCTGCCATGCTGATCGCCTCGTCCACAAACGATCACCGGCCGTGACGGCGGGTGAAAGGCCGCCGTTTCGAGCTGGTGTCTCCACTCCTCGGAGGTGAAGCAGCGATCAAGTCGGTCCCAGCGGCCCCCCGCTCGAAGGAGCGTCTCCCCCGTCTTCGCCCGGACCAGGAGCAGCGCCAGGTCCTGGTAGCGCCCCGGACCCCCGAGGGCGTCCTTGGCCCGCCTCAGCCTCTCCCCAACCAGCAGCCTTGGCATTGACGATCTCCGCGGCCGGCGGCAGCTCGCGCCGACTCGCGACGAGCGCCTCGACCTTCAGCATCTCCGCCTCAATCTCGGTCCGCGACTGCGTCGCAGCGATCTTGAAGGCGAGGTCCGCGATGATGCGTTGGCGCTTCTCGACGTCGAGGAACGGGCTCAGCATCGCTTCGTAGAGCGACGCCATGAGGACCCGCCGGGTGTAGACCAGCATCTCGCCTGGGTCTTCGGGCGGAGGCCCGAGGCGCTGCACCAAGGCATCCCGGTCTGCGGTCTGATCGAATGCGCCTGACAGGCGCATCTCGGCGATCAAGATCTGCGCGGCCGGTCCGAACTTCTCCTGCGACATCGCCTTGGCGTAGAACCGCTCCATCTTCCTGAGCAGGCTCTCTCTCCGGTAGGGTGCATCTGCCAACCGTTCCCGCTCTCGGCGTTCGTGCGCACGGCGGATGTACTTCTCGACCTGACGCCGCGAGATCGACCACTCCGCCGCAAGCTTTCGCGCCACCGAGCCGGATGGAAAGCCGCCAGCGAGC
>Ga0123338_10001874_pt1 | contig 19908 bp, 17 predicted proteins | sample grotaG_FD_89793 | JGI IMG/M metagenome (GOLD analysis project Ga0123338, IMG submission 89793) | Glacier valley bacterial and archeal communities from Borup Fiord, Nunavut, Canada, to study Microbial Dark Matter (Phase II) -... | ecosystem: Environmental > Aquatic > Freshwater > Ice > Glacier ...
CTTGGATTTCCGAGCGGCTGGGCAGCAGCCGTGCCTACAACCGCGTAAAGGATAAAAATCCTATGAATACTAAAGACCTGACCGAGACGGCACGCTTGCTGGTCGCCCGCGACAAAGGCCTGCTTGCGATGGATGAGAGCAATCCTACCTGTAACAATGGATTCGCAAAGCAGGGAATTCCCTAGACCATCGAGGCCAGGCGAGCCTATGGTGAGTTGATCATCACTACGCCGCGGCTCGGTGAGTGCATCAGTGGCACAATCCTCTACGACGAGACGATTCGCCAGAGCAAGAACGACGGCACTCCTTTTGTCAAAGTCATCGTGGACGCGGGAATCATCCCGGGTATTAAGGTCGACACAGGCGCAAAAGTCTTAGCAGGTCATCCAGGCGAGAAGGTGACTGAAGGTCTGGACGGCTTGCGCGATCGCCTGAGCGAATACTTTCAAATGGGTGCCCGGTTTGCGAAATGGCGCGCGGTGATTACAATCGGAGCCGGTATTTCCAGCCGGGGTTGCATCGAAGCGAACGCGCAAGCCCTGGCGCGATATGCCGCGTTGTGTCAGGAAGCGGGTCTGGTTCCGGTCGTTGAACCTGAAGTGCTCATGGAAGGCGATCATACGCTTGAGCGCTGTCGCGAATCAACGGAACAAGTACTTCGCACCGTCTTCCGCCACCTTTACACGCAGCGAGTGATGCTGGAAGGCATGATCCTGAAGCCCAACATGGTGCTTCCAGGATTGACCTGCCCAACACAGGAAACGGTGGATGAAGTTGCCGATGCAACAGTGAAATGTCTTCTGCGTGCGGTACCGGCCGCTGTTCCCGGTATTGCTTTCCTTTCAGGCGGTCAATCCCCTGAATTAGCCTCGGAGCGTTTGAACGCCATGAACTTCCGCTTCAAAGGGGCGCTGCCTTGGGCAGTAGCATTTTCGTTCGCCCGCGCCATTCAGCAACCGGCTTTGGAGATATGAAAGGGGCAGGAGGCAAACGTGGTGGCGGCACAGCAGGCGAGCCAGCGCAGAGTTGCAACCGCCACAAGCGTAAGGCATTCAAAATCACGGAATCCGAACTGATGCTTTGGGTTTGCTTTTATTCATTGAAATCTAACCCCAGGCCGTTCAAAGACCCGCCAATTGAGCTGTGCATACCCTCGCCTCAGAATCTTGAAAACTGCGGCGAGACTCGGTTTTCCACTTGTCGCGAACAGTTCGCTTCAAGTGCAGACCAACTCCCATGCCTATTTCGTGGACCTCTTCTGAATCGTTACAACCAGGAGGACCACCACCAGTACGGCGATAACGGTCCAAAGCCACATCCCGCCGCCCATCCATCCACCGCCCATCCATCCGTTTACATGGTTCATCATGATTGTTCCTTTTCGGTTCGCGGTGTCATGCCGTTCGCCGTTGTTGGATTGTCTACGCCAGATCTTTATTAGCTAGCCGCGGCCGCTTTGAGTCCCCAGTCCGTCGCGACCCCTTTACGCTTCAACACCGAGATGACACGACTGGGTTCGCCTAGGTCGCTCCAGCCGAGGCCCGCTGCACAAAGCACCGCGAGAGCGCCGGGCTGAACCGACAAAACGTCCTGGGAGAAGCATGTCGCAGTAATACGAGGGTAGAGTTTATTCAGCTCTATTCCCTCAGACGGAGTCAACACCGACGGCTGAATCGATTCAAATGCTTCGAACATCGCCGGGAGAGCGTGCCGGACGGTGGCCATAAAAGCTCCGATATGGCCGACCATAATGAAGCTGTTCCAGAGACAACCCTGCTCCATCAGTGAGGTGGCAAGCCCCTGATGGGGTTTCTCCCAAAATCGCTTCACAGGAGAAACACAACCTGGCATAGGCTTTCCCGTTGACATTCCGGGTTCGATCCAACCATACTCCACCTCCGGCCCGTCTGGTGGAACACCGAGGAGAATCACGCGTTCCGGAAGGGCGGCAGCTGCGGCATAAGCAGATTCCAGATGACGCGCGAAGGCTTCATCATCAGAAAAGTAGTGATCCGAGGGAAAGAAGGCGACAATACCGGACGGGTCCATTTCACGGAGCCGAAGCAGACTGCAGAGGATTGCAGGGGCTGTGCCCCGATTTTGAGGCTGGATGAGCACTTCCGAAGGTAGAAGCGCTTCAACATCAGCGCCGTAAAAAGCCTCGTGCGCTCGCGTCATTACCAACAGCGTCCGCTGTTTCGGAACCAGCCGGGAAATCCGGCGCTGCGTCTGTTCCAGGAGTGTTTCCCGCCCGACGACAGAGCAAAACTGCTTTGGCCGATCGTCGCCTGTGATTCTTCGCGTCAGCGGGAGCAACCGCGTTCCGTCGCCCCCTGCCAGGATTACTCCCCAACGGCGCGGCCGCGGATTGGTTTGGTGCATGTCAAACTCTCCCTGACGCGGTCCGTGATTGACGTCCGCACGGTCGTAGTCACCCCCTGAAACTAGCGCACCTGGCGTCAAAATGATGTCAATAAAGGCACTGGCAATACAGGCACTGGCCACCTCCGTTGGTGTTTTGACATCCTTTTGACGTTTCTCGCTTCATACTGAATTTGGACTCTGGTTCGAAATCAATTTCTTCCGGAACGACCTGCTTTGCTTTTGCTATGGAGGCTACAAATGCCCAAAACAGTAGTTGGATTATTCGAGAACCCTGAACTTGTTGCCGACGCAGTCCGAGAGATCGAAGCCCTTGGCTTTCCCAGGCAGGAAGTGCGCTCTGTCAAAGAGCCGGCAAGCTTCGAAGTCACGGGTGTGATGAGTTTCCCGGGGCTCGATTTCGAAGTGGACTTGGGCCGCGAACTCACCCGAATTGGCGCGACCAAACCCGAGGCGGATGCTTTTATCGAAGGGATGCGGCGCGGGGGGGCACTGGCGCTTGCCACAGGTCCTGACGAGAAAGTGGAGGCCGCCGCGAAGATTATGAACCGGCACGGCGCAATCGAAGTCGAAGCGGTCAGTGGTTCCGAACCGCAGCTACCCCAAGTCATACACCAGAACATGACACCTGTACGCGAGGGCACAGTCTTGGCGGGACGAGTCCGTCAGCCGGGCGGGGGCGCCGCTTTCTTCGTTTGGTAACTCGAGCGGCAGGATCGGTTCGGAGCGCGCAGACATGAGCAAACAAGCCCTGCCCAACACCCCAACCTGGTCTCATCAGGCCGCTGGAATCGACGGCTTCGATTCCCTTGCCGAACTCGCCCTCGACATGCGTTGGTCCTGGAATCATGCGACCGACGAAGTGTGGAGGGCACTGGACCCAAAACTCTGGGATATCACCAATAATCCATGGGTCGTTCTTCAAACGGCATCGAGAGATAAGATCCAGCAGGTGCTGGCCAACCCCGCATTCCGCAAGAACCTCGACGGTTTGGTGGAAGCAAGGCGGCGCGCTTCGGAAGCTCCCGCGTGGTTTCAGAAGACCCATTCAAAAACTCCCCTCACCTGTACTGCCTATTTCAGTATGGAGTTCATGCTGAGCGAGGCGCTACCCATCTACTCAGGCGGGCTAGGCAATGTGGCGGGAGATCAATTAAAAGCCGCTAGCGATCTGGGCGTACCCGTCGTGGGCGTGGGGCTGCTCTATCAGGAAGGCTACTTCCGGCAAGTGATCGATAAGAACGGCGCGCAACAGGCCTTGTACCCTTATAACGATCCAGGGCAGTTACCCATTACGCCATTGCGTCAATCGAACGGAGAATGGTTGCGATTGGAAATCGCTTTGCCTGGATATTCGGTCTGGCTACGCACGTGGCAGGTCCAGGTTGGCCGCGCAAAGCTCTACCTTCTTGACAGCAATGATGCGGCAAACTTTCCGGCACACCGCGGAATTACGAGTGAATTGTACGGAGGTGGTCCGGAACTGCGCCTTCAGCAGGAAATGCTGCTTGGGATCGGCGGGTGGCGTCTGCTTCGCGCAATTGGCTTACAGCCAGAGGTCTGTCATCTAAACGAAGGACATGCCGCCCTTGCCGTCCTGGAGCGCGCCCGCGATTTCATGGAAGCATCCGGTCAGCCGTTCAACGTGGCTTTGGCTGTAACGCGCCCAGGCAATCTTTTCACTACGCATACGGCGGTCGCAGCCGGCTTTGACCGCTTCGAGCCAGACCTGATTGAGCAATACCTCGGTGGTTACGCGCGGAAGCTGGGCATTTCGCCGCAGGATTTACTTGCGCTTGGCCGCCAGAATCCCCATGACTCTTCAGAGAAATTCAACATGGCGTACCTGGCAATTCGCGGGTGCGGGGCAGTCAGCGGCGTGAGCCGGTTGCACGGAGAAGTGAGCAGGCACATTTTTCAACCGCTCTTCCCACACTGGCCGCAAAAAGAAGTCCCTGTCGGGTATGTGACGAACGGAGTTCACGCGCCAACGTGGGACTCGCCCGAGGCGGACAGCCTCTGGACGGAAGCGTGTGGGAAGGATCGCTGGCTCGGCCCCACGGAGAATCTGGAGCAGAATATTCGTCGCTTATCCGACACTCAGCTTTGGCAATTTCGCACCGCGGCCAGGAAGTCTCTTGTTGAGTACACCCGTCAGCGATTGTCACGACAATTGTCAGCTTCCGGCGCAACCTCCGAGGAGATCGAGGCCGCAAGAAATCTATTCGATCCAAACATTCTGACGCTGGGCTTCGCGCGCCGGTTTGCGACCTACAAAAGACCGGACTTGCTGCTGCACGACCCGGAGCGGCTGCTTCGCATATTGACGAACTCCGCCCGTCCGATCCAACTTGTCATCGCGGGTAAAGCGCATCCGGCGGATCAGGAAGGTCAAGCTTTGATCCAGAAGTGGGTGCACTTCATCCGCCAGCCGGAGGTACGTCCCCACGCGGTTTTTCTCAGCGACTACGACATGCTTTTGACGGAGCACCTGGTGCAGGGAGTGGATGTATGGCTGAACACGCCGCGACGTCCCTGGGAGGCTTGCGGGACCAGCGGCATGAAGGTGCTCGTCAACGGCGGCATCAATCTGTCCGAGTTGGATGGCTGGTGGGCCGAAGCCTACACGCCTGAAGTTGGATGGGCCTTGGGAGACGGCAAAGAGCATGGGGCCGACCCGGCCTGGGACGCCGCCGAAGCAGAAACGTTATACAGTCTGCTGGAACGCGAGGTAATCCCGGAATTCTATAACCGCGGCGCGAATGGCATTCCAATCCCCTGGGTGGCGCGAATGCGCGAAAGTATGGCGCGCCTGACCCCGCGCTTCTCAGCGAACCGCGCCGTCTGCGAATACGTTGAGAAACACTACATCCCTTCGGCAACTGCTTACCAGCAGCGAGCCGTTGATAAAGGTGCCGCAGGCAAGCAGGTTGTTGACTGGCAGCAGGCGCTCGCCGAGCGGTGGCAAACGTTGCGATTAGGCGAAGTCAAAGTAAACAGTGACGGAGAGCATCATTTTTTTGAGGTTCAGATCTGCAGCGGTGAACTCGACCCTAACTCTATAGAAGTCCAGCTTTATGCAGAGGGGATTGACGGGAGCGCACCGATACGGCAGGAAATGAACCGGCCAGGCGGCGACACGGCGGGATGTACCTATTCCTGCCAAGTGCCCATCGGGCGCGCAGTCGGTGACTACACAGTTCGCGTAATACCGCGCTTACTGGGTACGGCTGTTCCACTTGAAGCCGAGCAAATCCTCTGGCAGCGCCCATGAAGCAGAAGCCCGGCTTTCCACCTTTTCCAGAGGAATACCGCGCTTCCGGCTTGCTGTTGCATGTCACGTCGTTACCTTCAGATTACGGAATCGGCGATTTGGGTCCGTGCGCATATTCGTGGGTCGATCGCCTTCATGAGGCTGGCCAGCAATGGTGGCAGGCGCTCCCCCTCGGCCCGACCGGTTATGGGAACTCCCCCTATCAACCACTATCGTCGTTTGCCGGCAATGAGCTGCTGCTCAGTCCTGACGCACTCATCGCGGACAAACTGTTGGACGCAGCCGACTGTAAGTCTCACTTCGGATCGGGCCCCGTGGACTACGATTCGGTTGTTCCTTTCAAAGAGCGGCTACTCGAACGAGCGTGGGCAAACTTTGGACCCCGGCGTAAAGACCTGCATGTGGCCTTTGAAGAGTTCTGCGCGCAACATGCAAGCTGGCTGGAAGATTATGTTCTCTTCCGTGCGTTAAGAGGCCGGTATCGCGGTGCGTCCTACCTCGATTGGCCGGCACCACTGGTGCAGCGCGATCGCGCCGCCTTAGATAAAGCGAGGCAGGAGTTGGCGAAGCAAATGGATCAGGTCCGGCTTGCGCAATTCCTGGTATTCCGCCAAGCCGAAAAACTCAAGGAATACGCCCACTCCAAGGGTGTAAGACTAATCGGTGATCTGGCTTTCTTTGCCTCGCCCGACTCGAGCGACGTTTGGGCGAACCCGGAACTTTTCCTGTTGGATGAATCGAGGCGACCGCTCTTCGTCGCTGGCGTTCCTCCCGATTATTTCAGCGCGGAAGGACAATTGTGGGGTAACCCGGTGTACAACTGGGACGCAATGCGTTCGACTGGTTATCGGTGGTGTATCGACCGGTTTCGTTCTCTCCTGCTGCACGTGGATTTGATCCGTCTGGATCACTTCCGCGGATTCGTGGCCACGTGGCACATCCCGGCGGGTGCACCGACAGCTCAATCCGGAAAATGGATCGCGGGGCCTGGCGCCAGCTTTTTCCACGCAGTGGAAGCAAGTCTCGGCGGCTTGCTTTTTCTGGCAGAAGATCTGGGTCTGATTACGCCCGAAGTCGAAGCCCTGCGCGATACATTTCATGTGCCGGGGACCTGTGTACTGCAATTCGCCTTCGACGGCCATGAAGACAATCCCCATCTTCCGCACAACTACGTCGACAACACAGTGGTTTATACCGGCACCCACGACAATGCAACCACTCGCGAATGGTATGAAAAGTTGCCCGATGCCCAGCGACAGAATTTGTGGCGGAGTCTGAATCGGGCAGCCGGCGAGACTGCTGAAGTGGCTTTCGCGCTGATGGGACTCGCGTGGTCATCGGTGGCCGCGCTGGCGATCGCACCCTTGCAGGATCTACTGAACCTGGGCAGTAACGCGCGGATGAACATGCCTGGGCGCGCCAGTGGTAATTGGCGATGGCGATGTACCGAAGGCATGATGTCCGCGGCAAATTTCCAACCGCTGGGAGACCTGACACGGAAGACGAAGCGGTTACCTGGCAAGTGCCAACCTTTCGGAACGGATAAGCCAGCGACGGGGCAGCGCGGGTGAGAGACCCCCTCTGCGTTAGCGTTGGTTCTCCGTTACCTCTGGGTATCTTTCCCCGTGGAAATGGCGTTAATTTCGCATTTTTTAGCCGCAATGCGACCCGCGTTCGCATTGAATTCTTCGAACACTCTGAGGACCAGATTCCCTCTGAACAGATAGACCTCGATCCGACACATAACCGGACTGGTGACGTGTGGCATGTGGAGGTTGAGGGAGTGCGGCAAGGCCAGCTATATGCTTACCGCGTGGATGGCCTCTGGTCGCCCGCCGAAGGCCAACGGTTCAATTTTTCGAAGCTTCTGCTGGATCCGTTCGCCGCCGCGATATCGCGCTCGGCCAATTGGGATTTCGCGAAGACCACCGGGTACGATCCATCCTCGCCTGAGCTGGACCTGACCCGTTCACCAGAGGACGATGCCGCGGCCATGCCGAAGTCCGTATTCATGGCGAAGCCGTTTGACTGGGCTGGCGATCAATTGCCAAAGCATCCGTGGTGGAAAACCATCATCTATGAAACTCACGTCCGCGGCTTCACCCTGAACCCAAACTCGGGTGCAGGTAACCCCGGAACGTATCGGGGGCTCATCGACAAAATTCCCTACCTGAAAGATCTCGGAATCACTGCCGTCGAGCTCATGCCCGTGCAGGAATTTAATGAGAATCTTCCTCCTCTGCAAGACAGCAAACCACTCAGGAATTATTGGGGCTACAGTCCGGTAGTGTTTTTCGCGGTCAAAGCTTCTTATAGCAGTCGCTTGGCTCCCGGAGAGCAAATCACAGAGTTTAAGGAAATGGTTCAGGCCCTTCACCGCGCGAAAATCGAGTTGATTCTTGACGTTGTCTTCAACCATACGGCTGAAGGAGATGAACTCGGACCGACCCTTTGTTTCCGGGGAATAGATAACTCAATCTTCTACATGCTCCCCGGCGACAAACGCTATTACGTGAACGACACCGGGACAGGAAACACCATCAACGCCAACCACCCTGTGGTGAAGGACCACATTCTGGCCGCCCTCCGCTACTGGGTAATCGAAATGCACGTAGACGGTTTCCGTTTTGACCTGGCTTCGGTACTCGGTCGTGATCAAAATGGCGAATTGATGGCTAATGCCCCTCTTCTCGAACGGATTGCGGAGGACCCAATTCTGCGGGATGTGAAGCTTGTCGCCGAGGCGTGGGACGCTGCCGGCGCGTATCAGGTCGGCAGTTTCTCAGAACGACGCTGGGCAGAATGGAACGGCCGCTTCCGGGACGATGTACGGCGTTTCTGGCGGGGAGACGAAGGGATGCTTGGCTTGTTCGCCAGCCGCATCTGCGGAAGCGCCGATATTTATACTAAATCCGGTAAAGGCCCGGAAAGTAGCATCAACTTTGTCACTTGCCACGACGGCTTTACTTTAAACGACCTGGTGAGTTATCGGTACAAGCACAATGAAGCAAACGGCGAGAACGATCATGACGGGACCAGTGATAATTTCAGCGACAATTACGGGGCTGAGGGCGAGACCAGTGACCAGTCGATAGAGGCTATACGAAAACGTCAAATCAAAAACCTTATTGTGACCCTGCTGGTTTCGCGCGGCGTGCCGATGATGCTCGGTGGCGACGAATTCCGGCGTACGCAGCGGGGGAATAACAACTGTTGGTGCCAGGACAACGACACAAGCTGGTACGACTGGAGTTATTTGCAACAACATCAAGACATTTTCCGTTTCTGTCGCGGAATGATCGCGTTTCGGCACAATCATCCGGTGCTGAGCGCGGAAGAGTTTTACACTGACGAAGCCATCCGGTGGCTCGCGCCTGCCGGAGGGCTGCCGGACTGGTTCGACCCAAAAGCAGACACTCTCGGTTGCGTGATCAAGGAAGACGCAGACCATGAGCTTCTTATGATCTTCAATGCCGGCACGAATGACGTAGAGTTTCGTCTACCGCCGCCGAAAGCGGCGAAATGGTGGGTAGCAGTCGATACTTCTCGTGATGCTCCGCAGGACTTTTTCGCCAACGGCGGCGAGCCAATGGTGGATAGTTCAAAGCCTTACAGCATAAAAGCGCACTCAAGTGTCATCTTACTGAAACGAAAGTAGCGAACATACAAAGCTTTTTGACGGCGTCTTGACGGTGGTTCCTCTAAAGTGAACCGATGCGGACGCTACTACTCGGCGGGAACTGGAAGATGCACAAAAACCTGATCGGGACCTCCTCATTCTTTGACAGCTTCCTACCCTTGGTGGTAAGTAACGACAAATGCGAGATCGTGATCTTCCCACCATTCCTCGATATTGAGAATGCCGTGACTGCAACCTGCGGGACAAGGGTGCGAATTGGTGCTCAGAATCTCTACTGGGAGACCGAAGGGGCGTTCACGGGCGAGGTCTCCGGCGAAATGATCAAGGCATCGGGATGCTCTCATGCGATCGTGGGGCACAGCGAGCGGCGTCACTATTTTGGCGAAACAGATCAGACCGTGCTGAAAAAGACTTTGGCGGCGCTCAACGCGGGACTCACCCCAATCGTGTGCGTCGGAGAACGCGAAAAGAAGTCTGTGGAGGCTGTCTTGGCGGAGCAGTTTCGATGCGGCATCGGCGCGCTTTCAGATGAGCAATTCGCGGGAATCGTGATTGCCTATGAGCCTGTCTGGGCGATCGGAGATGGAGAGACTGCAACGCCTGATGTAGCCGCCGCCGCTCACCGCTTCATTCGAGCTCAGGCGCGGGCCCGTTTCGGAGCAGAGGCCGCGGGTAAGATTCGGATCATCTACGGCGGTAGCGTCAAACCAGACAATGCGCAGAGTCTGATCGCACAATCCCAGATCGACGGATTCTTCGTTGGAGGCGCCAGTCTTGATCCGGTAAGCTTCGCCAATCTGGCAAACATCTAATCAAGGGCAGGAATGTCATCGAAGCTGCTTAGTTCCCCCGATAAGTCACAGAGAAGTTACCTTCGACACACGAAAAGACACTGGAACGGAACGAAAAGGAGCAGCAACCGTTTTTGACGTCCTTTTGACGATATCTCTCTTACAGTAAAGCTGTGAACCCAACACAACAGCTTCACGACCTCGGTCAGAGCCTTTGGCTTGACAACATAACACGAGGTCTTTTGACGAGCGGCACGCTTCGTCACTACATCAGCGATCTCTCGGTCACGGGACTCACTTCGAATCCTTCGATCTTCGATCTTGCTATCAAGGACTCAGGGTCCTATGACGATGCCATCCGCCAAAAAACCGGCGAAGGGAAGTCAAGCGAGAAACTCTTCTTCGATCTCGCGATTGAAGATCTGACACAGGCCGCCGATCTCTTCCATCCTGTCTACGAATCCACAGGTGGGATGGACGGCTGGGTTTCTCTGGAAGTTTCGCCGTTACTGGCCTACGATGCGGCTGGCACCGTGAAAGCAGCCGCCCAGCTACGTAATCAGGCCCATCGGCACAATCTCTTTATTAAAATCCCCGGAACCCGTGAAGGCCTTATCGCAATAGAGGAGAGCATCTTTGCAGGCGTGGCTGTGAACGTGACGCTTCTGTTCTCAAGCGCGCAATATATCGCCGCGGCCGAAGCATACTTACGCGGAATCGAACGCCGGATCGCTGCCGGGCTTGATCCGAAGGTACGCTCAGTGGCATCCATGTTCATCAGCCGCTGGGATAAAGCGACTATGGGGAAAGTCCCAACGGAACTTCAGGATCGCCTGGGAATTGCAATCGCGGAGCGTACGTACAAAGCCTACCGCCAACTGCTCGCTTCGGAACGATGGCTAAAGGCCGCCGGTGCCGGTGCTCAACCGCAGCGCCTCCTTTGGGCTAGTACCAGCACGAAAGACCCCGCGGCATCCGACATCCTCTACGTCAAAGCGCTCGCCGCCCCGGACACGATCAATACGATTCCCGAAAAAACGCTGCTCGCGTTCGCCGATCATGGTTCGCTTAGCGGAGTTATGCCCGTCGACGGCGGCGATGCCGAGCAGGTAATTACCGGGTTTGCAAACGCCGGCATAGATGATGCAAAACTCGCCGCCGATCTTCAGACGGAAGGCGCGAAAAGTTTTGTCGCCTCCTGGAAGGATTTACTCAATCGCATCGAATCGAAAACGGCTGCGCTCAAAGCTGCCTAGTGCCAAGTGACAAACACAAACTGGAGAGAGTGATGCACGAATTACACCGTAAAGCCGCTGAACAGCACGAACTAGCAGCACGCGCCCACCGCACGGCCGCAGAGCACAATGAAAAAGGCGATAACCCCACCGGCAACTGGCATTCCGAACGAGCACTGGAGTACGCCGACCACGCATACAAACTTGCAAAGGATGCCCACAATAAGTCCGGGCAGATAGAGAGTCTTTGAATGTCCACCCGCTACAACAATGGATCACATTTCCAAAATCATCAGCGAGCCGCCGAGTTACACGACCAGGCTGCTCACGCTCATCGTTCCGCTGCGGAAGCGCACGATAAACAGGATCATCTGACGGGACATGAGCGGTCGAACCAAGCACTGGAGCATTCTCACCAGGCTTACCTGCAAACCGAACGCTCACAGACTGGCGGGAGGAACCAGCATAACGGAACCGTATTCGGACATGAGGAGACCGCGAGTCTCGCTCACACGCTCTGGCAGGCGAGAGGCTGTCCGGAAGGCTCACCGGATAAAGACTGGTTTCACGCCTCCGAGCTGCTTCGATCTCACCTCAAGAAATAGCGTAGCTGAGTTAAACAGAACGACCCAATCAAAAATGCCATAGGAGGCAACTAATGCTTACAAACGCAAAATATTTAAAAGGTCTGGTGATCCGAGCCACTGACGGCGAGCTCGGGAAGGTAGATCAACTCTACTTCGATGATGAGACCTGGACCATTCGCTACCTGACGGTAGACACTGGAGGCTGGCTGGGTGGGAGGCATGTGCTGATCTCGCCTTTCGCGGTAGTTCACGCCGATTGGCCAGCCAGACGGCTGGACGTGGCTCTGACCAAAAAGCAGGTTGAGATGAGTCCAGACATCGACACCCAGCGGCCAGTCTCCCGGCAACAGGAAGCCAATTATCTCGGATATTACGGATATCCGTATTATTGGGGCGGCCCCTACTTGTGGGGCTCCACTCCTTTCGCCGGCTTAGGGGGACCAATGCAGGTTTCAGTGGAACGTTCACCTCTGACTGTCAATAAAGAGTCATCTGACTCGCATCTTCGCAGCAGTGAAGCGGTTACTGGCTATAACATCGAGGCGACCGACGGCGAAATCGGCCATGTGGATGGGTATGTGGTGGATGAGGAAGCGTGGGCCATTCGCTACATTGAGGTCGCAACCCGGAATTGGTGGCCTGGCAAGAAGGTCCTGATATCACCCGAATGGATTGAACGTGTCAGTTGGCCGGAGTCAAAAGTGTACGTCGGCCTTACGCGGGAGGCCATCAAAGATGCGCCAGAGTATGTCGAGTCCATGCCAGTCACACGGGAGTATGAAAATAGTCTCTACATTGGTTACGATCGACCGCCCTATTGGCTCGAAGCAGCTGAAAGCAAGCGGAATGTTGCCGCGAACAGAGTCTACTGACCTACGCAGCTCACCGGGTGGGTCGGATCAATTTGGCCCGGATCAATGTCGATATGATGCGGCCCTCGCTCGAAGTTCTTCCAAACTAAAACAGAAGTGACAAGTCCCCAATCGCCACAACCTATTAGTCCGCTGCGCAGCTACCCAGCCTGGATCGCTCTGGAAGAACACTTTCAAAAAATCCAGCATCTAACTCTCCAGCAGTATTTCGCTGAAGATCCACAGCGCAACCGGCACTTCACGCTGGAAGCCCTCGGTCTATACTTCGATTACTCGAAGCACCGGATAACCAGCGAGACGGTCCGTCTACTCATTGACCTTGCGGAACAGTGCAATCTTCGTCGGCACATCGAGGCCATGTTCGCGGGCGAAAAGATCAACGTCACCGAGGGGCGGGCAGTTCTGCACGTGGCTCTGCGGGCTCCAAAGGGTGAGCAAATCCTGCTCGATGGCAAGGATGTAGTTCCCGAAGTCCACGCAGTTTTCGACAAAATGGCCGCGTTTGCCGGCCAGGTTCGCAGCGGCAACTGGAAAGGCCATACGGGCAAGCGTATTCGCAATGTAATTAACATCGGTATCGGCGGTTCCGACCTTGGTCCCGTCATGGCTTACGAGGCACTGAAGTATTACAGCCAGCGCGATCTCACGTTTCGCTTCGTCTCGAATGTGGATGGCACCGATTTTGTCGAGGCAACGCGCGATCTGAATGCTGAGGAAACCCTGTTCATCGTCTGCTCCAAAACGTTCACAACGCTGGAGACAATGACCAATGCTCACACGGCTCGCCAGTGGGCTCTCAATGCCTTAAAAAACGATAAGGCGGTTGCACGGCATTTCGTCGCCGTCTCCACCAATACCGCGAAGGTCGAAGAGTTCGGGATAGATACCGCCAACATGTTTGGCTTCTGGGACTGGGTTGGGGGCCGCTATTCAATGGATTCCGCGATCGGTCTGTCCACAATGATCGCAGTAGGTTCCGAACATTTCCATGCGATGCTTGCCGGCTTCCACGCAATGGATGAACACTTCCGCAAAGCGCCGTTCGAAGAGAATTTGCCCGTCCTGATGGGTTTGCTTGCGGTCTGGTACAGCGATTTCTTTGATGCGCAGACGGTAGCAGTGTTGCCGTATGAGCAATACCTGAAACGATTTCCCGCATACCTGCAGCAACTGACCATGGAGAGCAACGGCAAACATGTCACTGTCAAGGGCGATCGGGTCGATTACCAGACGGGGCCCGTCTACTGGGGCGAACCAGGTACCAACGGGCAGCACTCTTTCTACCAGCTCATCCATCAGGGCACCAGGCTCATCCCGTGCGATTTTATCGGGTTCGCGCATCCTCTCAACCCGCTGGGCGAACATCACGATTTGTTGCTGGCCAACGTGTTTGCGCAGGCGGAAGCTCTCGCTTTTGGCCGCACGCCGGAACAAGTACGGTCAGCAGGCACACCCGAATGGCTTGTGCCACACCGGACGTTTGAGGGGAATCGTCCCTCGACCACGATCCTTGCCGAACGTTTAACACCGGAGACACTCGGAAAACTGGTTGCCCTCTACGAGCACAGCGTGTTTACTCAGGGCATCGTCTGGCAGATCGATTCTTTCGACCAGTGGGGCGTGGAGCTTGGAAAAGTCCTGGCTGAAAAGATAATCCCGGAACTTTCCGATGACGGCGACGCGCCACTGGATCACGACAGTTCAACCAACGCGCTTATTCAACATTACCTAAAACTAAAACGAAGGACAAAATAATGGAACTAGGCATGATCGGATTGGGCCGGATGGGAACCAACATGGCTCGGCGCCTCATGAAGGCTGGGCAACACTGCGTCGTTTACGACCTCCAGCCGGAAGCGGTAGAAGCAATCGCCAAAGAGGGAGCGGTTGGCGCGACATCGCTCAAAGATCTCGTGAGTAAGTTAAAACCACCGCGTACGGTCTGGATGATGGTGCCTGCCGCGGTGGTCGAACCGACGCTGCAAACCCTCATCCCGCTTCTGGAACGCGACGATGTGATTATCGATGGCGGAAATTCCTATTACCTCGATGATCTCCGGCGCGCGGCCGAACTGAAGCCGAAGGGCATCCATTATGTGGACGTTGGGACCAGCGGTGGTGTCTGGGGTTCGGAGCGAGGCTACTGCCTGATGATCGGAGGCGACGAAACGGTCGTCCGGCGGATCGACCCCATTTTCATTGCGCTGGCTCCTAACATCAAGGAGGCCCCGCGAACCCCCGGCCGTGAGAAGGTGAGCGGCACCGCCGAACATGGTTACCTGCACTGCGGCCCGAGCGGGGCCGGTCACTTCGTCAAGATGGTGCACAACGGCATCGAGTACGGCATCATGGCCTCGTACGCAGAGGGATTGAACATCCTTCGCCATGCAAACATCGGCAAGCAGCAGCGCACTGCCGATGCGGAAACATCACCTCTTCGTCACCCGGAGCACTATCCGTACGATCTCAACCTGGCCGACATCACAGAGGTCTGGAGGCGCGGCAGTGTCATCGCTTCTTGGCTTCTTGACCTCGCCGCCACTTCGCTCCTTGAGAGCCCGGACCTGGCAAAATTCGCTGGTCGCGTATCGGATTCAGGCGAGGGACGCTGGACGATAGCTGCAGCCATCGACGAATCGGTCCCGGCACCGGTCCTCACTGCCGCGCTCTACGAACGCTTCAGTTCGCGAGGCGAGGGTGACTTCGCCGACAAAGTACTGTCCGCGCTTCGTTATGAGTTCGGTGGGCACGTTGAGAAGCATACTGCATCGCCTGCTCAAACCACCAAGGCCGATTGATGGCGACTCCTCATTCGGACGCGCTGGTGGTCTTCGGTGTCACGGGAGACCTGGCCCACAAGATGATCTTCCCGGCACTCTACGCAATGGTGAAACGAGGCACTCTCACCGTCCCGGTAATCGGCGTTGCCCTTCCGAAGTGGAGCCTGGATCGTCTGCACAAGCGCGTTACTGACAGCATCAAGCACTCCGGCGGGATTGACAATAAGCGCGCCTTCAGCCATCTGCTCTCTTTGCTGAGCTATGTAAGCGGTGATTATGAAGATCCGGCGACGTTCAGCGCGCTGAAGGCGGCTCTCGGCAAAGCTCACCGCCCGGCGCATTACCTCGCGATTCCGCCTTCTCTCTTCGAAAGCGTAATTAAGGGACTTGGAACTGCGGACTTGGCCGAGCACGCGCGCGTCATTGTCGAGAAGCCTTTCGGACGCGATCTTGCCTCCGCGCGGGAACTCAACAAGGTCGCAAAGTCGGTGTTCCCTGAAGATTCCATATTCCGCATCGATCACTTTCTCGGCAAAGAAGCGATCATGAACATCCTTTACTTCCGGTTTGCAAATTCGTTCCTGGAGCCGATCTGGAACCGGAACTACGTAGCCAGTGTTCAGGTAACCCTGGCCGAGGATTTCGGCGTGAGAGACCGTGGGGCGTTTTACGAGAGCGCTGGTTGTCTCCGCGACGTGATCCAGAACCACCTCTTTCAGATCGTGGCGCTTCTCGCGATGGAGCCACCGGCCGGCAGGGATTTTGGAGCTGTCCACACGGAGAAGGCTAGAGTCTTTCGTGCAATGCGCCCGCTGAAGAGCGATGACGTGGTGCGCGGTCAGTACGCCGGGTACCGGGACGAGCAAGGTGTCGCGAAGAAGTCGGACGTCGAGACTTTCTGTGCGCTGCGGCTTTCCATCGATTCGTGGCGCTGGGAAGGGGTGCCGTGGTACCTCCGCTCCGGCAAGTATCTGCCCGTGACCGCCACCGAAGTACTTGTGGAACTGAAGCCCCCGCCGCAAAAGCTCTTCACAGACTCTGACCCGACCTCCGGCCCGGCGAATTACCTCCGCTTCCGTCTTTCCCCGAACACGGCTATCGCCTTCGCCGCGCGCGTGAAGCTTGCGGGGAAGGAGTTCGTCGGGGACCAGCGAGAACTCTACGTGTCTGACGAACAACCCGGAGAGGAACCGCCCTACGAGAGACTCCTGGGCGACGCGATGATCGGTGACGGCGCGCTTTTCACACGAGAAGACGCGGTCGAGGCTTCCTGGGTGGTGGTCGATCCGGTCCTGAAGCATCACCACCGGGCCCACCCCTACAAGCGCGGCACTTGGGGGCCGAAAGACGCTGGCGCTATCCTCGCGCCGAAAGACGCATGGCACAATCCTGCTTTGGCGACCTGACGCAAGCAAAACCCCGCGTTTGTCCTGAATCCTCACGATGGTTTCTATCGGGGCTCAGAACGTTTTGACGGCGTATTGACACGATTTCTTCTAGAGTTGAACTGGGCCATGGGATTCCTGCTACGTGCAAGAATTGCCGCGAGACCACATAAAGCGCCCACTTAAGGAGATGGTATGTTGCTCGAAAGAATCAATATGCTTAGGCCGATTGGAGTACTGGCCGGGAATACCGCTAAGCGCGGGTGTCACCGACTCTCTTGCACCACGTTGCTCACGCAAGTTTTCAGTGCCGTGGCGCTTGTTATCCTGGTCGGCTGCGGAAAGGGGTCCAACTCGACGGCAACAACAGATTCGCCATCCCCGAGTGCTGTTGCACCGGCAGCTGCTCAGAATTTACCCATTCCGCAAGCACTGGCAAATATCGGCGAATACGGAGAGAACCTCTACGATGCCGCGCAGGCGAAGAGATGGACTGACGCCCGAGCAAAACTTGACCAATTGAAGGCCGCGATTCAACAATCCATCACCGAGTTGAACAAAGCTGATAAGCAACGGACCGAACTCCAAAGATTGGTCGACTCGCTCGATGAGTCCATCACGAAGAAGGCCCAATTCGAAACGACTCGCGACGCGAATCAGGTAACTCTTGTCGGTTCCGAATTGGCGGCCTCGTATCACCCGAAGATCCCGGTCGAAGTTAATCGGCTGGACTATGATGGACGGGAGTTGGAGATCTGGAGCCTCGCTCACAACATGGCCAAGCTAAGGGACACGGCTGCGGATATTCGTCGCACCTGGGATCAGGTGAAACCGCAGATTGAGTCGCATAAAGGGACGACGGAATCTCAAATATTTACGAAGCTTGTGACCGATGTGGAGCAGGCGACCACTGTGGCGCAATATCAGAAGTTGGCTCCGAAAATCCTGGACCAAGTGGACAAGCTCGAGAAGGTATTTTGAGCTTCGTAACCTAACTCAATAGCGAAAACGACCGGTCCCGTCAGCCGTCTTATGTAACTCTGCTGACTTCGGTAATTATTACGCCTCCGGGGAAATCGGCGCAGGAAGAACGAATCGCGCGATGGTTCCGCCTTCTGGATTGTTTTCGAGCCAAATTCGTCCCCGATGAGCCTCGACAAATTCTTTGCAGATAGATAACCCCAACCCGAGCCCATCGGCGGAACTGGATTCCGCGTGCGTGTAAAACTTTTCAAAGACGCGATCAAGATCTTCCAGCGGCACACCCCGCCCTCGATCGAACACGGAAACATCCAACTCCCCGCCTACCAAATGACTCGTCAGATGGATCGGCTGATCGGGCAAGGAGAACTTGAATGCGTTGCTGAAGAGGTTTATCAGAACTTGTTTAATCAGTTCGAAGTCCATTGGAACCAGAGGCATATCCGGCGAAATCTCAATTGAAACGCGCCGCGTCTGCGCCAGTGTTCCCAACTCTTCCAACGCCGCGCCTACCGCGTCGAATAAATCACATGGTTCAAGTCTTACTCGCGACACACCGGCCTGGAGGCGGGTCACGTTCAATAGATTGTTCATCAGGCGATGGAGGCGCTTCGCTTCATATTCGGCCGTTTGCAAGAGTTGGCGTTCATGAACGCGGTCAAGGGGCGCAATTGGATTCAACATAGCGCTTATCGCCACAGTGATCGCGGCCAGCGGCGCTCGAACCTCGTGGGAGACCGCCGCAAGGAGCGCATTCTGCACCAAGTCCGATTCATTCAAGAATCGAAGACGGCGTACTCTCTGCTCCAGGAGCCCGCGCTCAATCGCTAAAGCCGACTGCCCAACGAATCCGGCCAGAAGCTCGCGTTGCTGTGTGGAGAACCAGGCACCGGGGCGGGGCTTCAATCCTAGTACTCCGATGACCCGTCCTCGAACGGCGAGCGGGTGATAGTGTGCAAGTGCGTCCGGTACTGCGGTCGTGTCAGTACCCGCTTCCTGGCCATGCTGCCAGCACCAGACGGCTCCTTCCAACTCCTTGGCCGTTACTGAAAAATCGGGGGTTCGAAATCGCTGTACCAACGACGCACTCGTACCCTGGTCTGCAGGCAAGAAGATGGCTGCCGCGCGGTGGAAATTAATTTCGAGATGCTCGCCGATAACTTCCAGTGCTTGTTCCAGGTCGCTCGTCAACGTCAGAGATCGGCTGAATGCCGCCAATGCGGTCAGCTTAAGGTAGGTCAAGCCATTTTGAATCGCCAGCGATGCAATTTGAGCGGCGGCTAAGCCATTTTCCAAATCCTAATGAGTAAACTCCCCGCCCAACTCTTTGTTGTGGACCTCAAAGAAGGCAATTACTTCTTTCCTGCTGTCTACAATCGGAATGCACATGCCGGATGTCACGCCAAGCCGCTCACGCACCTCCGGCAGGATCACAGGGTCATTCAAGGCATCGTTCGTAAGGTAGGGATTTCCGTTGTTAAGGACCCGGCCAGACCAGCCCGTGTCGGCAGTACAATCCTGCGATAAATTCACAACGGTAAGCAGTCCGCGGGAGACCTGCAGAAAATGGTCGCAGGCCATTCCCTTTGCTGTTCGCAAACCCGCGCACCCGCTCTCGGCTTTTGTGAGTTCCAGCATCTGCTCAATCAGAGCATCCAGCATGCTGTTAAGGTCAAAAATCGAATTCAGCTTGTCGCTGAGGCGAAGCAGTGACTTGAGCGAACGTTCAACCCCATTTGCAACTGATTGACTTGAATCTGTGTTCTGCGAGCTCAATGACCCGCTCCTGCGCCAATCCACTCGGAATCGGTGCGAAGCCGATATCCGACGCCCGGTTCAGTCACGATATAGCGGAGAAATCTTGGGTCGCAAACTAATTTTCTTCGCAAATTGCTCACGGTCACTCGTAGCAGGTGCACGGCGTCCTGATACTGGGTGGTACCCCATAGTTCGTGGATCAACTGATGGTGAGTCCTAACCA
>Ga0123338_10001875_pt1 | contig 19901 bp, 9 predicted proteins | sample grotaG_FD_89793 | JGI IMG/M metagenome (GOLD analysis project Ga0123338, IMG submission 89793) | Glacier valley bacterial and archeal communities from Borup Fiord, Nunavut, Canada, to study Microbial Dark Matter (Phase II) -... | ecosystem: Environmental > Aquatic > Freshwater > Ice > Glacier ...
GCCAGCACAATCTCCTGATCGCAAAGCCAACTTTCCGCGCGGACAAGCAGGGAACAACAACGCGCCCGTCAGCAATCAGATGCAGGCTGCTCCCCCGATAAACAACAATCCACCGTACTCTCCGCCGCCGGGCAGCGAGACGCAGTACGCGCCTCCTCAGCCTCCCGCCTTCAGTGGGGACAACCGTGGTGGTGGGCAATCCGGCGCGCCCGTGGGCAGCCCGCCGACCAATACTCCCGCTCCCACCGAATCTGCTCCCCCGGCGCCCGCTGGCAGCCTGCCTCCGGTAGAACCGTCGCCTTCTGGAGAGGCTGCGCCACCAGCTCCCACTTCGCAGGGCAACTGACGACTCCGATTGAGAAAGCTCTCTCAGAGTTTCAAGCGTATCGAAACCCCTCTCGCTTCCCTCGCTGGCTCCGGCAAGGGAAGCCTTTTTCTGTTGAATCGCCGGTTGTAGAAACCAGCATTTCATGCTATACTATCTTCCCCCGATTTCCACAGCGTTGTGTCGTGATCGGCAGTCAGATCGTTCCAGTTTTCGCAATGAATTTTTGTGAACTCGAACGCATTGCCAATCCTGACGATACGACGCTTTGAATCTTCGCAGACGTCGTACTCACCCGCTTTGTAAAGAGGACCTTCATGAACGGTAAAGCCGGAAGTCTGCCTGCAGCACACGGACTCTATGACCCCGAACAGGAACACGATGCCTGCGGGGTCGGCTTCGTTGCGAGTATCAAAGGCGTCAAGTCTCACACGATCATCGAAAACGCGCTCGGCGTCCTCGCAAACCTTGCCCACAGGGGAGCCTGCGGGTGCGACCCCGAGACCGGCGATGGCGCGGGCATTCTGCTTCAAATCCCGCACGAGTTTTTCGCCGAAGTCCTGCAGTCACAGGGAATTGCGCTGCCTGCGCCCGGTCGGTATGGCGTGGGAATGCTTTTCCTGCCGTCCGACGAAAGCGAACGCGCTCAGTATGAGGCTGCCTTCGCGGAGATAGTCGGCGAGGAAGGGCAGAGCATACTCGGATGGCGTGACGTGCCGGTCGACAATTCTAAAATCGGCGCCCTCGCGCGTTCGGTCGAACCCCGTATCCGTCAGGTTTTCATCGGGTGCGCCGCCAATATTGCGGAGGACGATGCTTTCGAGCGCAAACTCTTCATCATCCGCCGCCGCCTCCAGAACGTCGTCGCCGAACTCGATCTGCCGCAGGAAAACTACTTCTACGTCAGCAGCCTCTCCTGCCGCACGATCATCTATAAAGGCTTGCTGATGGCAGAGCAGATCGCCGCCTACTTTCCAGACCTCTCGGACAGCCGCGTCATCACCGCCCTCGCACTCGTACACCAGCGGTTCTCGACTAACACTTTCCCGACCTGGGACCTCGCCCACCCATTCCGCTACATCGCGCACAATGGCGAAATAAACACCCTGCGTGGCAACCGCAACTGGATGCGGGCGCGTGAAAAGAGCATCACCTCCGATGTCTTCGGCGCGGATGTCACCAAACTCCTGCCGCTGATCAACCGCTCCGGCAGCGACTCCGCCGCGCTTGATAATGCCGTCGAACTCCTGACGCTCGCAGGGCGCAGCCTGCCGCACGCGATGATGATGCTGATCCCGGAAGCGTGGAGCAACGACGCGCTGATGAGTCCCGCGAAGCGCGCATTCTACGAATTTCATGCCTGCCTGATGGAGCCCTGGGACGGTCCCGCCGCCGTCACATTTACAGATGGACGCTCGATCGGCGCGATCCTCGACCGCAACGGACTGCGCCCCGCCCGCTACCTGATCACCGATGACGACACGGTCGTGCTGGCGTCCGAAGCGGGCGTGCTCGACATAGATCCGGCAAAAGTCGTCGAAAAAGGGCGACTTCAGCCCGGCAAAATGTTCCTCGTCGACACAGTGCAGGGACGTATTATCAGCGATGAAGAGATCAAAGGTGAACTCTGCGCCGCGCACCCTTACGAGCAGTGGCTGGCGGAAAACCGCATCGACCTAACCCAGATTCCCGGCTCCGACGAACCGATTATTCCGCCCGATCCCGACACGCTTCTTTCGCGTCAGCAAGTGTTCGGCTATACCCTGGAAGACCTGCGTTTGCTGCTGGTTCCGATGGCGCAGGCGGGAGAAGAGGCGATCGGTTCGATGGGCACGGACACGCCGCTCGCGGTGCTTTCCGACCGACCGCAACTGCTCTACAACTACTTCAAGCAGCTCTTCGCGCAGGTCACGAATCCGCCGATCGACCCGATTCGTGAACAGCTCGTGATGTCGCTCGTCGATTACATCGGACGCGATGGCAACCTACTCGACGAGTCGCCGCAGCATGCACGAATGCTGCGCCTCGACTCGCCGATAATCACGAATGACGAACTGGAGAAGCTGCGTCACATTCGCACGGAGGACTTCCGCGCGATCACGCTGCCGATGTGGTTCTTCACCGACAGCGGTGAGAACGGACTCGAAGCCGCGCTCGAAAATCTTTGTCAGGCAGCATCGCGGGCGATAGCCGACGAATATAGCTTTCTGATCCTTTCGGATCGAGGCATCAATGAAGACACGGTGCCGATTCCGAGTCTGCTCGCGATGTCCGCGATCCACCATCACCTCGTCAAAGAGGGAACGCGTACCCGTGCGGGTATCATCGTCGAGTCGGGCGAGGCGCGGGAGGTCATGCATTTCGCGCTGCTGATCGGATATGGCGCGAGCGCGGTGAATCCGTATCTGGTTTTCGAGACTCTGGCGGATATGGCGCGTCAAAACTATCTCCCTGCCGATCTGACAGCCGACAAAGCGGCGCAAAACTTTATCAAAGCGATCAATAAGGGACTGCTTAAAACGTTCTCTAAAATGGGGATATCGACGCTGCAGTCCTATCGCGGCGCACAGATTTTCGAGGCGGTCGGACTGGGTAAAGAACTCGTTCAGCGGTACTTTACCGGAACGCCGTCGCGTCTCGGTGGAATCGGGCTGGCGGAGATACAGCGGGAGGCGATGGCGCGACACAATTTCGCCTACCCGAAAACCAAAATTGCCGAAAGCCTCGACCTCGATCCGGGCGGGCAGTACCAGTGGCGGCGTTTCGGGGAGCACCATCATTATAATCCGGACACGGTCTCGAAACTGCAGCACGCGGTTCGCACCGGCAGCTTTAAGGACTTCAAGGAGTTTTCCGCCGTCGCCAACGACGACAGCGAGCACCTGGCGACGATTCGCAGTATGCTGCATTTCAAAGCAGCAACACCCGTTCCGATCGATGAGGTCGAGGAGGCGCGTGAGATCGTAAAGCGGTTCGTGACCGGCGCGATGTCGCTCGGCTCGATCAGCCGCGAGGCGCATGAGACGCTCGCGATCGCGATGAATCGCATCGGCGGCAAATCCAACACCGGCGAGGGCGGCGAGGACCCCGTGCGCTATATCGCTGACACGAATGGCGATAGCCGACGCAGCGCGATCAAGCAGGTCGCCTCGGCGAGGTTCGGCGTCACGACACACTATCTGGTCAATGCCGATGAGCTGCAGATCAAGATGGCGCAGGGCGCGAAACCCGGCGAGGGCGGGCAGTTGATGGGGCATAAAGTGGACGAGTATATCGCCCGCGTCCGCCATACGACGCCCGGCGTCACGCTCGTTTCACCGCCCCCGCACCACGACATCTACTCGATCGAAGACCTGGCGCAGTTGATTTTCGACCTCAAAAACGTCAATCCGTCAGCGCGCATTTCGGTCAAATTGGTGGCGGAAGTCGGCGTCGGCACAGTTGCGGCAGGCGTCGCCAAAGCGCACGCCGATCATATCCTGATCAGCGGGTATGACGGAGGGACCGGCGCATCCCCAGTCTCGAGCATCAAGCACGCGGGCGTTCCCTGGGAGCTCGGGCTCGCGGAGACGCAGCAGGTGCTGGTCAAAAACGACCTGCGCGGGCGGGTGCGTGTGCAGACCGACGGGCAGTTGAAGACCGGTCGGGATGTCGCGATCGCTGCCCTGCTCGGCGCGGAGGAGTTCGGCTTTTCGAGTGCGCCGTTGGTCGCGCTCGGCTGCATCATGATGCGCGTCTGCCACCTCGGAACGTGTCCGGTCGGCATCGCGACGCAGGACCCGGTGCTCCGCGAGCGGTTCGCCGGTCAGCCCGAGAATGTCGTCAATTTCTTCTTCTTCGTCGCTCAGGAGCTGCGCGAAATTATGGCTTCGCTGGGCTTCCGCACCGTCGACGAGATGGTCGGGCGGGTCGATATGCTCGAGACTTCGCAGGTCGTTGCGCACTGGAAAGCGAAAGGTCTCGACCTGTCGCCACTGCTCGTCGAACCCTACGAGAATACCGTTCCCGGCGCTGATGGGGAAATCAAACAGCCTGCGATACGCTGTGTAATGAAGCAGGATCATGGTCTGCAGGACGCGCTCGACTATCATCTGATCGAGCTTTCTCAGGGCGCAATCGAACGCGGGCTGCCCGTTGGCGTGGAGCTCCCGATCTACAATCGAAACAGAACTGTGGGCACAATGCTCAGCGGGCGGATCGCGCTCAAATACGGCGAATCCGGTCTGCCGGACAACACGATTCGTCTCAAGTTCACCGGGTCGGCAGGACAGTCGTTCGGCGCATTTCTCGCCAACGGGATCATGATGACGCTCGAAGGCGACGCGAACGACTATCTCGGCAAAGGAATTTCGGGCGGACGAATCGTGGTCTATCCTCCGAAGAAATCGCCTTTCGATCCCGCAAAAAACATCATTGCGGGCAACACTCTGCTCTATGGCGCGACCGGCGGAGAAGTCTATCTGCGCGGAATGGTAGGCGAGCGGTTTGCGGTTCGCAATAGTGGCGCGACAGCAGTTGTCGAGGGCACCGGCGATCACGGCTGCGAATATATGACGGGCGGCATTATCGTCGTGCTGGGCAGAACCGGGCGCAATTTCGCGGCGGGCATGAGCGGCGGCGAGGCGTTCGTCTGGGATGAGGACGGCGAATTTCGATCTCGCTGCAACCTGGGGTATGGGTCTATCGAACTGGAGTCGGTACAGGATGAACGCGATGTCACCCGTTTGCGCGAGCTGATCGAGAACCATCAGCACTACACCCGCAGCGACCGAGCCTCGTATCTCCTTCAGAACTGGGAGACGACGCTGCCGCAGTTCGTCAAAGTAGTCTCCGTCGAATATCGTCGTGTACAGGCGGAACTCGTAACCACGGGCGGCATCGCGTAGACTTCTCGTTGAGGAGCGTCGGTTTTGTAACGGAGCAAACTATGTATACAGAACTTAATGGGAAACTTGCGGTCGTGACGGGTGCGGGCGGATCGCTCGGCGCGGCGGTCGCAAGACGTCTGCATCAGGATGGCGTACGCCTTGCTCTGCTCGACAGGTCGGAAGAGCCGCTCCAAAAACTGAATGCGGAGATCGGCGGCATTTACAAAATGGTGGATTTGACCGACAATCTGGCGGTCGAAGCGGCGGTGGTGTCGATCGTCGAGAGCCTCGGCGGCATCGATATCCTGGTTAATGTCGCGGGCGCATTCGTTTTCAGTGGACCCGTCCCTGCAATGAACCCGATTGATCTGGATTTGATGCTCAATGTCAACGTGAAGACGGCATTTTTACTCAGCGCAGCAGTCGCGAAACGGATGGTCACCTTGGGAAAGTCCGGACGCATCATCAACGTTGGGGCGCGTGCCGGATTGACCGGCGTCGCGAACATGGCGGCGTACAGCGCCTCGAAAGCCGCCGTGCTGAACCTCACCGAGGCAATGGCAGCAGAACTGCGCGACAGCAATATCACCGTCAACGCCGTGCTGCCGAGTACGATCGACACGCCTGCCAACCGTAAGTCGATGCCGGACGCCGATCCGTCGAAATGGGTGACTTCCGAATCGATTGCGGACGTGATCGCCTTCTTAGCCTCCGATTCGGCACGGGATATCAGCGGCGCACTCCTGCCTGTTTATGGCAAATCGTAGGCAAATCATAATTTTTCCCACACCGGTTTGTAAGACGGAGAGAGATAACACGCACCGTCGATTTTCTCGTCTGGAAGACGTTTGCGCTTCACTGCCGGGGGTTTTCAACCCCTGGATACTCCGCAGTTACTCACTCGCATACAGTGGGTTAGGAAAAGAACATGGCTGACCCAAAAGGGTTTCTGAAATACGGGCGGGAACTGCCGCCGCGACGCTCGATAGAAGAGCGCAAGCTCGACTGGATCGAGTTCTATGAAGAGTTTCCCGACGACAAACTTCAGAAGCAGGCGGCGCGCTGTATGGACTGCGGCATTCCGTTCTGTCATCAGGGATGCCCGCTCGGCAATATCATACCGGACTGGAACGACCTGACCTATCGGGGACGCTGGAAAGAGGCGCTCGCCGAACTCCACGCGACCAACAATTTCCCGGAGTTCACCGGTAAGCTCTGCCCGGCTCCCTGCGAGGCATCCTGCGTGCTGGGTATTAATCAGGACCCTGTCGCGATCCGCCGCATTGAGGAGTCTCTGGCGATGCGCGGCTGGGCAGAAGGCTGGATTACACCCGAGCCACCCGAGTTTCGCTCCGGCAAAACGGTCGCGGTCGTCGGCTCCGGTCCGTCGGGGTTGGCGGCGGCTCAGCAGTTGAACCGTGCCGGTCACTCGGTTACTGTGTTCGAGCGGGATGACAAGGTCGGCGGACTTCTGCGGTACGGCATACCCGATTTCAAAATGGAGAAGTGGGTGATCGACCGACGCGTGAAGCAGATGGAGTTGGAGGGCATCACGTTTCGCACCGGCGTAAATGTGGGAATCGACGTCACGGCGGAGGAGTTGCGGGCGAAGTTCGACGCGGTAATGCTCGCGGGCGGCTCGACGAAACCGCGTGATATACCAGTTGAGGGACGCGAACTCGATGGCGTACATTTCGCGATGGAGTTTCTGCCGCAGCAGAACAAACGGGTCGCGGGCACATGGCAGGCGGACATTCCGCAGCGAACGGCGGCTGGCAAGAAGGTTGTGATTCTCGGTGGGGGCGACACGGGCGCAGACTGCCTCGGAACGGCGCACCGACAGGGCGCGACCGAAGTCTATCAGTTCGAAATCATGCCGAAACCGCCGTCTGCCCGCGACGAGACGATGCCCTGGCCACGCTATCCGATGATCCTGCGCTCCTCAGCCGCACACGAAGAAGGCGGCAATCGGGACTGGAGCATCAATACGGTCAAGTTCTCAGGCGAAAACGGCAAAGTCACGAAACTGCACGGAATTCGGGTCGATTGGTCTGCCCCCGATGCGGACGGTCGACGAAAAATGGAAGAAGTTCCAGGTTCAGAGTTCGAGATAGAAACCGACCTCGTACTGCTCGCGCTCGGGTTTCTGCACCCTCAGAAAGAGGGACTGCTGACCGATCTCGGCGTCGACATCGACCAACGTGGTAACGTAAAAGCCGACAAGCAGTACGCGACGAGCGTTCCTGGCGTCTTTGCCTGCGGCGATATGCGGCGAGGACAATCCTTAATTGTCTGGGCGATCGCGGAAGGTCGAGAAGCGGCGAGAGGTGTTGATCTCTATCTGATGAAAACCTCCAATCTGCCCCTGACCCACGCAGTATAACCGCAACCGCAGGCGATTCGTGTTGCTATCACCGAGCGTAGCTGCCTGAACTCCCCCTCTGCCCGAAGCTTCGGGCAGAGAGGGTCGGGGGTGAGGGCGGCAAGAATCACGTTTCGAGAGAGGATCAGCGCAGCGTCACGACGGTGTCGGAGTCGAGGATTTTTTCTTCTTCGACCTTGAACGGTGTGTACTGACCTGTAATAAACTCGAAAATCGAGGCGGCAAGCGGACCCTTTTGCTCTTCCGGCACAAAGTGGCCGACTCCAGTATAGCGGATCATTTGCTGGTTCTTGAAGAAGTTATGCCAGCGGTTCAGCATATCGTGCCCGAGGAACGGGTCATCCATACCCCAGAGAATCAGAGTCGGAATATTCTCGATCGACTCGCGCTGGCGCCACATCTTCTCAAACCAATCGCTCGATCCAACCAATTCCTGCCCGAAAACCAGTTGTCCGTGCCGCGTGCTCGGCGAGGGAAATGGCGACGTATAGTGCTTCTGAATACTGCGTGTCAGCAGATTCCGGTCGCTGAACGCCTTTTTCATCAGGAAGCGCGGCGATACATTCAGCTTCAGATACAGAAATTTGCCTAATCTTCCGCGCAGTAGTTTGTCCACCTTCTGAACACGCTTATCGTCCTTCACGGACCACAACCACGTATTCATCAGCACGAGCCGCGCCACTTTACCTGGGTTCTCGATCGCCCACGGCAGGGCGATCGGTCCGCCGTAGTCGTGAACGACCAGCGTTACTTCTTTGAGATTCAGGTGCTGCATCAGCGCAGCGAAGTTCTCTGCGTGCGCCTCTGGTTTGTAAGACCACTTCTCCGGCTTGTCCGACAGCCCGAATCCGAGATGATCCATCGCGATGCAGCGGTGCGTTTTCGAAAGCTCTTTGATCAGATCGCGGAACAGAAACGACCACGTTGGAGTGCCATGCACGAACACGATCGTCGGACCTCGCCCGACATCTATGTAGTGCATTCTGCCGCCCTTCACCTTCAAAAACTGCGCTTCGAACGGATATTCCGCCTTGTCGAGCCAGACTGGATTGAGAGAGAGATTTTGCATGGCACAGTCACTCCTTCGTGGTCACCATTCGTACATATCAGCACTTTCGATGATCCTCATTTAGTGCTCTATTTTCTTTTGACGGTGCGAGCGAGCGATTGTTTTCACGATTCTGCATTTCAGAGACTTTTTTTGCAAAATATTTCGTCGATTCACGACTGACAGCGGGAGTCAATGAGACTCAATAGGAATCACTTGTCGTCATTCAGAATCAGCCGGAATCACTCTTTGCCATTTGCCGATAGATAATCGGGGGCTGAAGCAGAAGGAAATAGCAGATTCGACGGTGAACTTTGCGGAACTGCCTGGCACTACAAAATCCAAATCGATTGTACAAATCTACCATTCAAAGCAGCCGCCTTCCACCTGAGATGTCTATGACAAAAACTTCCAAATCACGTGCCAACAAAGGTACGACGCACCAGGATTCCGACTCGAACGACCATGACCTGAGCAAGCTGGAACGCCCGCTCCCACTGAATCAGGTGCTGCAGGGCGACTGTCGTGAACTGCTGCACACGCTCCCGCCGCGCTCTGTCGATCTGATTTTTGCCGACCCACCCTACAATCTGCAGTTGAAGCACGATCTCTGGCGTCCCAATTTGACTCATGTCGATGCAGTGAACGATGATTGGGACAAGTTCGCCTCTTTCGCCGAGTATGATCGCTTCACGGAGGAGTGGCTGACCGCCTGCCGAGAAGTCCTCTCTGACACCGGCACACTCTGGGTGATCGGCTCCTACCACAACATCTATCGTGTTGGGACAATCCTGCAAAACATCGGTTTCTGGATACTCAACGACATCACATGGACCAAGTCGAATCCGATGCCTAATTTTCGCGGAACTCGCTTCTGCAACGCACACGAAACACTGCTTTGGGCGAAGAAGTCCGAGTCGCAGAAACGCTATACCTTCAATTACAAGTGTCTCAAGGCTGGCAACGAGGATTTGCAGATGCGCTCCGACTGGCACATGCCGCTCTGCACTGGCGACGAACGTCTCAAAGAGAACGGTGAGAAGGCGCACGCCACACAGAAGCCAGAAGCGCTGCTGCACCGAATCATTCGCGCATGCAGCAATCCCGGCGATATCGTGCTCGATCCTTTTTTCGGCACAGGTACGACCGGCGCGGTGGCGAAACGGCTGAGACGCAATTTCATCGGTATCGAACGAGAAACTGGTTATGTCGACCTGGCAAAACGTAGAATCGCCGCTGTCATGCCCCCGTTAGTGTCTGAGGAGATGCTGCCTGCGCCGCTCGATGCGCCCAAAATCAGGATTCCGTTTGCAATGCTGCTGGAGTATAATCTACTGGCGGATGGCGCGAAACTGCGGCTCGGGCGGACGGAGCATTTCGCCAGCGTCCAGGACGATGCCACGCTGGTCTGTAATGGACTACGCGGCTCGATCCATAAAATTGCGGCACAGTGCCTCGGCAAACCTTCCTGCAATGGCTGGGAGCACTGGCACTATCAGGATACGAAGACCGGCGAATATCTCGCGCTCGACGTGCTTCGTGAACTGGTGCGCAGCATGATGCAGCCAGCGCAAATACCAACAGAGTCGATTTTACAGAGTTAGAGATAGTATGAAACTGATTGTCGGGCTGGGAAATCCAGGTGCGGAGTATGCGGGAACGCGGCACAATGTCGGATTCGAAGTGATCGCAGAGCTGGCGAAGCGGCATAGCATCACGGTTACAAAGCGGGATTTCAAAGCCGTCTTCGGCGATGGGACGATTGCTGGTGAGCGGGTACTGCTCGCCCGTCCGATGACATATATGAATCTGTCGGGTGAGGCTGTCGCAGCGATCCTCCGCTTCTACAAAATCGAAGTCGAGGACCTTATTGTAATTCTCGACGATGTCGCTCTTCCGGTCGGGCAACTTCGTTTGCGCTACAAAGGTTCGGCGGGCGGTCAGAACGGTCTCAAAAACGTGATTCAGCACCTCGGCACAGAGGAGATAGCGCGTATTCGCATCGGTGTCGGCGGCGCACAACCCGGCGGGCTTGTCGGGCACGTGCTGTCTAAATTCCGCAAAGAGGAGCAGGAGACGATACAAATCGCCTACCAGGTTGCAGCGGACGCCGTCGAATGCGCACTCAAAGAAGGCTTCGACAACGCGATGAACCGCTATAATGTCGTCGAGAAGCCAGCAACTAACAGTTCCTCGACTCCGTAAGATTTGCCCTCACCAAATGCAAAGTGGGCGCAGCAAGCAGCGCCCCTACAGATGCATCAGATCGGTTATGGCTCTTGGCGCGTAACATGCCTGTTCGGCACTATCTTCGCTTCGGGCGTAGTATGGGCTCTGTTCCACGTATAGAGAACGTATACATATTGCATCAATCGATTAGATGTTCATCCGGCGTGACTGCGGATACTTGAAGAGGGATTGAAGGAGCGCAAAATGACACTGCTAATCGAACTGACAGCCGATGAGGAAGCGCGCCTCAAATACGCGGCGCAGTTGCAGGGCAGGCGGCCTGCCGACATCGTTGCTGCGCTGGTGCGCGCACTGCCAGAACAAGCAACTGCGTCATGCGATGCCGACGTCGAAGACGAGGAGACCGAAACTATAGAAGAGGAGTTTCGCCGAATAACGCGAAAGCGCGCGCCGCTGACAGAAGCAGACTTCGATGCTTTCCTTGAAGAGTTTACAGCAGGCTGGGAGACCATTCCTGAGAACGTCGAAGAGCTGACACGCGCCGAATATTACGAAGACGCCGCTTGATGGAAATCGTCCTCGATACCAATGTTCTGCTGCGTATGACGCATCCGCCGGACCCGCTTTACCGAACAGCTGTCAAAGCGGAGAAGCTTCTGCTGGCACAAGGCATCGAATTTCTGCTGCTTCCTCAAACCATCTACGAATTCTGGGTCGTCTCCACACGCCCGACATCGGCACGGGGAGGGCTAGCACAGACACCAGCGCAAACCCGGAGACGGCTGCGTTCCCTGATGGACCGCTTTGATCTGCGTCCTGATCCACCAGATTTGGTATTACGCTGGCAAAAACTCTGCCTTCGCAATAAAGTAGAAGGCGTCGGGGCACACGACGCCAGGCTCGTCGCGGCGATGCAGGCGCATGGCATCGCACACATTCTGACCTTCAACGGCGTTCATTTCACACGCTACAAAGGGCTGACGATACTCGATCCCGCGAAGGTCGTGGCTGTCCGGTAAATAAGCTAATATTGATGCAATACTCTGACCCTTGCGATGCTCTTTAATCGCGAGGGTGTTTTGTCCGAAGCCGAAATCGATTTATGCTCGCTCGATCCGTTGTGCCGCGCAAGAAACGCTTGACATTAGGCGCACATTCGTGGTAATCTAACTGTTCGTGCGTAGGAAAACCGACGGTACCTTACCGGCACAAATTCGGCGTCAGATCGAACCTTTCCACGTACAATCCGGAGGCTTTTTAATGAAGGAAATCCAGGGTCCCACCAAGCAGGTTCGCCACGTAGTCGATATTCCCAACCTCGTTGAACTTCAGCTCGATTCGTACCGATGGTTTTTACAAGAAGGTTTGCAGGAACTGTTCGAGAGCTTCTCACCAATCCACGATTTTACCGGTAACACATCCATCTCGCTGACCGATTTTACACTCGGAGAGCCGAAATATTCGATTGAAGACTGCCGCGACCGCGACATGACCTTCGAGTCGCCGATCAAAGCCAAAGTCCTGCTCAAACAGGCGAACAAAGAAGAGATCGAAAGCGAAGTCTATCTCGGCGATCTGCCGCTGATGACCGACAAAGGCACGTTTATCATCAACGGCGCCGAGCGCGTCGTCGTAAGTCAGCTCGCGCGTTCGCCCGGCGTCTATTTTAAGGACACACTCGACTTCTCCGGACGCGAGCTGTTCTTCGCAACGATCATCCCGCAGGAGGGCGCCTGGCTCGATGTCGAGACCGACGCTACCGGACTGGTCACCGTCCGCATCGGACAGACACGCAAATTCCCGCTGACGACACTGCTGCGCGCCCTCGAAGCGTTTCCGCAGGCGAAAGCGCCCGTCGAAATGTCGATTCGCGAAGTGCTGGAACGTCACTGGATCTATAAAACGGTTCCGATACTCGATGAACAGGGCAAAATGAAGAGTTCGGAAGTCCACAGAGACTTCTTCGTGGCGATGCGCCTGTTCGAACCGATCGTCGACAAGAAGACCGGTGAAGTGATCGGCGAAGTTGATACGCTCGCGACCGAAGAGTTCCTGAAGGGCATCGCGGAGAAGATCGGCGACAAAACCGTCATACGCCTCTATTCGCGCACCGATTCGTCCCGCGACATGATCGATATGTTCTCGACGCGCGTTACGATCGAAACCCCGACCGCCGAAATGATCCTGCACAAGCGCCCGGTCGAAGACATCGTCGACGACAATGGCAAGGTGCTGGCGAAGTCCTACGGGCTAATCGCCGACAAGACGACCGCCAACGCGATCGTCAAGCTCAAACTGCCGACCCTCGAAATCCTCGACGTCAATCACTACGTGGCGGCGACGATCGAACAGGACGTGGCGACGGACACCAGTTCGGCGCTGCTCGATATCTATAAGAAGATACGACCCGGCGATCCGGCGACGATCGATTCGGCGCGAAACCTTGTGCAGTCGATCTTCTTCGACGCACGACGCTACGATATGGCGAAGGTCGGACGCTTCAAGGTCAACAAAAAACTGGGAACGAAAATGCCGCTTTCGGCGCGCTCCCTGACCAAAGAAGACCTGATCAGCATCCTGCGCTACATCATCAACCTGAACATCGGCGAGGGCGTCGATGCCGAAGGGCACGCTGTCAATGGCGTCTCGACCGACGACATCGACCACCTCGAGAATAAGCGCGTCCGCAGCGTTGGCGAACTGCTCTCCTCGCAGCTGCGTATGGGCTTCCTGCGTATGGAAAAAGTCGCCAAAGAGCGCATGACGAGCCTCGACAACGACAACATCATCCCGCAGGTGATCCTGTCGGTCAAGCCGATTTCCGCGAGTATCAAGAGCTTCTTCGGGTCCTCACAGTTATCGCAGTTCATGGATCAGACGAATCCGCTCGCGGAGCTGACGGCGAAAAGACGCCTCTCCGCCCTCGGACCGGGCGGTCTGTCGCGACAGAGCGCAAAACTCGAAGTTCGTGACGTTCACCACAGCCACTACGGGCGTATCTGCCCGATCGAAACGCCGGAAGGTCCGAACATCGGACTGATCGGCTCGATGGCGGTCTACGGGCGCGTCGACGAGTTCGGCTTCCTGGAGACGCCCTATCGCAAAGTCAAAGACGGTTTAGTCAGCGACGATATCGAGTGGATGACGGCGGACGTAGACCATAAATTCTATATCGCGCCCGCCAACCTGAAGCTCGATGAGACGAACCATTTCGTCGAAGAGACGATTCAGGTGCGCTTCGAAGAAGGCTATCCGGTCGTCAAGCCGACCAAGGTCCAGTACATGGACGTTGCGCCGGTTCAGCTGATCTCGATCGCTACAGCGATGATTCCGTTCATCGAAAACGACGAAGCGACCCGTGCACTGATGGGCGCGAACATGCAGCGGCAGGCGGTTCCGACGCTGCGTCCCGATGCTCCGCTCGTCAAGACGGGCATGGAGCGGCGTTCGGCGCGCGACTCGGGCGCGGTCATTATTGCGCGGCGATCCGGCGTGATCACCCGTGTCACCGCACAGCAGGTAGACGTCACAACGGACGATGGGCGAATCGACAGCTACCGGCTGATCAATCTGCTGCGCTCGAACAACTCGACATGCATCACCCAGCGTCCGATCGTCAACAAAGGACAGCGCGTCCGGCAGGGTCAGGTGCTCACCGACGGACCCTGCACCGATCAGGGCGAACTCGCGCTCGGTCAGAACGTGCTCGTCGCGTTCATGCCGTGGGGCGGTTACAACTACGAGGACGCGATTCTGCTCTCTGAGCGACTGGTCAAAGACGACGTATTCACCTCGATTCACATTGAGGAGTTCGACAGCGAAGCTCGTGATACGAAACTGGGACCGGAAGAGATCACCCGAGATATTCCGAACATCGGCGAAGATATGCTCAAAGACCTCGACGCCGATGGTGTCGTGCGCGTCGGTGCGGAAGTTCGACCGGAAGACATTCTGGTCGGCAAAGTCGCGCCGAAAGGTCAGGGCGAGCTGACAGCGGAAGAGCGTCTCATAATCGCGATCTTCGGCAAGAAAGCGGAAGAGACTCGTGATGTTTCGCAGCGTGTGCCGCATGGAAACGGCGGGCGCGTCGTCGATGTCAAGGTGTTCAGCCGCTTCAAGTATCAGGGTTCGCGGGATAAGCAGATTTACAACTTCTGCAAGCGACCCGACCCTTCGGTACGCGACATGGAGGACGGCGAACTGCTGCGCCTTCCTGCCGACGAACTGAACGCGGGCGTCAATATGTCGGTGCGCGTCTATGTTGCGCAGAAGCGCAAAATCATGGAAGGCGATAAGATGGCGGGGCGTCACGGCAATAAAGGTGTGATCTCCAAGATTCTGCCCGCCGAGGATATGCCCTTCCTGCCGGATGGAACGCCCGTCGATATCGTGCTGAACCCGCTCGGCGTCCCGTCGCGTATGAACATCGGTCAGATACTCGAAACCCACCTCGGTTATGTGGGACGGCATCTGGACTGCACCTTTGTCAATCCGGCTTTCGAGGCGGCGACGGACAAAGAGATCGTCGGACAGATGGAGCGACTCGGAGCGCATTTCCGCCACCGTACGCTCGAAAACTACGTCAACAGCGAACTGCGGCTTGGACTTCAGTTCACCGAAGAGCAGACCGCTGAAGAGATGCTCGAGGTCGTGCGTGAAAGCCTGAATGGGCTGGATGCGCGTCAGTTGGAGCGGATCGCCCGTATCGTCGCCGCGCCGCCTGTGGTCTCACCGGTTGCGCGCGAACTGGAAGCGGGTAACGGCAACGGAACAGCAATGATCGCCGCTGAGCAGTCCCATGACGAAGCGTACGAGAGTTCGCTTGCAGTGGCGGTCGCTGACGGAACTCCGGTTCCGGACGGCTACGACATCGACCATGTGCTGAATCTGATCCATAAGAACTGCTGGGCGCGTGCAGGGTTCGATCCGAAGTCCGGTAAATCGATACTCCGAGACGGTCTGACGGGCGAAACGTTCAATATGCCGATCACGGTGGGCGTGATCTATATGCTGAAACTCGCGCACCTCGTCGACGACAAGATTCACGCTCGCTCCACGGGTCCCTACTCGCTGGTCACGCAGCAACCACTCGGCGGCAAAGCGCAGTTCGGCGGACAGCGACTCGGCGAGATGGAGTGCTGGGCTCTTCAGGCGTATGGCGCAGCCTACACGCTGCAGGAGATGCTGACTGTCAAGTCGGACGACGTGCTCGGGCGTGTCAAAACGTACGAGGCGATCGTCAAGGGCGAGCCGATGATGGAGCCCGGAGTGCCGGAATCGTTCAAGATTCTGGTCAACGAGCTGCAGAGTCTCGCGCTCAAGGTCACCGTGCTCGACGAGCAGGATCGCGAGATCGACCTGCGTGACCGTGACGAGGACATCGACCCGCATGAAGACCCGGTCAAAGCCGCCGCCCGACGCCAGCAGAAAACACTGCGTCTTCCGAGTGACGAGCCGCTGGTCTAGGCCTGAGACACGGGTAACTATCCGCCCTTACCCCCGCCCCCCTCTCCCGAAACTTCGGGAGAGGGGGAGACAAAATTGGGGGCGTGAAATACAATTTAAGTTTCGACACGGGGCGAATCCTCGGTCTGAGACTGTATTGCCACGGGACTAAGGTCCCGGTCTGGAGATGCAAAGCCCGCCATACCCTATTCAAGAGGGGGCTGCCTCTTCATCTTGCCATGAATTTGATTAGTGTGGCCACGAATTTTTGATTTGTCGATTGAGCCCGCAAACACCCTGTTTTCGGGTTACTGGAGAGGAATAGTAAGAATGACTGACGCCAGTATGTTCTCCAAAATCCGCATCGGCATCGCCTCCCCGGAAGAGATCCGCTCCTGGTCGTACGGTGAAGTCAAGAAGCCGGAAACGATCAATTATCGCACGTTCAAGCCCGAGCGCGATGGCCTGTTCTGCGAGCGAATCTTCGGTCCGGTGAAGGACTGGGAATGCCACTGCGGACGCTACAAGAAGGTCAAATACAAGGGTATCGTGTGCGATAGATGCGGCGTCGAGGTCACCCGAAGTAAAGTGCGCCGTGAGCGCATGGGTCATATCGAGCTCGCCGCGCCCGTCTGCCATATCTGGTATCTCAAGGGCGTTCCAAGCCCGCTCGCGCTCGTGCTCGATATGAGCCCGCGCCCGCTCGAGAAAGTGCTTTATTTCGCCTCCTATATCGTGACCGCCGTCGATCGCGCCCGTATCAATGCCGACCTTTCCGACATCCGCTCCGCTGTTCTCGAAGAGACGGAAGAGATAATTCTGGGCAAGGCGGGCATTTCCGAGCGCCTCCAGATGGAGTTCAATAAGGAAGCCAAAGAGCATCGTGACGCGCCGATCGCACCGGAAATCGTTGAATCCGAAGACGACGATGTCGAAGCCATCGAAGAGGAACTCGACGAAGAGGCTATTGATGAGTACCGAATCGAGCACTGGGATGAAGACACAATCGCTCATAAACAGGCGTATCTGATCGAGCGGATCAAGCAGGAAGAAAAAGACGCTCAGGAGCGCATGGACGAACTCGAAGCGTCGCTGCTGCTTCTCGAAAAAATCGAGAAGCGCCAGTTGATCACCGAGGATCAGTTCCGCGCGATCGAGCGTCTCGTCGAGGTGATCTCACGGCGACTTGGTCTCGACTACAACGATGTGATTCGTGCCGGTCTCGGCGGCGCGGCGGTCAAGGAACTTCTGCTGGAAGTCGATCTCGACAAAATGGCGCGTGAACTGCGCAACGAAGTCGCCAACACGCAGGGACCGAAGCGGATTCGCGCGATCAAACGGCTCGAAATCGCGGAGGCGTTCCTTGCCTCGAAAGCGCGCCCTGAGTGGATGATCCTCGATGCGGTTCCGGTCATTTCACCCGAACTGCGCCCGATGGTGCAGCTCGACGGCGGGCGCTTCGCAACGTCGGACCTGAACGACCTGTACCGCCGAATCATCAATCGAAACAACCGGCTGAAGAAGATCACTGAAATCCGCGCACCAGAAAGCATCGTCAACCACGAAAAGCGACTGCTGCAGGAAGCGGTGGACGCGCTGATCGACAACGGACGCCGGACGCGCCCGGTCGTCGGCAGCAACAACCGCGCTCTGAAGTCACTCTCGGATATGCTGAAAGGCAAGGAAGGACGCTTCCGCAAAAACCTGCTCGGCAAGCGCGTCGACTATTCCGGTCGTTCGGTAATCGTCGTCGGTCCGCACCTCAAGCTGCATCAGTGCGGTCTGCCGAAGGAGATGGCGCTCGAACTGTTCAAGCCGTTCGTAATGAAAACGCTCGTCGAGCGCGGCTACACGAGCAACATCAAGACCGCCAAACGCATGATCGACAAGATGAAGCCGGAGGTATGGGACGCGCTCGAAGAGGTAATTCGGGAGCATCCTGTCCTGCTGAACCGCGCCCCTACCCTGCATCGTCTCGGAATCCAGGCGTTCGAGCCGATTCTCGTCGATGGCAAGGCGATTCAGGTGCATCCGCTGGTTTGCCACGCCTTCAACGCCGACTTCGACGGCGACCAGATGGCGGTGCACGTGCCGCTTTCGTCGTACGCACAGGCGGAAGCCCGTATCCTGATGCTCTCGTCGCACAACCTGTTCAGCCCCGCAAATGGCGGACCGATTGTCGCGCCGGTGCAGGACATCATTCTCGGCTGCTACTATCTGACGATGATGCGCGAACTGAAAGTCGGCGAACTTCCGCGTGATGTTGTCTTCGGCAGCCCCGAAGAGGCGATGCTCGCGTACCATATCGACGAGATCGACATTCACGATCCGATCCGTGTGCGGCTGCCGCACCGACTGAGTTTCGACGCGGACTCCGAAGTCCGACTCGAAGTGATCGGCGGACAGCGGACCGAAAACGGCGAGATGCCGCTCAACAAACTCGGCGCGGTCGATACCTCAAAGTACACGACAGTCGGACGGCTGATCTTCAACCAGATACTACCGGAGCGCCTGCTCTACACCGATAAGTACCTCTTCAAGACGCTCAACAAAAAGGGCGTTGGCGAGGTCGTGTCGGACGTCTACGAGACGCATGGCAAAGAGTGGACGATCAACTTCCTCGACGAACTGAAAGCGATCGGCTTCAAGTACGCGATGAAGGGCGGCGTCACGATCGCAATGACCGACATGGCGATCCCCGGCAAGCGCGACCAGATCATCCATAAGGCGGAGGAAGACGTTCGCCGCACCAACCAGCAGTACAATCGAGGCGTTCTGACCCCGATGGAGCGCAAATCGCGCGTTCTGACGACCTGGCTGACTGCTTCGGAAAGCGTCGCGGACGCAATCATGGACGGCATCGACCAGTACAACCCGATCTATATCATCACCGACTCCGGAGCGCGAGGCTCCAAACGGCAGGTGACGCAGTTGTCGGGTATGCGCGGGCTGATGTCCGATCCGTTCGGCAACCTGATCGAGGAACTGCCGATCAAGTCCAACTTCCATGAAGGCTTGAACGTTCTTGAGTTCTTCGTTTCGACGCACGGAGCCCGTAAGGGTATGGCGGATACCGCGCTGCGAACGGCAGACGCCGGTTATCTGACTCGCCGCCTCGTGGACGTCGCGCAGGACGTGATCGTACGCGACACGGACTGCGGCACGACGCAGGGCGTCACGGTGCGCGAGATTCTGGAGAGCGGCGAAGTGCTTGAGCCGCTGTCCGATCGCGTCAAGGGACGCTATCCGACGGCGGATGTCGTCAATCCGCTAACCGGAGAAGTCCTTTCGCTGGCGAATGAGGACATTGCCGATGCCGTTGCGCGCTCGCTCGACGACTACCGGATCACGCTCGACGACATCGTATCGGCGGAAAGCGGAGAAGTGCTGGCGCAGAAAGGCGATGCGTTCTCACGCGCCGATGCGCTTGCGCTGCTCGCCAAAAACGTGCGCCGCGCCAACGCGCTGCGCCGTCCGGACGGCAGCTACAAAGCGGCGGAAAGCCTGTATGACATCACGACCTCGATGACGCTCCACGTGCGCTCGGTGCTGACCTGCGAACTGCGACAGGGAGTCTGCGCCAAGTGCTATGGGCGTGACCTTGCCAACGGGCGGCTCGTTGATATTGGCGTCGCCACGGGC
>Ga0123338_10001878_pt1 | contig 19890 bp, 33 predicted proteins | sample grotaG_FD_89793 | JGI IMG/M metagenome (GOLD analysis project Ga0123338, IMG submission 89793) | Glacier valley bacterial and archeal communities from Borup Fiord, Nunavut, Canada, to study Microbial Dark Matter (Phase II) -... | ecosystem: Environmental > Aquatic > Freshwater > Ice > Glacier ...
AACGCCGGTGGCCATGGATAAGGGTCTGCGCTTCGCCATTCGCGAAGGCGGCCGTACCGTGGGTGCTGGAACCGTTTCCGAGATTTTAGACTAATGGCTTCCCTTCGAGAAAGAATCCGTATCCGGTTAAAGGCATACGATCATCGTGTGCTCGATCAATCGACCACGGAAATTGTGGATACAGCGAAGAGGACCGGCGCGCAGGTAGCCGGTCCTATTCCTCTGCCCACTTCCACATCGCGAACCACGGTGTTGCGTTCGCCCCATGTGGATAAGAAGTCGCGGGAGCAGTTTGAGATCCGGACGCATAAACGGTTGCTTGATATTCTCGAGCCCACCCAGCAGACGGTAGATGCGTTGATGAAGCTGGATTTGCCGGCTGGTGTCGACGTGGAAATCAAAGCATTTGGTAAAGATCACAAGTAGTTAGGTAAGCGCTTGGCTTTGGAGTCAGGTGAATTTTTTAAGTGACTGGAACTAGAGAATCATGAGCCCAGGTATTCTAGGCAAGAAAATCGGCATGACCCAGATCTACCGCCCCGACGGGCAGGCAGTCCCGGTCACGTTGTTGAAGACCGGCCCTTGCACGGTTGTGCAACGCAAGACTGTCAACTCGGATGGCTACGAGGCCGTGCAACTCGGTTTGGTGGAGTTTATCAAACCCGCTCGTATCAATAAGCCGGAAGCGGGCCACTTGAAGAAAGGTTCGGCGGAAGGCGTGCGTTTTCTGCGCGAATTTCGTCTGGACCGTGGTGTCGGCGGGCCGGATTCGTCCGGCATGAAACCGGGCGATCAGGTTCTGGTGAGTGAGTTCAAGCCTTCAGACAAGGTCGATGTAATCGGTGTCAGCAAAGGTCGCGGGTTCGCCGGTGTCGTCCGACGGCACGGGTTCCGCGGCGGCGAAGGCAGCCACGGTTCCATGTTCCACCGCGCTCCCGGTTCCATCGGTTCCTCCAGTTTTCCGTCCCGTGTGTTCCCTGGGATGCGGATGGGCGGTCATATGGGCGATGAGCAGGTCACGGTGCGCAATCTGGAAGTGATCGATGTAGTGGTTGAAGACAATGTGCTCGTGGTGAAGGGGGCGGTTCCCGGAGCCATTGGCAGCTACGTGGTTGTCAAAAGGGCGAGGCGCTAAACCATGCCTAAGATAGACGTTTTCGAATTTAGCGGGGCCAAAGCGGGCGAAATGGAACTCTCCGATGCCGTGTTTGGCGCGGAAGTCAACGAAGCGCTGCTCTACGAAGCCGTACGGCAGTTCAATGCTTCCCGCCGAGCCGGTACTCACAAAACTAAGACGCGCCATGAAGTAGCTGGGTCTGGTAAGAAGCTTTGGAAGCAGAAAGGTACAGGCCGCGCTCGCGTAGGTTCCGTGCGGTCGCCCTTGTGGCGGCATGGCGGCACCTCGCACGGACCACAACCCCGCGATTATTCCTACGATCTGCCGAAGAAAATGATGCTCGGCGCGCTGCGTTCCGCGCTTTCCGCGAAGCTTCGCGATGGCGAGTTGGGTGTTGTTTCGTCCTTCCAGTTAGCCGATCACAAGAGCAAGAATCTGCGTTCCACTTTGACAAAGCTCGAGCTGACCAAGAAAGTTTTGATTGTGGAAAACGAAGAGAATCGGAACCTCGAACTCTCGGCGCGTAACCTCCAAGGCGTGGTTCTTCTGCATTCTCGCGAAGTGAGTGTTTATCACCTGCTCGACGCGGGCAAGGTGCTGCTCTCGCGTGCGGCGGCGGAACGGTTGAGTGAAACCCTCGCTCCCAAGGCTTCGAAAAAGGAGGCTGCGTAACATGAAGCTGCACGATGTCATCAAACGGCCTTTGATTACTGAAAAAGGCACCACCAAGAAAGAGTCCGAACGCACCTTGTGTTTCGAGGTAGCCTGTGATGCGAACAAGGTTGAAGTTCGCGCGGCTGTTGAGAAGTTGTTCTCCATCAAAGTGGAAGAAGTGCGCACGTCGAATTTTGAAGGCAAGCTGCGTCGTCGCGGGAAATTCTCCGGCTACCGTTCCGATTGGAAAAAGGCCTACGTGAAACTCAAGTTGGGGCAGAAAATTCCGGAATTCACGGACATCTAAGCGCATGCCGATTAAATCGTTTCGTCCATTTACTCCCAGCCGCCGCTATATGACGGTGGTCACCCGCGAGGGGATCACCGCAGATAGACCGGAAAAATCGCTGGTCGAAAAGAAAGTCCGTTCCGGCGGCCGCAACAATACCGGCCGCGTCACTTCCCGCTTCATCGGCGGCGGTCACAAACAGGCTTACCGTGTCATTGATTTCAAGCGCGATAAAACCGGCGTACCCGCCGTCGTCGCCACCATCGAGTACGACCCCAATCGCTCCTCGCGCATTGCGCTCCTCAACTATGCCGATGGCGAGAAGCGTTACATTCTTCAGCCCGAAGGCCTGAAAGTTGGGCAGACCGTTTCCTCGGGCCCCGAAGCCGATATTCTCGTCGGCAATGCTCTGCCGCTCAAGAACATCCCTCCCGGCACCATTGTTCATAACATTGAATTGCGTCCCGGAAAGGGCGCTCAGATGGCTCGTTCGGCTGGCACGCAAGCGCAGCTCGTTTCGCGCGAAGCGGGCATGGCTCTTCTGAAGTTGCCCTCCGGCGAAACGCGCCGCGTCTCCTCCGATTGCATGGCCACCGTTGGCGTGGTGGGCAATTCGGATCACGAAAATCAGGCATTAGGCAAGGCGGGCCGTTCCCGCTGGCTCGGCAAGATGCCGCACAATCGCGGTGTCTCCATGAATCCGGTCGATCACCCGCATGGCGGTGGTGAAGGCAAAACCTCAGGCGGCCGCCACCCGGTTACTCCCTGGGGTCAGCCGACCCGTGGTTTCAAAACACGCAACAACAAGCGAACCGATAAGTTCATCGTGAATCGCAAAGCGAAGAAGAGGTAGGCGCAAATGGGACGATCGGTTAAGAAAGGGCCGTTTACAGACGGCCACCTCGAAAAGAAGCTCGAGAAGTTGAATGCCGCGAACGAGAAGAAAGTGATTCGGACCTGGTCGCGCCGTTCCACCGTGTTGCCGGAATTCGTCGGCCACACCATAGCCGTGCATAACGGCCGAAAGTTCATTCCCGTGTATGTCACCGAAAACATGGTAGGCCACAAGCTCGGAGAATTTTCTCCCACGCGCACATTCAAAGGTCATGCGGTGAAAGCCGCCACCGAGAAATCGGCACGGTCGTAAAGGGTACCTGACACATGGAAGCCAGAGCAGAAGCAAGGTACATGAAAGTTTCGCCGCAAAAGGCGCGCTTGGTGGTTGATTTGATTCGCGGCTTGCCCGTGGGTCCGGCCATCGCCATCCTGCGGAACACCAACAAAGGCATTGCGCCGGCGGTGGAGAAAGTGTTGAAGTCTGCCGTTGCGAACGCGCAAAATCTGTCGGACGATGTCGATGTCGACGCACTGCGCGTCTCCGAAGCGTATGTCAATGAAGGGCCGCGCAGTAAGCGGATTCGTCCCGCGCCCATGGGCCGGGCATATCGTTATCAGCGCCGCACGGCGCACATTGTAATTAAAGTGGCGGAAAAGGTCTAGCAAAAGAATGGGACAGAAAGTTCATCCATACGGGTTCCGCGTCGGGTTTACCAAGCCGTGGCGCTCACGCTGGTTTGCGAAACAAGGCTACGCCAAGCTCCTCCAGGAAGATATGGAGCTCAAGGAAGATCTCCGCAAGCGCTTGAAATCGGCCGGCGTGAGCTCCATCGAAGTCGACCGCCCCGGTAACAAGCTGCGGGTAACCATCCGCACCTCACGGCCCGGCATCATCATTGGCCGCAAGGGCGCCGAAATCGAAAAGCTGAAGCAGGATCTGGCGAAGTCGACCAACCGCGAAGTTTTTATCGACATTCAGGAGGTTCACAAGCCCGAACTCGACGCGCAGCTCGTGTCGGAATCCGTCGCGCTGCAGCTTGAAAAGCGTGTGGCTTTCCGTCGAGCCATGCGCAAAGCGGTCGATTCGGCCCTTCGCTTTGGCTGTAAAGGAATCAAAGTTCGCGTTTCCGGCCGGTTGAATGGCGCGGAGATCGCCCGTAGCGAGTGGTATTTGCAGGGTCAGTTGCCGCTCCACACAATTCGCGCGGATATCGATTATGGCTTCACCGAAGCGCACACCACGTACGGCGTGATCGGCATTAAGGCCTGGGTCTATAAAGGCGAAATTATCGAAGGTAAGCGCCGCTCCTTGACGGGCGATCCGGAACCGCGCAGAGAGCGTCAGGATCGTCCCGACCGCGATCGCCGTCCCCGCCGTGAGGGCGCAGGTCGTGAAGGTGGTGGCCGCGATGGTGGTGGCCGCGATGGTGGTGGTCGTGACTCCGGCCGCCCCGAAGCCGCTCGCGAACAAGCTCCCGCTCCTCTTTCTGGACATGCAGACATCAGCGGTGCGCCCGTGCAAGCCGCGCCCGGCGATATGGCCCGACCCGCTCGCTCGGGTGGCGCATTGATGCCGCCCTTGATGAGCCCCGCGCAGGCGAACCCTTCCTGGAAACAGGAAGCGCAGGCGCAAGTGCAGCCCGAAACTGCTGAGGTTCCCGAAACATCGGCTCTGCCGCCCGCAAGCCCTCATGCCGATCCGCAAGCCGATGCACCCGAAGACAAGACCGGGCACGGTGAGGAGGAATAACGACCTATGTTGATGCCCAAGAAGGTCAAGTACCGCAAGCAGCAGCGCGGTCGCATGACCGGAAAAGCCTGGCGCGGTTCGTCGATTTCATTCGGCGAATTCGGCCTGAAAGTAATGGTGTGCGGCTGGATCACGGCCCGTCAGATTGAAGCCGCTCGTATTGCCATGACCCGCTATATCAAGCGCGGCGGCAAGGTGTGGATCCGCGTGTTCCCCGATAAGCCCATCACCAAGAAGCCCGCTGAAACCCGTATGGGTAAGGGTAAAGGCGCACCCGAAGAGTGGGTGGCCGTGGTGCGGCCGGGTAAGATTCTGTTTGAAATGGAAGGGGTCACGCCTGAAATCGCCGAAGCGGCATTTCGCTTGGCGGCGCACAAGATTCCCATGAAGACCAAGTTTGTCCGGCGCGAGCAACAGGCCTCGGACGTGGCGGAGTAGGACGATATGAAACACAAGAATGTGCAGGACCTCGATTCAACCGAAATTCAGTCCCAGTTGACTGAAATGGAAGCGCAGATGTTCCGCCTGAAATTTCAGATGTCCATGGGTCAGAACGATGGTCTGAAGAAAGTACGCACCATGCGCAAGGACCGTGCCCGGATGTTGACAGCCTTGCGTGAGCGTGAACTCGAAAAGGCGGCGAAGTAGATGGCGGATACAAAGGTAGCGGTGCCCGTCGCAGAAGGCGCAGCGTCGAACAAGAACGAAAAAGTTGGTGAAGTGGTCTCCACCAAGATGGCAAAAACCGTAGTCGTGGCCGTCTCCCGGCGCGTGCCGCATCCGCTCTACAAGCGGATCATGAAGAAGCGCAAAAAGTTCTATGCGCACGATGAAACCGGCGATGCGAAAATGGGCGACATTGTCCGCATTGTGGAATGCAGGCCCCTGTCAAAATTGAAGCACTGGCAGTTAGCCGAAGTGATCCGGCGCGCCCCGCAGGTGGGAGCGCAACCGAAGGATTTAGATACCAAGATTTAACCCGAGCGCGGGCCTCTAGAGGTGCCCCAGCTCTTGTGAGAGACGACTTATGATTGGAATGAGAACCATCCTCGCGGTGGCCGACAACAGTGGAGCTCGCCGCTTAAGCTGCATCCTCCCACGTGGCGGCGACCTTGGGCTGCGCGCGGGCTTGGGCGATATAGTCACCGCCGCGGTGAAGGAAGCAACGCCCGATTCAAGTATTAAAAAGGGCAAGGTGGTTCGCTGCGTCATCGTGCGCATGCGCAAAGAGCATCGCCGTAAAGATGGAAGCTATATCCGGTTCGATGAAAACGCCGCCGTCCTGATCAATGAAGTCAATGAGCCCATCGGGACGCGCGTTTTCGGGCCCGTCGCCCGCGAATTGCGCGACAAGCGCTTCATGAAGATTGTGTCCCTCGCACCGGAGGTGATCTGATCATGGCGGCTCAAAAACACGAACGCGTCCGCATCCGCCTTAAGCGGAACGATCAGGTGAAGGTCATTGCCGGCCGCGATAAGGGTAAAGTCGGTCGCATCCTCGACGTGGACGAGAAGAAAGGGCGCGTGCTGGTGGAGCATGTCGGCATGATCAAGCGCGCCACCAAGCCCAACCCGCAGAAGCAAATCAAAGGTGGAATGGCCGAACGCGAGAGTTCCATCGCGGTTTCGAATGTAATGATCGTCGATGGCGCCGGCAACACCTGCCGCATCGGCACCAAAGTCGAAGACGCGGGGAACGGCAAAACGCGCCGTGTGCGCATCAGCCGGAAGACCGGTCAGAGTCTGGATAGGAAGTAGTAAGGCACACGAGAGAACAAACATGGCAGCCCGTTTAAGAAAGCACTATACCGACACAGTTGTCCCGGCTCTTACCAAAGAGTTCGGCTACAAGAACGTAATGGGTGTCCCCAAGCTCGACAAAATTTCCATCAACATCGGTCTCGGCGAAGCCACGCAGAACGCCAAGCTCATGGATAAGGCCGTTGCAGAACTCGCCGCCATCGCCGGTCAAAAGCCGGTCATTACCAAAGCCAAGAAGTCCATCGCCGCCTTCAAGCTGCGCGAAGGCATGGCCATCGGCTGCATGGTTACTCTCCGAGGCGACCGCATGTTTGAATTTTTTGATCGCCTGGTCAACATTTCGCTCGCTCGCGTTCGCGATTTCCGCGGCGTTTCGAGCAAGAGTTTCGATGGGCGTGGCAACTATACCCTGGGCGTCAAAGATCAGTTGATCTTCCCTGAAATCGATTATTCCAAGGTGGATAAGACCCTCGGAATGAACATCTCCATCACCACCACCGCGCGTACCGATCAGGAAGGCATCGCGCTGCTCAAGAACATGGGCATGCCGTTCCGGCAGTAGGAAATAGGACAAAGGATTTAGACAATGGCCACCACCGCAAAAATAGCAAAAGATCTTAAAAAGCCGAAGTTCAAGTGCCGTCACCGCAACCGGTGCTGGCGTTGCGGACGGCCGCGCGGCTTTCTGTCTAAATTCGGCATTTGCCGGCTTTGTTTCCGGCAGTTGGCGTTGAATGGTGAAATTCCGGGTGTGACGAAGGCGAGCTGGTAAGTCAAGAACAGGAGTGAATGAATGACAAGTGATCCTATCGCCGATATGTTGACCCGGGTGCGCAACGCCATTGCGGCGCGCCACCCCAAAGTCGATGTTCCGGCCTCCAAACTCAAAACCGAAATCGCGCGCATTATGAAGGAAGAGGGCTATATCGCCAACTTCAAGGTCGCCGAAGAAGGTCCGAAGAGCGTTATCAAGATCTATCTGAAGTACGGTTCCGACGGCGTCCCGGTGATCACTCATCTGAAGCGCGTCTCCCGGCCCGGCTGCCGTTCTTACGTCGGGCAGGACGATATTCCCCGCGTGCAGGGCGGGCTTGGGATCAATATTCTCACCACCCCCCGGGGTGTCATGACAGGGCGGCATGCGCGCAAAGAAGGCGTAGGCGGCGAATTGTTGTGCAGTATCTGGTAACGGTTTCAGGAAAATAAAGGGAACTATGTCGAGAGTGGGTAAAAAGCCGATCCCCTTGCCGCAGGGCGTCAAGGTAACCATGGGCGAACAGCTTGAAGTGCAGGGGCCCAAGGGCAAGTTGAGTGTTCCGGTTCCTTCGGGAATCTCCATTCAGCAGGCCGATGGGAAGCTCGAAATTTTGCGCGAAGGCGACGAATACGCGGCATTGCATGGTTTGACGCGCGCTTTGGCCGCGAACGCCGTGCATGGTGTTTCCACCGGATTCACGCGCGAACTCGACATCGTCGGCATCGGCTTCCGCGCCGATATGAAGGGCAAAGTCGCCAGCTTCACGCTCGGTTACTCGCATCCCGTCGAAGTAGTGCTCCCGGAAGGCGTTCAGCTTAGAATCGACAAGCAGACGCACCTGGTTCTGTCCGGGTCCGACAAGCAATTGATCGGTCAGGTGGCCGCCAATATCCGCGGACTTCGTAAGCCCGATCCCTACAAAAACAAGGGCGTGCGCTACACCGGCGAAATATTGCGTAAGAAGGCCGGTAAGACCGGTACTAAGTAAGGGTCGCCATCCATGATCAAGAAAACTTCGAAGAACGAAATTCGCCTCCGGATTCATACGCGCATCCGCCGCAAGATGACCGGTACAGCGGAACGGCCGCGCCTGGCGGTCTTCCGCAGTGTGGCTCACATCTACGCTCAAGTCATCGACGATGCCAAGGGCACCACCGTCGTGGCTGCCTCCTCGCTTGAAAAATCGAATCGCGACACGCTCAAAACCGGTGGGAACCTCGAAGCCGCCAAAATGATTGGTAAGGCCGTCGCCGAGCGCGCCAAAGAAAAAGGAATTCGTCAGGTAGTGTTTGATCGCGGCGGCTATCAGTATCATGGCCGTGTCAAAGCCCTCGCCGACGCCGCCCGTGAAGCGGGACTGGAGTTTTAATGCCTGTATTGAGAAAGCGTATCGATCCGAATCAGTTTAAGGATCTGAAAGAACAAGTAGTCTCCATCAACCGCGTCACCAAGGTCGTCAAAGGCGGCAAGAACATGAGCTTTTCCGCGCTCGTGGTCATCGGCGATTCGACAGCCCACGTTGTGGGCTTCGGCGTCGGGAAAGCGAAAGAAGTGCCTTCGGCCATTCGCAAAGGCATTGAAGCCGCCAAGAAGAATCTGCGGCGTATCAATATGCTCGAAAGCACCATCCCGCATCAGGTGCTCGGCAAGTTCGGCTCCGGCATGGTATTGCTTAAGCCCGCGCCCGTCGGAACCGGCGTCATTGCCGGCGGCCCCGTGCGAGCCGTAGTTCAGGCTACTGGAATTCCGAATGTGCTCACCAAATCCATCGGCTCGCACAATCCCCACAATGTCGTTAAGGCCACCATCAACGCCCTCGAACAGTTGCGCGATAAGAACGTGGTCGCCGAAAGCCGTGGTCTGCTGCCGGAAAGCTTCAGCTCCAAGGGCAAGGGTTAAGGACAGGTTAAAATGGAAGGCAAAATCAAAATCAAGCTGGTGCGCAGTCCCATTTGCACACCGGAAAAGCACAAGGTGATTGTCCGTTCACTCGGGCTTAAGAAGTTGAACCAGATTGTAGAACGGCCGGATACCGTGGGTTTCCGCGGCATGGTCAAGAAAATTCCGCATCTGCTCGAATTGGTTAAGTAGCATAGTATAAGGGCGTAAACACATGAATCTTAGTAATTTGAAGCCGCCGGTCGGCCAAGTCCACCGCAAAAAGCGCGTCGGTCAGGGCATGGGCTCGGGCAAGGGCAAATTTTCCACACGCGGCGCCAAAGGTGCCCGTTCCATCTCCGGCTACAGCATTATGCGCGGTTTCGAAGGCGGCCAGATGCCGCTCCATCGCCGTCTTCCGAAGCGCGGTTTCTCGAATGCCGATTTTAAGAAAGAATATGCCGTCATCAATCTGGCCAAGCTCGAAAGACTCGAAGGATCCAATTTTAACGTCGAATCCCTCATGGGCTCCGGCACCGTGAAGAAACTGCACGATGGCCTGAAAGTTCTCGGCTCCGGCGAATTGACACGCGCCATCCACGTCACCGCTCATCACTTTTCAGAATCCGCGAAGCAAAAAATCGAAGCCGCCGGCGGCACCGTAACCGTCATCGAAGCTCGTGCCAAATTCGTTCGCGTGTACGCCAAAAAGTAGAACCAGTTTCGTCGTAAACTAGAGCCCGCCGCACATGAAAATCTTCGAAGCCATTGCGAACGCTTTCCGGATTCCGGATTTGCGCAAGCGCCTGTTGTTTACGCTGGGGCTCCTTGCCGTATATCGCCTGGGCGGCCACATCCCCACCCCCGGCATCAACATCACCCGCTGGGAAGAGTTTTTCTCCCGCAACTCCGGCTCCATCTTCGGCTTCTTCGATCTGTTCGCGGGCGGCAACATCCGCCGGCTCACTATCTTCGCCCTGGGCATTATGCCCTACATCACGGCGTCCATCATCCTTCAGCTCCTCACTGTAGTCGTTCCCACGCTTGAAAAGTTGCAGAAAGAAGGCGAACTCGGTCGTCGCAAAATCACGCAGTGGACCCGCTACCTCACCGTGATCCTCGCCATGATCCAGTCCTTTGGCATCGCAACAGGCCTGCAATCCATGGAAGGCAACATCGTCATCCATCCCGGCTTCGGCTTCACGCTCCTCACCATGATTTCGCTCACCACGGGCACCGCTTTCATCATGTGGCTTGGTGAGCAGATTACAGAGCGCGGCGTGGGCAACGGCATGTCGCTCATCATCTTTGCCGGCATCGTGGTAGGGCTTCCGGGCGCCATCGGAAACATCTACACCAACGTCTTCGTCACGCACGAATGGGGCTTCATCACTCTCGCCGTTATCCTCGCCATGATGATCGCCGTCGTCGCCTTCATCGTTCTTGTCGAACGCGGCGAACGGCGCATTCCTGTCCAGTACGCCAAGCGCGTCGTCGGGCGCCGCGTCATGGGCGGCCAGTCCACGCACATGCCTCTCAAGGTCAATGCGGGTGGCGTCATTCCCGTCATCTTCGCCTCGTCCATCCTGGCTTTTCCGCAAACCGTCGCCGCGTTTCCCTTCGTGAAATCCAGCCCCTGGCTCTCCGGTATGCTCGGCTCCATCCGCCATGGCGAACCTCTCTACGTACTGCTTTTCGTCGCGCTCATCATTTTCTTCTGTTTTTTCTACGTTTCCATCATCTTCAACCCGAATGAAGCGGCCGACAATATGCGCAAATACGGCGGCTTCATCCCCGGCATTCGCCCCGGCCGCAACACGTCGGATTACATGAACAACATCCTCACCAAAATCACCGTGGTGGGCGGCTTGTATCTCAGCATTCTCTGCCTGATTCCTGACATCATGATCTCCGGAATCCATCTGCAGCACCTGCCTCTGATCGGCAATTTCCTTGATCAATACTTCCCCCGATTCATCCTCGAAGGTCTCAACGTCCAGTTCTATTTCGGCGGCACCTCGCTCCTGATTGTCGTCGGCGTGGCCATGGATACGGTCAACCAAATCGAAGCGCAGCTGATTATGCGCCACTACGAAGGTTTCACGCCGCGCGCCGGCAGGATTCGCGGAAGGCGCACGTCATAGCATGTCCGATGGAGAAGCGGGCGTTGGTATTCTGAACCGGCCCGACAGCAGTTCCGCCCGCGCGATTCGGCAGGCACTGGTGCTCTTCGGCTCCCCGGGTTCCGGCAAAGGAACCCAGGCCAAGCTCCTCGTTCAGCACTTCGACATCCCCCAAATCTCCACCGGCGATATGCTTCGTGAGCACATCGAACAAGGCGATCAGGTCGGGCTCACCGTCCGCGACACCATGCGCGCCGGCTCTTTGGTCTCGGATGAACTCGTCAACAGCCTGGTCGCCCAGCGCCTCGCAGTTCCCGATACCAGTCGCGGTTTCATCCTCGATGGCTACCCGCGCACCCTCGCGCAAGCCGTCGTGCTCTCGAAGTTGCTCGATTCCCTCAACATCCGCGAAATCGTCATCCACTTGATCGTCGATTCCGACATGATCATCCAGCGCATCTCCGGACGCCGCCAGTGCCCCCAGTGCGGAGCGCTCTTCAACGCCACCTCGAAGCCGCCGCGCATGCCTGGCGTCTGCGATCTCGATGGGCAAAATCTCGTTATTCGCGAAGACGATAAGGAATCCGTGGTTCGTGAGCGTCTCGCCGCCTACGACCGGCAAACCCGTCCGCTCATCGAGTACTTCCGTCAAACCGGCCAAACATTCATCGAAATCGATAGCTCCCGCGAATCCCCCAACGCCCTCTTTGAACGGATTCGCCAAATCCTCTGCCTCCATGGCATGCCCAGCCCCAAAACCCTTCCATGATCATTCGAAAAACACCGGAAGAACTGGAAAAAATGCGGCGCAGCGGCCTGCTGGTGTACCAGATTCTCCACCAACTCGGCCAAATGGCCACGGAAGGCATCTCCACCCAGGAGCTCGAAATCGCAGCAGTCAAAATGATGGCCGACGCTGGCGCGAAACCCGCGTTCCAGGGCTACTATGTCCCCGCCGCCGGCGAGCGCTACAAATATGTCCTCTGCACCTCGGTCAACGAAGAAATCGTGCACGGCATGCCTTCGCCCAAACGCATTCTCAAAAACGGCGACATCCTCTCTATCGATACCGGCGTCCAACTCAACGGCTTCTATGGCGATTCCGCCCTCACCGTTGGCATCGGCCAAATCAGCGACCAAGCCAAGCGCCTCATGAAGGTCACCGAAGATTCGCTCGAACTCGCCATCGACCGTGTGCGCGAAGGCAATCGACTCTCCGATGTCTGTGAAACCGTCGAGCGTTACGTCACCTCGAACGGCTTCTCTGTAGTGCGCGAATATGTCGGCCACGGCATCGGCTCGCAACTGCACGAAGAGCCGCAAGTGCCCAATTATGTCGACCGCAAAGGCGATAACCCCCGTCTCCGCGAAGGCATGGTCCTCGCCATCGAACCCATGGTCAACGCAGGAAAGGCAGCCACCAAAGTGCGCAAAGACAAGTGGACCGCCGTCACCCAGGACAATTCCTACTCTGCCCATTTCGAACATTGCGTCGCGGTCACAAAGAACGGCCCCTGGGTCCTCACGCGTCCCTAGCTTTCGGTATGGTATTTAGCGTGGCGACCACTAAGATCACCATTACGCTTCCTGACGAACAACGGGAACAGGTACGCGCCTTGGTCCCATCCGGCCGGACAAAAAGCGTCTCTGCGTTTGCCAAACACGCCATAAAAATAGCTCTGTTCGATGCCGCCGGATTTCGGGAAATGCTGGACCAAGCTCTTCAGGAAACAGGCGGTCCCCCCACTCCTGAAGAGCGTGAGTGGGTTGCGTCCGTCCTTTCACCGAAGAGACCTGGTTCTCAGCCGCGCGAACAAGCAGCGTGACCGGTCTCAGTCTGGATTCCGATGCACTCATCTCTCTTGATCGAAACGAACGGCGGTTTGTCTTGCTATTTGATAAGGTCCTGGCGAGCGGCTTCCGCATCACGATTCCCACAACGGCATTAGCTCAAGCCATGCGAAATCCAGCCAGACAGGCTCGTCTCTCCCGCCTCATCCGCGAACCATTGACTGATCTCATGGACCTCGACGAAGCCGATGCAATCGCTGTCGGCAAGCTCCTCGCACGCTCCGCCACTTCAGACATTGTCGACGCTCACGTAGTCGTTTGTGCCAGAAAACGAGGCCAACCCGTCGTCATCAGCGATCCCGACGATCTCCGCCGCCTCGCTCCGGAACTCGATTTAATCGTTCTCTAGGTGGCGCTTCCTATTTTGAAATTCTTCGGTTATACTGGTCAATGCCCGACGCACGCGTGTTGGAAGAGCTCCCCAGTCTGCTGTACCGGCTGGAACTCGACAACAAGGCTCAGGTTTTGGCGCACGCCGCCGGGTCGGCGCAAAAAAACTTTATACGCTTGCTTCCCGGTGACCGGGTCCAGGTAGAATTGGCCGCGGATGACCTGACCCGCGGTCGCATTGTCAGAAAGTTGTAGAAAATATAGGAAATGGTGAAGTAGATGAAAGTTCGAGCAAGCGTCAAAAAAATGTGTGACAAGTGCAAAGTGATCAACCGCGAAGGCGTCGTCCGCGTCATTTGCACCAATCCCAAGCATAAGCAGCGGCAAGGTTAAATAATCGATGGCACGTATCGCTGGTGTGGATCTTCCCAACAAAAAGAGAGCCGAAATCGGCTTGACTTACATTTATGGCATCGGTCGGACCCGCTCGAAGTCACTCCTCTACCGGGCTGGAATCGATTTCGACAAGAAAATCGCCGATCTGACCGAAGACGAAGTGAACAAAGTCCGCAACATCCTTGAAGAAGAGGGTTCGGTCGAAGGCGATCTCCGCAAGGAAGTTTCGCTTAACATCAAGCGGCATATCGAAATGGGTTCGTATCGTGGCCTGCGCCACCGCCGCGGTTTGCCCGTGCGCGGTCAGCGCACCCACACCAACGCTCGTACGCGCAAAGGCCCGCGTCGCGGCACCGTAACCAATAAGAAAAAGGCGGGTGTGAAGTAAGCATGGCAACGAAAGCTGACGCAAAAGCTACCAAGGGCGGCGCTCCCGCTAAAAAAGCCGCTCCCAAGAAGAAAACGTTCAAGAAGAAAGAACGGAAGAACGTCCACACCGGTATCGTCCACATCCAGGCCACCTTCAACAACACCATCGTCACCATCGCCGATGTCGAAGGGAACACTCTGTCCTGGTCCAGCGCCGGTTCGCTCGGTTTCCGCGGTTCCCGCAAAGGCACTCCGTTCGCCGCTCAACAAGCGGCCATCACTGCTGGCGGTAAAGCCAAAGAAAGCGGCCTCCGCGCCGTAGACGTCCGTGTTTCCGGCCCTGGTTCCGGCCGCGAAAGCGCCATCCGCGCCCTCGCCACCCTGGGCATCGAAGTTCGCTCCATCCGTGATAACACGCCCATGCCGCACAATGGCTGCCGGGCTCCGAAAAAGCGACGCGTCTGATTTTTAGTCACACTGAAATTGGGTTTGTTTTGTCGTTTTGCTGTACAAGCAGGAAGAAGGATTTCAAAATCCGTAAACTGCACCTCAAGTAGTTGAAGACCGTAAGGAGGTCCATTTGGCACGATACCGAGGCCCCGTTTGCCGGCTATGCCGGCGCGAGGGTATGAAATTATTCCTGAAAGGCGAACGCTGCTACACCGAAAAGTGCGCCATCGAAAAGCGCAACTATGTCCCGGGTCAGCATGGCCAATCGAAGAAGATGAAGAAATTGGTGGGCTACGGTCTCCAGCTTCGCGAAAAGCAAAAGACCAAGCGCATTTACGGTCTCATCGAAACGCAATTCCGCAACTCCTTCGAAAAGGCCGCTCACGCCAAAGGCATTACCGGCGAAAACCTGCTCGCCACCATGGAACGCCGTCTCGATAGCGTCATTTACCGCATGGGTTTTGCCACCAGCCGCGCTCAGGCGCGCCAAATTGTTCGGCACGGCCACATTGAAATTGCGGGCCGCAAGGTCGACATCCCTTCTTACACCGTCAAACCCGGCGAAGAAGTCGGCGTCCGCGAACCCAGCAAAAACCATCCCACCATTCTTTCGTCACGAGATGCCACCGCCCATGCGCCAGCGCCCAGCTGGATGGAAGTGGATCGTGACAACCTGAAAGGCCGAATCATCGGCAATCCGAAGCGAGACGAGCTTACGCAAATCCCAATCAACGAACAGCTCATCGTCGAACTGTATTCGAAGTAAGGAGGTCAATCACTTTATGTTCAAAGGTTTCCAAAAACCCAAACGTCTGGTGGCAAATACCGATACGCTCACCGAACGGTTTGGCAGCTTTACCGCGCAACCGTTTCAGCGCGGATTCGGCACCACCATCGGCAACGGCCTTCGCCGCGTGCTCCTCAGTTCCATTGAAGGCGCGGCTATTACAGCCGTTCGCATCGAAGGTGCGGATCACGAGTTCTCACCCATTCCAGGCGTCGTCGAAGATGCGACTGACATCATCCTCAACTTGAAACAGATCCCGTTCAAGGTCATGGGTGAAGGCGTCAAAACCGTTCGCCTCTCTATCGATGCCGCAGGCGATGTGCTCAGCGGTCAGATCCAGACCGATCATGACGTCGAAGTGCTCGATCGCAATCTGCACGTCGCAACCGTCTCCGAAGGCGGCAAACTCAACATCGAAATGCGCCTCCGTACCGGCCGCGGCTATGTCTCGGCCGATAAGAATTTCGATGAAGATCTGGCCGTCGGTTTCATCCCCATCGATTCGGTCCACTCGCCGGTTCGCAAGGTCAACTTCTCCGTCGAAGCCGCCCGCCTCGGTCAAATGACCGATTACGATAAGCTCACGCTAGAAGTCTGGACCAACGGCGCCGTCAGTCCGCAGGATTCCATCGGCTACGCCGCCAAACTCCTGAAAGACCACATGTCCATCTTCATCAACTTCGAAGAAGTCGCCGAAGCCACTGAAGAAACCGCCGAACGCGGGATGGACAAGATGGGCGATCAGCTCAATCGCTCCGTCGAAGAACTGGAGCTTTCGGTTCGTTCCTACAACTGCCTGAAGAACGCCAACATCCAGACCATCGGCGAACTCGTGCAGAAGTCGGAATCGGAAATGCTCCGCACCAAGAACTTCGGCCGCAAGTCGCTCAACGAAATCAAAGAAATTCTCACCACCATGGGCCTCGGCCTTGGCATGCGCCCGGATGCTTCGGGCCGCCTGGTCGCTCCGCCGCCTCCGCCTCCCGGCTCTGTTCAGGAATCGGAACTCGATGAGGAGGGTCAGCAGTTCGAATGAGACATCGCGTAGGTACCGTCAAACTCAAGCGCGATGTCGGCGCCCGCAATTCGCTCTTCAAAAATCTGGTCACCAGCGTCATTGAACATGAACGCGTTGTCACCACCGTGCCCAAGGCGAAAGCCATCAAGCCGATGGTCGATCAGATGATCACTCTCGCCAAGCGCGATACGTTGCATGCCCGTCGTCAGGCTGCCGCGTTTCTTGAAACACCGAAAGCGGTCAAGAAGCTGTTCGATACTCTCGGTTCCCGCTTCGGTCAACGGCCCGGCGGCTACACCCGCATCGTCCGTCTCGGCTTCCGCAAAGGCGATGGCGCGGAACAGGCCATGATCGAATTGGTCGGCTCCGAATTGGTCAAGCGTTCCGCCGAACGTGCCCAACGCCGCGAAGAGCGCCTCAAGGCTCAACGCGAAGGTACTGACGAAGCTTCGTAACTATCATGGCGCGAGGATGGGAAAGTAAATCGGTCGAAGAACAACAGACCGAAAAGCTTTCCCTCCGTGCGCCTCTTTTTGCTCCCCCCACCGCTCGCGAACAAGAGCGCGAAAGCCTCATCCTGCAACGCAAGCGCATCGAATCTGAAATGCTCGCCAGCACCAACCCCCGCTTCAAAGCCCAGCAGGAAAAATCCCTCGCTTTCCTCGATCAAAAGCTCGAACAGTTCTCCTAATCGGCAGCCTGCAAAATCAGGCACTTCAAATAGTGCGTCTCCGGCACGGTCAGCAGCACCGGATGATCGGGTCCTTGCGTGCGCCGCTCCAGCACTCGCAGCGTCTTGCCCGCATCGAGCGATGCCGCAGCCACCACCTCAAACAATTCCGCCTCGCTCACGTGATGCGAGCACGAACATGTCACCAAAACCCCGCCCGGCTCAAGCAGCTTCAGCGCCCGTAGATTGATCTCTTTATACCCACGCAGCGCCGCTTCCACCTTGCCTCGCGACTTCGTGAACGCCGGCGGATCCAGCACAATGGTTCCATAGCGCTTCCCCGTATTCGCCAGCACATCGAACACATCGGCCTCGCGAAACTCCGCATTACGGATGCCATTCAGTTCGGCATTGTCCCGAGCCGCCGTCACCGCCGCCGCGCTCGAATCGATCCCTTCCACATGCTCGCAAACCCGCGCCAGATGCAGCGCAAAGCCACCCGACGAGGTGAAGCAATCGAGAGCCCGGCCCGAGGCATAACGCGCCGCCGCCTGATAGTTCTCGCGCTGGTCCAGATAGATACCCGTCTTCTGACCATGCTCCAGGCTCACGCGCCACCGCAGGCCGTTCAGCTCAATCTCAATCGCCTCCGGAATCTCACCGGCCAGCGTCTTCACCTCGCGTGGCAGATCCTCATGCGAGCGAACCGCGGCATCGTTCCGCGCCACAATGCCCGCCGGCGAGAAGAGTTCGCCCAGCACCTGCACAATCCAAGCCGAGGCCCGGTCCATGCCTTGATCGAGCGTCTGTATCGTGAAGTAATCGCCATAGCGGTCAATCACCAGCGCGGGCAGAAAATCCGCTTCTCCATGCACCAGCCGATAGCTCGTCGCGCCCAGCAGCGTTCTCTGCCGCTGCCGCAAAGCCGCAATGATTCGCCCGCGGAAGAAATCGATCCCCACCTCAACCGGCTTCCGCGACAGCATCCGCAGCGTGATCTGCGAGGCGGCGCTGTAATGAGCCGTCCCCAGCGGTCTGCCATTGCGTTCGGCCACAAGCACCGCGTCACCCGGCTGAGCCGCTCCGCGCTCCACCACGTCGCTCGTGAAGATCCACGGGTGCCCGCTTTCCACGCGGCCCGCCGCCTTCCGGTTGACGGTTACGGTCTCCAACTAAAACCCGCTAGGTCGCACATGAAAGCTCTCGCGCCATTCGCCCCCGGGCGCGACGCTCTGCAGCGCATCGTATTTCCCGGCATGATGCAAGTTCATCGCATTCGTCAAGCCCGCCATCGGCTCGAAACAAATGAAGTTCCTGCCGGGCGGCGCATACGCAACAGCCACCGGATACTTTGGCCCATACACCACCGTGATCTTCTGCTTCGCGCCTTCAACCGAAAATTCCGCGTTCGGTGCAAGCCCGGTAAACACGTCATCCAACTGATGCCCAGCCAACGGATAAGGGTCGGGCAGATCCATCTTCTTCGTCTCGCCCGTTGGCACCAGCACCTTCGAGAGCACCACATGCTCGCGCGCGGGCAAATGAGCTTTCCATTGATCGCGCGGCGCGTCGTCTAGCGTGAAGTAAGGGTGATAGCCAATAGAGACCGGCATGGGCGCTTCCGACAAATTCTTCAGCACCGTTTCCACTTCCAACTCACCGTCATGCAAACGATAGGTCATCTCAATCGTATGCGCGAACGGGAACTGTGCCATCAGTTCCGGATGCTTCCAAAACTCCAGGCGGCTGGTCACATGCGCGCCCTTCGCGTCGGCCCCGGTATCCACGACACGCCACAACGAACTAAACGAAATCAGTCCATGAATCGGCAGGCCGTTCCCATCGGGCTTCACGTTGCCCAGGTCGCGATTGAACGTATACTTTTTGCCGTTTGCATAGAACGCCATTTCGTCCAACCGATTCGCCCACGGCGCCAAAAACGGAATGCCGCACAAGCCTGGCTTGTCGCGAAACTCCGCCAGCGTCTTATAAGGGAAGTAAAGAATTGGTTTCCCTTTCACCGTCATCTCATAGGCGATGTTACCTATCGACGGCACTACTGAGACGCGAGTCTGAGTCTTCTCGTCGCTCAGACGGATGACCTCGATACCATCCACCGTCGCGCGCCCGGAGGCGTACTGCGCTGCACTTGAATTGGCCATAGAAATCAGAAGGAGAGAGACAACCGCGACCGCTATTCTTTTGCCGCCGGATCGATCAAGTCGAGCCGCGTTTCCGCTTGGCAACACATGCAAGGCCCAGGGCTGTAAGTTCGGATAGAGCATACGTCGCAATAGTATGTCACGCGCAGACGCCGCTCGCCTTGGAGCAGCACCATGGGTCTGGTCTCAATGGGATCAATCCGAAATTCACCAGGGCTGACAAAGCGTCCTCTCACCTCAAATGTCCTGCCATTCAGCCTGGCGTCGCGAAGAATCCTGCCGGTGGGTTCATCGCTGGACAAGATTTTTGAGTCACCCGCCGCAGGCAACAGAGCGGGACCGCTACCGGCTTGTTGCAGTCGCCCCTGAAGGATGTCGCTCCCTGGTGCTTCACCCAAGCAAAGTGTCGCGCCACAAGCAAAAAGAAGCGTTCGGCGTGCAATCACACTCTCAGTTTAAGCCCTTTCTCGCGCCTCTCGCACCAGCGTGCTCTACAATAGCCGAAGTGCCAAACGAAGCAGCCCTCCAACTGGCGGTCTCCCGCTTAAATCAAGTTCGCAGCGAGATTGCCAAGGTCATTGTAGGCCAGGACGATGTGGTGGAAGGGGTGCTCATCTGCTTGATCGCGTCCGGCCATGTGCTGCTCGAAGGCGTGCCCGGTTTAGGCAAGACCACGCTGCTGCGCACGCTG
>Ga0123338_10001882_pt1 | contig 19871 bp, 19 predicted proteins | sample grotaG_FD_89793 | JGI IMG/M metagenome (GOLD analysis project Ga0123338, IMG submission 89793) | Glacier valley bacterial and archeal communities from Borup Fiord, Nunavut, Canada, to study Microbial Dark Matter (Phase II) -... | ecosystem: Environmental > Aquatic > Freshwater > Ice > Glacier ...
CATACTCCCCGCGTTTGATCACCAGAGTATGCGGACCCATCGCATGGATCGCGGCGGCGGCCTTCAACAGGTTGTGTTCGCCAGACAGCATCCGCGCTTCGCTATCGTTGATCAGCAAAAAGTCCCATTCGCGAATGGTCGGCAGCAGTTTTTCACGATGGTCGGCAATCCAATAGTTCATCGTGTCGCCGCCCACCAGCTTCGGCTTGCGCATCTGTTTCAGCACATCGCGTTGCAGTTCAGGTTGAATGTTGCCCAGCAACAGATAAGGCTCTTCGCGATAACTCTCCGGCAGCTTCGGCTGAAAATCGGCAAACACGTTCAGGTCGGTGGCGAGAGTTTCGCGATCGTTCATGTCGGGTGAGTATTTGCCCTTCCAGAAGAAAGTCTTTCCCGGCACATGTTCCAGGCCCTCCAGATCGATGCCCCGGCTGCGCAGGAACTCGGTATCTTCGGGCGCGAAATCATCGCCCACCACGCCGACAATGCGGGTGTGAGTAAAATAGCTCGCGGCCAGCGCGATGTAGGTGCAGGCGCCGCCCAGTATGCGGTCCACCTTGCCATGAGGAGTTTCGACGCCGTCATACGCGACGGAGCCGACGACAACAAGAGACATACTTAAGCTTAGCGGTTGGCGCTGAGAATTGTATGGCCGGCGCTACACTGTGGAACGGTGCAGATGATGTCCGATGCCCAAATCCTGACGATCGCCTTTACGATGCTCGCGATCTTCGTCGCTTCGTGGTTCAACAATAGCCGCTTCGGCGATACGAACAACCGAATCGGAGATGTTAACAGCCGAATCGGAGACGTGAACAAAAGGATTGACGATCTGTCGCGTCAACATTGATAACCGCGTGGATAACCTGCTAGATGTGATTCGCGCGGAGATGCGTGTTGACTCGGAGCGCATGAACCAGAAAATCGATGCGTTCCTGACGTAGCTCGGCAATCACGAAACCCGCATCACGCGCCTCGAAGAGCGCTAGTCACTTCTTCAGCACCGGCGCCAGATACTTGTAAACCGTAGCCGCCACTTTCTCATTTCCCGCCGCCGTGGGATGGATGCCGTCCTTCTGCATCAGCCCCGGCGATGCAGCCGCGACACCCTGCAGCAGAAAGGGCACCAGCACCACTTTGTACTGCTTGGCCAGATCGGTGTAGATATTGTCGAAGGAGCGAATGTACTCCGGGCCATAGTTGCGCGGGAGCGTGATGCCTGCCAGCACCACCTTTGCGCCGCTCTTCTGCAGCGTCACAATCATCTGCTGCAGATTCGCTTTCGTGCCGGCCACCGGTTGACCGCGCAGGCCATCGTTGCCACCGAATTCGACAATGACCACGGCGGGATGGGCGGAGACGATATCCCGCATCCGCTCCACGCCGTCGCTGGACGTATCGCCACTCACGCCGGCGTTGATGACACGATATCGATAGCCATTCGCGTCCAGCATTTTTTGCAGATAATCTGGATAGCTTTTTCCAGCCTCCGCGCCGAAACCCGCCGATAGGCTATCCCCGAACGCCACCACGGAGGGCCGAATATCGGGCGTCGCCGCACTGGCGGCGCTTACGGCAAACAAACAAAGCAGTCGCGACCATTTCATAGAAACCATCCATTTGCCCCCCAATGTCATAGTAAAAGATAAGGAGAACACAATCTCGCAGCCCATCATCTCCGTCACCGGCCTTACCCGCACCATCACCAATGGCGCGCACAGCGTCGAAATCCTGAAAGGCATTAACTTCGATGTGCCGGCGGGCCAATTCGTTGCGATTATGGGGGCTTCCGGCAGCGGAAAAAGTACCCTTCTCGGTCTGCTGGCCGGGCTCGATTCACCCACCGCCGGCCGAGTTATTCTGGATGGCGAAGACATCACCGGTCTTGCCGAAGACAAACTGGCCGTCGTTCGCGGCCGCAAGATCGGCTTCGTCTTCCAGTCTTACCAGTTGATTCCCACACTGACCGCCCTTGAAAATGTTCTGCTGCCGGCTGAACTTACCGGGCGGTTGAGTGGCGCGAACGCACGGGCGCTCGAACTGCTGGAACGCGTGGGGCTTACTTCGCGCAAAGACCATTACCCGGTGCAGCTTTCGGGTGGCGAACAGCAGCGTGTCGCGCTCGCTCGCGCCTTCATGGTCCAGCCACCCATCCTGCTGGCCGATGAACCTACGGGAAATCTGGATAGCGCGAACGGTGCACACATCTTGCAATTGCTCATCGACCTGAACCGCCATGAACGCACCACGCTGGTGCTGGTGACTCACGACGCAGAACTCGCGCGCCATGCCGATCGCCGCATCGTACTGCGCGATGGACTGGTGATCAGCGACGATGGACCGCTCTCATTGACTGAAAACTTGGAGAACGATGCCCAGCCAATTTCGCACGTTCGCTAACATCGCCTGGCGCGAATCGCGTGCCTCAGCCGCGAAGTTCACGTTCGTGATCCTGGCCGTCGCGCTCGGCGTTGCGTCACTGACGGGCGTCCGTGGGTTCAGCCGGGCGTTCCAATCGGTGCTGCTGCGCGAAGCCAGGACGCTAATGGCGGCGGATTTGTCGGTCCGCGTGTTCGCGCTTCCTTCGGCCGCGCAGGCTGCAACGATGACGAAGCTGGAAGCGCAAGGCATCCGTCGCACCTGGATCACGGAGACCATCACGATGGCGTCCGGCTCGCCCGATTTGCCACCCGTGCTGGTCTCCGTCAAAGCCGTGGACCCGAAGGTGTATCCCTTCTACGGCACCGTAAAGCTGAACCCTCCCGGTGATATCGCGACTGCCTTGACTCGCGACGCGTGCGCTGTTTCTGAAGACCTGTTGTTGCGGCTCAATCTGAAACCCGGCGATTCGCTTCGCTTGGGTGGGCAGGAATTTCGCATCGCCGGGCGCACCGAAAGCGAGCCCGATCGTATGTCCGGCTCCTTGAATGTCGGCCCGCGCATTCTGCTCTCGCGTGAAGGCTTGGAACGCGCCGGGTTGATGATCGTCGGCAGCCGAGCCTCTGAGCGATTCCTCTTTCGCATCCCCACGCCCGGCCCCGATGTAGAGCGTGTACGCGAAGAACTGAAACGCCAATTCCCCGAAGCGCTGATCACCGATTTTCGCCAGACCAATCCAGCGATTGAGACAGGGCTCGAACGCGCCACCACCTTCCTGAGCCTGGTTAGCCTGATCGCGCTCATTGTCGGCGCGCTTGGTGTGGCGACCGCAATTCGCGCGCACCTGGCGCAGAAAATGGACAGCATCGCGGTCATGAAATGCCTGGGGGCGCGCTCCTGGCAGATTGTCTGGATCTATGTGATCCAGACCGCGGGCCTGGGCTTGGCGGGCGGCATCATTGGTGTGCTGTTCGGCCTGGCGGTGCAGCGCGCCTTCCCCTTTTTCATCAGCCGATATTTCAGCGTGAGCGCGGATGTGCCTTGGGACTTTGTCACCGCGGGGCAGGGAATCGCGGTAGCTCTCCTGTGTACGCTGCTCTTCACGCTGCCGCCGCTGCTCTCCATCAAGCACATTCGCCCGGGCCTGATCTTCCGGCGCGACATGGTGGAGACCGCGCCCGCGAAGCCCTGGCGCGCGAAGCTCGCGGATTGGAGCGATTCGGCGCTTGCCACGCTCGCCATCCTTCTTGGCATCGGCACGGTCGCAGGCTGGTTGAGCAACTCATGGCAGATGGGAGCGTGGTTCGTGGCGGGGCTCGCTGGAAGTGTCGCGGCACTTTCGCTGGTGGCTTGGGGGCTGCTGAAACTGCTGCGCTGGGTCAGCCGCGCGGGAGCGCAACGGTTGCGGCCCGCGCTTCGACATGGCATTGCGAATCTCTATCGGCCGGGGAACCATGCACAGTCGGCGTTGGTCGCGCTTGGCATCGGCGTGATGTTCACACTGACGGTGTATCTGGTACAGCGCGGTCTGCTGTCGGAGATGGTGAAGAGCGCGCCCCCCGGCATGCCGAATGTCTTCCTTCTGGATATGACGCCGCGCAATCGCGATGCGGTGGTGGATCTGATCGGGCATCAGAAGGGCGTCGAAGGCAAGCCGGAAACCGTCGGCACTGTCGCGGCGCGCATCACCGCCGTGAATGGAAAAGCAGTTGTTCGAAGTGAACTGAAAGGCGTGTCGAGACGTTACGCGTCCACCGTTTCGGTGGCCATCGCCGATGCGCTGCCGCCTTACACACGCGTGATCGCGGGAACCTTCTGGAAGGGCGCGACTCCTTCGCCGCAAGTCTCCGTTTCGGAAGAAGCGGCCAAAGTCATGGGCTTGAAACCCGGTACACAGGTCGTGTGGTCGACGGCCAGCCGTGACATTCCGGTGACGGTCGCGGCGATTCACAGGACCGAATCCATTCGCTTGAACTCGCGCATTGAGTTCTTCTTCAGCCCCGGTTCGCTCGAAGGCTTGCCGATGATCTACTACGGCAGCTTGCGTGTCAGACCGCCGGCGGTTCCGGAACTGCAACGCGCGATCTACCACCAGTTCCCCACGGTCACTGTGATCAACGTTGCAGACGTGCTGCAGATTGTGCAGGATGTGGTGGATCAGATTTCACTGGTCATCCGGTTCATCTCGGCATTTGCGATTCTCGCGGGCGCCGTGATTCTAGCGTCGAGCATTGCGGGCACACGCTTCCGGCGGGTTCGCGAGGTGGTGATCCTCAAGACCATCGGAGCCACACGGCGGAAGGTTGCCGAGATCTTCTCGGTAGAGTTCGTGGTGCTGGGAGTTGTGGCGGGGCTGATGGGCAGTCTGCTGGCGACTGGCTTTGCGAATATCCTGCTGCATAGCTTGCTCGATGCGCCCGTGCGTTTCGACCCCTTGCCGAACGTGATCTGCATCCTGCTGACTGCCACCGTCGCCAACCTTGCCGGATGGTTGGCGAGCTTCCGTATTCTGGGCCAAAAGCCACTTGAAATCCTCCGCGAGGAATAGGGTGGCCCTGTTGTTGCTAGTTGAGTCCTTGGAGTTCTCAACATATGGCAGATCAACTGGAAACGCTTAAATCGAAGTACCAATCGGTGCTGAACGTCATTTCGCAAAAAGGCGTGCAATTACAGCACGTCAACATGAACGGGAGCAAGCTCTATATACAAGGCGTCGCACCGTCTGAAGACATCAAGAATGAAGTCTGGAACCAGATCAAGCTCGTCGATTCCAGCTTTTCCGATCTAACCGCGGACATCTCGGTTTCGCCGCAAGCCGCAAGCGCGCAAGTCGCCGCTGCGGCCGGAAGCAGCCAGCGAACCTATACCATCCAGCCTGGCGATACGCTTTCCGGCATTTCGCAGCGATTCTACGGCAAAGCGTCTGAGTACACCAAAATCATCGACGCGAACAAGGAGGTAATTCCGGACGCCGACAAGATTCGCGCTGGGCAGACCATTGTCATCCCGTAACACCTAACCCCGCACCGCTTGCAGCAACGCTTCGGCTTCGCCGGGCGTTGTATGGAAGTGGGGTGAGACCCTGACCCAACCCTGGCGCGGCGCCACCATAATACACGCCTGCTTCAAACGTCGCATAGTAACCAGATAGTTCTCACCCGTTTTGCGAAAGCTGACGATACCCGCGCTGTTTTCTGGAGTGCGCGTCCCGAGCACTTCGCAGCCTGCTTCCTGTAACCCGCTCGCAATTGAGTTAGTGAGTTGAAGAACCGCTTGCGCGACCGGTTGAATGCCAATTTCAAGCAGCAGGTCGACTGACGCGCGAAGGCCGTAACAGCCCACGGTGTTCAGCGTGCCGCATTCGTAGCGGGCTGCGTTGGGTCGTAGACGCATGTCGCGCGAGGCATAGTCATTGCGGTTCGCGGTGTTGGTCCAGCCAAATTCGACTGGATCGATTTCGTCCTGAAGCTCCTCACGCACATACATGATGCCGCAGCCTTCCGGACCGAGAAGCCACTTGTGGCCGTCGGCAGCGAGCGCGGAAATACGGCATTGCTCGACATCGAGCGGGAGCACGCCTAAGCCCTGAATGGCATCGACGAAGAACAGGCATCCGTGGCGTGAACAAATCTCACCTAAGGCAGCCAGGTCCATGCGGTGACCGCTGAGGTATTGCACGAAGCTGACGGAAAGCAATCGGGCGCTCTTGCAGGCGGCATCGATCACCTCGAGCGGATCGAGATATGAAAGCCACGTGACTTCGATGACGCCCTCCAGTTCCAGCTTCATCCACGGGAAGACGTTCGCGGGGAACTCTTCCCGAAACGCCACGACGCGATCGCCGGCTCTCCACCGCAGGCCGCGTGCGAAGAGCGAGATACCCTCCGAGGTGTTCTTCACGATGGCGATTTCGTCAGACTTCGCGCCGAGGAGACGCGCGGCGGAATTGCGCAGGCCATCGTAGGTAGCAAGCCAGCGATCGTAGTGCCAGCTTCCATACTCCAGGACGTCGGCGGTCAATTCGCGCATGGCATCGGCGGCCCTGCGGCAGAGGGGTGCGACGCCGGCGTGGTTCAGGTGGATGAGGTGTTCGCGAACGGGAAACTGATCGGCATAGCGATCCCAAAGCTCCATATAACTCAGGGTCTCATGGGGCCCAAGCCGGAACAACGTAGGCATAGAGCACCACGATGACGCCGATTACGGAAGCAAGGAAGATGCTGTGCTTGAGCGTGAAGCGGAATAAGCGGCCTTCGTCTCCGGGACGCATTCCGGTTGCGGCGGCGGCGACGGCGACACTGGTCAGGCTGATCATCTTGCCCATGACGCCACCAGCGGAATTGGCGCTCGCCATCAAGACAGGGTTGAGTTTCAGGCTGTTGGCCGTGATGACCTGCAAGTTGCCGAAGAGGGCGTTGGCGGAGGTATCGCTGCCGGTGAGGAACACGCCGAGCCAGCCGAGCAGTGCGCTGAAGAACGGGAACATCACCCCGGTGGCGGCGAACGCGAGGCCGAGCGTGGCGGTGGCGCCGGAGTAGTTCATGAGATAGGCCAGCCCGAGAACCATGGCGATAGTGCCCTCGGCGATCACGAGTTGCCGGGCCGTCTTGCCGAGCGTGCGCAGGAACGCGCCGGGGGACATACGCAGCACCAGGGCAGAGACCAGTGCCGCGAAGAAGCAGGCGGTGCCGGACGCGGTGAGCCAGTTGAAGCGGTACATCGCCTCATAGGGCATCACCTTCGTGACGGCGGGCGGCATGCGCGCTATCTGGTTGTGCAGTCCCGGCCAGGCGAAGGTGATGGTGGCCTTGTTCAAGACAGCGACTAATGGCTTGTAGCTCCAGAGGAGTACGAAGATTACCAGCAGTCCGTAAGGAGCCCAGGCTAGCCAAACGCTGCGCGTGTCTTGCGGCCCAGATTGCACGCCGCGCGATGTGCCTGCCGGACGCCAGACGCGGAGCAGCAAGACCAGCGCGCCCATGGCACCGACGGAGGAGAGGATGTCGGTGAGTTCCGGCCCGATGAAGTTCGAGACCAGGTATTGCAGGCCGGCGAAGACGACTCCGCAGACGGCCGCGGCCGGCAGGACGCCACGCAGGGAAGCCCAACCGCCCATCACCAGGATGAGGTAAGCCGGGATGAAGAGCGACACCGGTGCGCAGATGCGGCCCACGCCGGCGCTGAGGCGGTCGAGCGGGAGCGAAGTGATGGCCGCGAGCGTGGTCAAAGGGATGCCGATGGATCCAAATGCCACAGGCGCCGTGTTGGCAAGCAGACAGATGGCGGCGGCATAGAAGGGCTCAAAGCCCAGGCCGGTGAGCATGGCGGCGGCGACGGCGACGGGAGTGCCGAAGCCGGCGGCACCTTCGAGGAAGGCGCCGAACGCAAAGGCGATGAGGAGAGCCTGCATGCGGCGGTCATCGGTCAGGCGGCCCACGGAATCCTTGAGCACCTCGAACTGGCCGGTTTCGACGGTGACGTTGTAGAGCAGGATGGCCGAGAAGACAATCCAGCCGATGGGGAAGATGCCGAAGGCAGCACCGTAAGAGATGGCGGCGGCCCACTGTTGCACGGGCATGCCGAAGACGGCGAGCGCCACGGCGGAAGCAGTTGCGAGACCCGCCAGCGCCGCAAGCCACGCCGGGCGCCGAAGCAGGCCGAGGAGTATGAGGAGCACCAGAACCGGTAACGCGGCTACGAGAGCGGAAAGCGGCACGCTCTGCAGAACGGGAGAGTAGTTATGCTGCCACATCGCAAGAAGAGAGCCGATCATATCAGGAGAGTTGCGTCAGGAGAAATGCGACGGCCCCAAACCTGCTAATCACAATCGAACCAGAATGGCGGAAGAGAGTCCCCTCGAAGTCCCCGGCTTTTTCCGGCGGCTGTTTAAAGACCCGGACTTTACTGAGCGGGCGACGTTTCTGCGCGCGGTGCCGCTGTTCCAGGATCTTGGTCTTCGGGACATCGGCTACCTGATCCAAAGCCTCTTCAGCAAGACCTACGCGGAGGGGGAAGCGCTCTTTGAAGAAGGCGATATTGGGCGCGCCCTCTTCATTGTGGAGCGAGGCGCGGTGGACCTGATCAAACATGCGAGTGACGGCCGCACCCAACTGCTGGCGACAGCGCGCTCCGGCGACTTCTTCGGCGAGATGGCTCTGATAGAAGAGCAGCCGCGTTCGGCCGCGGCCATCGCCTCCGCCGACACCGTGGTCTACCTGCTCTACCGGACCCGATTGTTCGGGCTGATGAAAGCGCGGCCGCGTGTGGGAGTGACGATTCTGAACCAACTGGTGAAGCTGCTTTCGGCGCGGCTGCGGTCCACGTCGGAACGGCTGGTCTCGACCGTTGAGGTGCCGGCGGAAGTGGTGGTTGAGGAACGATGATCTCCCGAAACGAGAACCGGATCTTCGTCCTGATGCTGGCGGTTGCGCTTGTCATCGTGACGTACTTCCTGCTGAACTCGCTCGGCGAGATTGTCTTCTTGTTCTTCCTTGGCATTGTGCTGGCGTATCTGGTAAATCCGGCGATTGTCCGCTTCGAAGCACGGGGCTATCGTCGCAGCCGGATTGTGATCGGCTTCTATGCGGCGGTTGCGCTGGTGCTGGTGCTGGCGGCGCGGCTGCTGGTGCCGATGATCATCGCGATGGCGGCCCAGCAGCATGCGCGCGTGAGCGAATTTATCGGCTTGATCGACACGCTGCCCATCGATATCGAGAAGAACTGGCTGACACGGCTGCCGGTCGGTTCCGAACAGGCCATCGCTGGAGTTGAGGTCGGGCGGCATTGGCTGCAGAATTCGCTCTCTGGACTGCCGGCGGCGCTGATCAGCTTTTCGCCCAAACTGCTGAACCTTCTGGTGCTGCCCCTGTTGACCTACTTCCCCCTGGTAGAAGGTCCCCGATGGATGGATGGCCTGATCCGTTTGTGCCCCCACCGCCATGTGGAGAAAGTTGTTTCTTTGGTTTACCAAATTGACGGCGTGTTAGGCAGTTACTTGCGCGGCCTAATGCTGGACTGCCTTTGTTTTGCCGTAGTGACCTGGATCGCGCTTTCAATGCTCGGTCTGGATTATGCCCTTGAACTCGCCATTCTGGCGGGTATGGTGAACGTGATTCCCTACCTAGGTCCGTTCAGTGTAGCGATCCTCTCATCAGGCATCGGCTACATGCAATTTCATGATATCAGCATCGTGTACCGCGTGCTGTTGACCATCATGGCGATCAAGTTCTTCGACGACTGGGTGTTGCAGCCGCTGATCATGCGGCACGCGGTGGAACTGCATCCCATGATTGGGCTGTTCCTAATTGCGGCAGGCAGCCAGTTGTTCGGCTTCTTCGGTCTGGTGTTCGCGGTTCCATTTGCAGTCGCGGTGCAAGCCGGAATCCGCGTGTTTTACGACTGGTATATCGCGGAGACCGGTGAGCGGCCTACGCCGTTTTCGCGGTATGTGACACGCATCCCGAGCGTTTAGCAAATCAGGCGTTTAAAGCTCGTGGCCGAAGCGGTCGCGATAGCGCTGCTCGAAATCCCCCTGCGCCCTGCCGGTGACGAAGTACATGTCCTGCATCTGCTCGTCTTTGGTTTGGATCTGACCGCGGTATTCGCACTCGAAGAAGCCATCCACCAAGTCTTTCAAATGCGCCGAGATGTTGATGCGATTCGGCTCACTGCAGGTTTCGAGGCGCGCGCTGTAGTTGACGGGATCGCCCCAGACATCGAAGGCGAACTTGTGCACGCCGACGACACCGGCAACGACGGGGCCAGCATGGACGCCGACGCGTACCGCGAGTTCAATGCCCTGGGGAAGCGGGAAATTACGCACGATCTCCACCATATCGATTGCCGCGAGGACCGCATCGACGGGATGCGATTCCATGCCGGATTCGAGACCGCCGACTAGCATGTAGCTGTCGCCAATGGTCTTGAGCTTCTCCAGGCGATAGCGGGCCACGATGTGGTCGAACTCCGTGAAGCAGATGTTGAGGAGCTTAACGAGATCGACCGCGCCCAGCTGGCGGGTGATTTGGGAGAACTTGACGAAATCCGTGAAGAGGATGGTGGCTTCGTCGAGATGACGTGGTTCGACGAAGCCGTTTTCGCGCAGCTCTTCGGCGATGCGGGGCGGCAGGATGTTGAGGAGCAACTGCTTTTCGCGGTCGCGCAAGCGCTTCTTCTGCACGGAGGCGCCGACGCGGGCGCGGAGCAGGGTGAGATCGATGGGCTTGGGGAGGTAATCGTCCGCGCCCATCTTAATGCAGCGGATGATGGCATCCATTTCGTGGATGGCGGAGAGCACGATGACAGGAATTTCGCGCATCCCGGTGTCTGCCTTCATGGTTTGCAGAACCTCAAATCCGTCTATAACGGGCATCATGATGTCCAGTAGAACGAGATCGTAACTGTTCTCACGGATCATAGCGAGGGCTTCGCGGCCATCGCGTGCGGTAGAAGTCTCGATGCCCTGGCGATTGAGCAGGCGCACCAGCATGTCGCGGTTGTTTTCGTTGTCGTCTACGACTAAGAGATGTCCGGGAATCGCGGGAGCGGCCAAGCAGCCTTATTATAGCTGTGAGCCCATGTGAGCAAGCTATTACTGGTGGAAGACAACGAAATGAACCGCGACATGCTGGTGAGGCGGTTGAAGCGCGCTGGCTACGAGGTGGCCATTGCCGTGGACGGCGCGCAGGGAGTGGAGATGGCGCTGGCGAATGTGCCCGACCTGGTGTTGATGGATATGAGCCTGCCGGTGATGAACGGCTGGGATGCGACTCGGGCGCTGCGGGCGGATGCGCGTACGCGGTTGGTACCGGTGATTGCGCTGACGGCTCATGCCATGCCGGGGGACAGGGAGGATGCGATAGAGGCCGGGTGCAACGACTACGATACTAAGCCGGTGGATTTCGCGCGATTGCAGGGGAAGATTACGGCGCTGCTGAGCTAGAGATATGTCACGCAGAGGCGCAGAGCACGGCTAAAGCTTGGCGGATTTTGGCGGCGGTTTCGGCCAGGTGCGTGTCGTTTTCGTATTTGCGGCGGGGCCAGAAGAAGCCTTTCAGGCCGTCTTTTTTGCGCCTGGGGACGATGTGGATGTGCAGGTGGGGGACGCTCTGGCTGATGCGGTTGTTGATGCCCAGGAAGGAGCCTTCGGCTTGCATGGCGGTTTCGATGGCGCGCGTGAGTTTGTGGGCAGCTTCGAAGAGGGGGGCTACTTCGGGGAGTGGGATGTCGGTTAGGGTTTGGGCGTGGGTCTTGGGGATCAGGAGCGTGTGGCCGGGGAAGAGGGGATCGATATCCAGGAAGGCCAGGGAGTGCTGATCTTCGTAGACTACTTCGGCGGGGATTTCTCTCGCCGCTATTCGGCAGAAGATGCAGGTGGCGCTCATGCTGCAATGACTCGGTCGGCGAGCTGTTGGAGGTTATCGACCATGAAATCTGGAGGAGAGGTTTTGAGGGTTTCGGGGGCGAAGCCGTAGCTGACGCCGCAGGCTTGGACATTGGCGGCGCGGGCGGTATCGATATCGACTCCGCTATCGCCAACCATGACGGTTTGGGCGCGGCTTGCGTTCAATTGACTTACTAGTGTGTCGATGCCGATGGGATGAGGCTTTTTCTGCTCGAAGCTGTTGCCGCCGTAGATGTACTTGAAGTGACCGCCTAGCGCGAGGCCTTCGAGGATGGCTTCACTGATGGTGACGGGCTTGTTGGTGAGTACGGCGAGGTGAATGCCGGCGGCTTGCATACGGTCGAGGGCTTCACGCACGCCGGGGTAGAGGGTGGTGTGGTCAAGCTTGTGGTGGTGATAGTACGCGAGGAAGTATTCGAGAGCCTGAGCGATGAGTTCTTCGGTGGCATCGGGACCCATGGCGCGCCGGATGAGGACCGGTGCGCCGTTGCCGACGTAGGAAGATACGGTTTCGATTGATAGGGGCGGCATGGCAAAGTGCTCGCGCGCGGCGTTGACCGAATGCACGATGTCCAGTTTGGAATCGATGAGGGTTCCATCCAGATCGAAGATGGCGAGATCCATGAGCTAGCCCGCGAGATTGCTCTTGGAGCGGCCGTCGCGCTTCGGCGCGGCCTTGGCCATGGGCTTTCGGCGGACGCGCTTGCCTTCGATTTTGTATTCCGTCATTTTGCGTTTCAACGTGTTGCGATGAATGCCCAGCACCTTGCTGGCGGCGAACTGATTGCCTTTGGTTCGTTCGAGCGTGAGCTCAATCAGGTTCTTCTCCATGAGCTCGACGGCTTGTTCGAGGAAGAAGGTGTTGTCTAACAGAAATTCAGATAACTCTTTAAAACGCTCTTTCATTTACGATTCTGCTTTCTTTTCCCAGGTGGACTTCACCTGCTTATATCGCTGCTCAAAACTATCTTTCAAATCTTTCGGCGCCAGTGGAGCCACTACATGAGAGAGCTCTATCAGGTAGGGGGCCATCCGCGACTGTAGCACGGCTTCCGGGAGTTGCCCGGCGTTGCGCGACGGCAGGAATGCAATCAGCAGCGTTACAGTACCAAAACAGAACAGCAAACCGCGGGCAAGGCCGAAACATGCGCCGAGGAGACGATCGATAGGAGAGAGGCCGACGGTCTTGAGAAGGCCGCCCACCAATGCCGAGAGCACGGCGCCCAGGATGAGGACGCCGAAGAAGATGAGCAGGAAACCGCCTAGCGAGGCGAGCCACTGAGAGCTGACGTAGTGTTCGAGACGGGCGCCAGCCGCGCGATAGAACCAGATGGCGAGAATGAGACCGAGGAGAGCGGCAGCGAGGCCGATGATTTCGCGGGAGAGACCTTTGCGGAGACCGGCGACGACGGAGAGGAGAATGATCAGGCCGAGAGTGATATCCAGCCAGTTCACAGCGAGCGGCCCGTGAGGACGGTGAAGGCTTCGCGGTATTTTGCGGCCGTGGACTCGATGACGGTGGCAGGCAGGTGGGGCGCGGGCGGCGACTTGTTCCACGGGGTGGTCTCAAGGTAATCGCGCACGAACTGCTTGTCGAAGGACTGTTGGGGGCGGCCGGGGCGGTAATCGTCAGCAGGCCAGAAGCGGGAGGAATCAGGAGTGAGGACTTCATCGGCGAGGATGAGCTGATCGCCGTAGAGGCCGAACTCGAATTTGGTATCGGCGATGATGATGCCGCGAGTGCGGGCGTAGACGGAGGCCTTGAGGTAAAGGGCGAGTGTGAGTTCGCGAAGGCGGGCGGCGAGATCGGGACCGGCCAGCTCTTCGACGGCGGAGAAGGGGATGTTCTCATCGTGGCCGGTTACGGCCTTGGTGGCGGGCGTGAAGATGGGCTTGGGAAGCTGATCGCTTTCGCGCAGGCCGGCGGGCAGGGGTATGCCGCAGATGGCGCCGGTACGCTGGTAATCTTTCCAGCCTGAGCCTGAGACGTAGCCACGGGCCACGCATTCCACCTGAATCATTTCTGCGCGCTTGACGAGCATGGAGCGGCCTTCGAGCTGTTCGCGGAAGGGATGAATGTGGAGCGGGAAACGATTGACGTCAGCCGTGACCAAGTGGTTCGGGACGATGTCTTTGAGGTAATCGAACCAGAAGAGCGACATCTGGGTGAGGACGCGCCCTTTATCGGGAATGCCATCGGGGAGGATGCAATCGAAGGCGGAGATGCGATCGGTAGCGACGAAGAGGAGGCGATCCGGCGAGGCGCGATAGATATCTCGCACCTTGCCACGACTGACGAGTTCGACGCCGGGAAGGGCGGTTGTGGTTAGAGTGCTCAAATTGCCCGCTGCACCTTGCTGTTCTTACGACCGTAAGCGAAATAGACGACCAGGCCAATGGCAAGCCAGATGATCAATCGCGCCCAATTCACCCAGCCTAGTTTATACATCATGTAGCCATTGAACAAGACGCCGAGGATGGGGACGACCGGCATCCAGGGGGTGCGGAAGGGGCGCGGCTGATCTGGATTGGTCTTGCGCAAGACGACGATGGCGACGCAGACGATGACGAAGGCGAGAAGAGTGCCAATGTTGACCATCTTGCCGATGTCATCAATGGGGGTGACGCTGCCGACAATGGCGGCCAGAAGGCCAACGAGGATGGTGTTTTTGTAAGGCGTGTGGAATTTGGGATGGATAGCCGCGAAGAATTTGCCGGGGAGCAGGCCATCTTTCGCCATGGCGTACAGGACGCGCGTTTGGCCGAGCAGCATGACGAGCATGACGCTGGTGAGGCCGGCCAGCGCACCGATGGTGATGATATTCGAGGCCCAGCCGAGGTTGCGGTCAAGGAAGGCGCGAGCGATGGGCGCTTCGATGTTGACTTCCTTCCAGGGCACCATGCCGGTGAGGACAGCGGCGACGCCGATATAGAGCAGGGTACAGACGGCGAGCGAGGCGATGATGGCGATGGGAAGATCGCGCTGGGGATTTTTGGCTTCCTGGGCGGTGGTAGAGACAGCGTCGAAGCCGATGTAGGCGAAGAAGATGTAAGCCGCGCCGGCACCGATGCCGGAGAAGCCGTAGGGCGCGAAGGTGGACCAGCTATTGCCCCAATTGGCGGGGTGAATGTATTGCGAACCGAGGGCGAGAACGAAGAGGACGACGCTGACTTTCAGGACGACGATGGCGGAGTTGAAGCTGGCGCTTTCCTTGATGCCGATGACGAGGATGGCGGTGATGACGAGGGCGATGATGAAGGCCGGAAGGTTGACTCCGATTTCAAAGCCGAAGAGATGGGGGGCGTTGAGCAGGGTATGTGCGCGGGCCATGATGTCCGCGGAGGGCGCGCTCTTGATTGCGTCGAGGTGCGCGAGGAAATCCTGCGAGCCGGGGAGGATGGCGGGGAAGTTCTGGACCGTTTGCTGGCGGGCGACCTGATCGACTGCGGCGCGGAGGCCGGTCCAATGATCGTAGGCAAGCCAGAGCGGAATTTCGAGATTGAAGATGCGGAGCATTTCAATGAAGTGATTGGACCAACCGGAGGAGACGGTACTGGCGCCCATGGCGTATTCGAGCGTGAGATCCCAACCGATGATCCAGGCGACGAGTTCACCTAGCGTGGCGTAGGCGTAAGTGTATGCGCTTCCGGCGAGGGGAATCATAGCCGCAAATTCGGCATAGCAGAGACCCGCGAAGGCACAGCCGAGACCGGAGAGCACGAAGGAGAGCATGAGACCCGGGCCGGCGTAATGCGCGCCGAGACCGGAGAGGACGAAGATGCCGGCTCCGATGACGGCACCGATACCGAGGGCGGTGAGGGAGAAGGCGCCGAGGGTGCGACGAAGGCCTTGGCTATCGTCCGCGGTGGATTCAGCAAGGAGAGCCGGTAGAGACTTTTTCGCGAACAAGTTCATTTAGGAAAGATCCTTGTCAAGAGAGATGGCCGCCTGTTGGCCGGCGCGACGCCAGAGGTAGAAAACCGGGATGCCGAGGAGCACGATGCCGAGCCCGGGGAAGGTGTAATTCGGTTTGTAAATCAAGAGCAGAATTTCGATGACCAGGCCAGCGGCGATGTAAAGAGCGGGCAGGACCGGGTAGCCTAAGGCGCGGTAGGGGCGTTCCATATCGGGGCGCGTGCGGCGGAGGACAAAGAGGCCCGCGATGGTCAGGATATAGAACAATAGAACCGCAAAGATAACATAGTCGAGCAAGTCATTGTACTGGCCGCTGAGCGTGAGAGCGATGGCCCAGAGGGACTGGATGGTGAGCGCGAAACCGGGGACGTGCGTGTTGGGGTCGAGCGAACCCGCGCGGCGGAAGAAGAGGCCGTCAAGTGCCATGGTGTAGTAGACGCGCGCCCCCGACAGGATCAGGCCGTTGACGCAGCCGAAGGTGGAGACCATGATGGCGGCGGCCATGAGTTTGACTGCGATGGGGCCGAACATAACGGAGGTGACGGCGGTTGCGACGCGACCTTCGGGGGCGACCTGGATCTGCTGCAGCGTGAGGACGTTGAGGTAGACGAAGTTGCAGGCGAGGTAAAGAAGCGAGACGATGCCGACGCCAATGGCGAGCGAGAGAGGCAGGTTGCGCCGTGGGTTGCGGACTTCGCCGGCGGTAAAGGTGACATTGTTCCAGGCGTCAGAAGAGAAGAGAGTACCGACCATGGCGACGCCGATGAGGCGGACTGTTGCAAGGCTCCATTCGGCGTGACGCCAGAAGCCGGTGAAGTTGGCGGTGACGGCTTGCCGGTTGCGGCCGAGCGCAAAGCCGAGGATGACGAGCGCGAGCAGGGCGGCGGTTTTCGCGAAAGTGAAAACGTTCTGGACAACAGCGCCGGTGCGAATGCCGCGCGAATTGATGGCGGTAAGCCACACGATGATGAAGATGGCCCAAAGCTTCTGGGTCGTGAGGCCGAATGTGCCCGAGCCCCAGATGTAATTGGTGGCAGACACGGAGGGGTAAAACACGCCGAGGAATTTTGCAAAGGCTACGGCGACGGCGGCGATGGTGCCGGTCTGGATGACCAGGAAAAGCGTCCAACCGTAAAGGAAGCCATAGAGCGGCCCGAAGGCTTCACGCAGATAGACGTATTGGCCGCCGGCTTGCGGCATGGCGGCTGCAAGTTCGCCATAGGAAAGCGCGGCGATGATGGTGAGCACAGCAGTGACGACCCAGGTGAGGATGAGCAGGCCGGGCGATTGCACTTGGCGTGCGACATCGGCGGACACGATAAAAATGCCGGAGCCAATCATGGAGCCCATGACCAGCGTGGTGGCGCTGACAAGGCCTAGGCCTTTGACTAATTGTTGAGGAGAGTTTGCCATTCGGCCGCCCTTTCAAAGAGAGTTTGTTCGGTTGCGGAATCGGGGTAGAGGTCGCCGATAATGGCGACGGAATCCGCGCCGGCGTCGAGGACGGAGCGGGCGTTTGCGCGGTCAATGCCGCCGATGGCGACGAGGGGGCGGTTGACGAGGCTGCGCCACTGGCGGAGGTGGCTGGGGGTGAGTGTGGGATCTGAATTCTGTTTGCTTTTGGTGGGGAAGATGGGGCCGATGGCGACGTAATCGACGGGTTCGTGCGCGGTGGCCTTGAGTTGAGCTTCGTTATGGGTGCTGAAGCCGAGGAGGCGTTCGGGACCGATGACGCGGCGGGCGACTTGGGGAGGCAGATCGTCCTGACCGATGTGGAGGCCGGCGTTGAGGAGGATGGCGATATCGGCGCGGTCGTTGACGATGAGGGTGGCGTTGCGTTCGCGGCAGAGTTGGGCGGCGGCTTCGGCTTCGTGGAAGATGTCGCGCGACCAGTGGCCTTTGTGGCGGAGCTGCAGGAGGGTGGCGCCGGCTTGGAGGAAGGCGCGGGTGGCGGAGAGCAGGGAAGCGTCGCGCTGGGCGAGCGTTGCGGTGTCGAGGATGGGATAGAGCTTCGGGAGCGTCATTTGGTTGCGAGGTGGAGGTCGAAGAATTCGGCGGTGCGGCGGAAGCTATCGATCAGGCTTTCTTCGCGGGCGAAACCGTGATTTTCTTCGGGGTAGAAGATTTCACTGAAGTGCGGGTTGTTGAAGTGGACCAGCTTTTCGGTGAGCTGGACGTCGTCTTGGAAGAGCACGTTGCTATCGGCCATGCCGTGGACGATGAGGAGCGGATCGCGGAGTTCGCCGGCGAAGGTGATGGGGGAGGAGCGGCGATAGGCTTCGGGATTGTCTTGCGGTTTGTTGAGACGCTGCTGCGTGTAGAAGGCGTTGTAATTTTCCCAATCGGTGACGGAGGCGAAAGCGGCGCCGGCGGCGAAGGTGCCGGGATAGCGGAAGAGGGCCATATCGGTCATGAAGCCGCCGTAGCTGACGCCCCAGATGCCGCAGCGTTTCATATCGATATTGCCGAGCGACTTGGCGTAATCGACTACGCCGAGGACGTCTTGAAGATCGGGGCCACCCATATCGAGATAGACGCCGGTGCGCCAACGGCGGCCGTAGCCGGAGCTGCCGCGGTAATCGATATCGAAGACGACGTAGCCGTGATTGGCGAGCCAGGAATTGAAGACGTAACGATACTCCTGATAGCTGCCCCATTGCTTGAGGACGCTGGTGGCATAGCCGGAACCGTGGATGAAAAAGACGGCGGGCCACTTGCGTTTGGCGGTGGCCGTGTAGCCGGGCGGGAGCAGCATTTTGCCTGCGACGGTTGCGTGATCTTCGCGCGAAGGGAAGTTGTAGAAGCGCGTGGTGGGCCAGGGGTATTGCGCGAACGCGGGGTTGGTGCGGTGGGTGACGGGGGTGTTATCGACGAGGAGTTCGAGGGGATGCGTGAGGTCGGCGGAGAGCAGGGCGCGGTGCTGGCCATCGTTCGAGGCGATGCCGATGTGGATGCCTTCGCCTTCGGAGAGACGCTCTTTCGAGGTGCCATCGGGATGGACGCGATAGAACTGACGCTCGGCGGGACCGGCTTCGGTGGAGGTGAAGTAGAGCCAATCGCCGATCCATTGCGGGTCGGCGCCGTAGAGCGTTTGTTCGCGATGAATTTCGTACTTGCCATGCGTGAGTTGAGTGGGCTTGCCGCCGGTGACGGGGACGGTGTAGAGGTGCTGGTAGCCGTCGGTATCGCTGGTGAACCAGAGGGATTGGGAATCGGGCGACCAACCAAGAGCCATGCCGTTGGCCCATGCGGGGTCGGTTGATTCGTGCAGGACTTTGGCTTTGCCGGTCTTGGCGTTGAGGAGGAGAAGTTGTTCGCGCTTGAGATCTTGCGAGGTGACGGTTTGGGCGAGCCACTGGCTATCGGGAGACCATTGCGGCGCGGCTTGCGACCAGACCTTGGTGCCCCAGGGGCCTGTATCTAAAGGCTGCGGAGTGCCGGAGCCAGCTGAGAGAGCGATGAAGTGTTTGGATTGACCGGGCTCATCGCCGGCGAGATTGCGGGGGAAAGGGCGGGCGGTGACGAGGCGGCCGGAATAGAGGGGGAGGAGGAGCTGGCGGCCGGGCGCGGCGGCGCGCGTGGTGTAGAGGACGCGCTTGCCATCGGGCGACCATTTGTAAGTGGCGATGTTATCGGCGTCGGCGATTTGGGTGAGTTGGCCGGTCGAGAGGTCTTGCGCGAAGAGCTGGCCGGCGCGGAGGTAGGCGAGCTTGGTGGCTTCGGGGGAGAACTGTGGGACGGATTCGGGGAGCTTGGTGCGGGTGAGGCGGAAGGGGGTGGCGGTGGCGTCGGTGGGGATCAGGTAGAGATCGCCTTGGTGGGTGAAGGCGGCGCGCTTGCCATCGCGCGAGAGATCGAAGGCGGCGAGGCCGGTATCGGGGAGCTTGTTGCGGCGGAGACGCTCGTCTTTGTCGGCGTCGGTGGCGTTGAGGGGATCGTGAGTTTGGGCGAGGTCGGTGAGGCGGGTGAGGTGGTGCGTGTCGGGCGAATAGGCGTAGAGATCGAGGAAGGGCTGGCCATCAGAGTTCCAGAGGAAGGCGAGGGTGTGGCCATCGCGGGACCAGGTGACGTCGGAGGGCGCGGTGCCCCAGGAGAAGGGGCGGGTGAAGAGTTGTTCGAGCGAGGCGGGGTCGGTTGCGGCGGCGGAGGGGGGGGGGAGGAAGAGGGCCGCGG
>Ga0123338_10001885_pt1 | contig 19845 bp, 19 predicted proteins | sample grotaG_FD_89793 | JGI IMG/M metagenome (GOLD analysis project Ga0123338, IMG submission 89793) | Glacier valley bacterial and archeal communities from Borup Fiord, Nunavut, Canada, to study Microbial Dark Matter (Phase II) -... | ecosystem: Environmental > Aquatic > Freshwater > Ice > Glacier ...
CGAGGGCGGCACTTACCTGACCACGGCCACCGAAGGCAGCGCCGGTGACATCAACGCTCAATCGGGTCCCTACTCGGGCCTCATCAACGGCATCAACCAAGGCACCGACAACACGAACCACTTTACCTTCGTTATCCCGCTGTCTTCGTTGCCCGCAACGCTCACCGCCGGCGTGTCCGTCCTCAGCGCCACGGCTACCCTGCCCGGCGTGGGCACCTCGGAGTTCTCGGGCATCATCACGGTGGGCAGCGGCCCGCTGCCGGTGGAGCTGACGGCCTTCACCGCCAAAGCGGTGGGTCTCGATGCCCAACTGGCTTGGCGCACGGCTTCGGAGAAGAACAACGACCATTTTGATGTGGAGCGCAGCCTCAATGGCACGGACTTCGTGAAAATTGGCCAGGTAAAGGGCCAGGGTAACTCCACCGCCCCTATCGACTACGCCCTGACCGACGCCGGCATCGGCGCTAAAGTGGGCGGCGCGCTCTACTACCGCCTGCACCAAGTGGACGCCGACGGCACCGCCAGCTACTCGCTGGTGCGCACGGTCACCTTCAGCAAGCTGGTGCCGGCCATTGGCCTGTATCCCAACCCGGCCACGGCCGCTACCCAACTCGACCTGGGCCAGCTGCCGGCCGGAGCTTACCAAGTGAGCGTGCTTGACGCCACCGGCCGGGTGGTGCTGGGGGCTACGCTGGACGCCGGCCTCGTCCACACGCTCGACCTGAGCACCATCGCCAGCGGCACTTACGTGGTGCTGGTGCATGGCCAGAACGGCGGGCAGGCAGTGAATTTCACCAAGCGCCTCACCAAAGAGTAAGGCTGCTTTCGGCTTGCCGGTGACAAACGAAAAAAGCTCTTTCCCACGCGGGAAAGAGCTTTTTTCATTGGCCGCAACGCTTCGGCACAACCCCATCGGCTGGGTTCGGGTTAATACCCGGGATTCTTCTCGGCTTGCGCTCCGTCCATTAACACTCATTCAGTCCCCCCACCGACTACCCGCTTTGGCTACGCACTACGATGTTCTGATTATTGGCGCGGGCAGCGCCGGGCTTTCGGCGGCCCTCACGTTGGGCCGCTGCATGCGCCGGGTGCTGGTGGCCGACGGGGGCCCGCCGCGCAACGAGGCTTCGCCCGGCGTGCACGGCTTTCTCACGCGCGACGGCATCTGCCCCGCCGAACTGCTGCGCTTGGGCCACGAGCAACTGCGCCCCTACGACACCGTGGAAGTGCAGTGCCTGCACATCGACGCGCTGGTGCGGCAGGGGCGGGACTTCTGCGCCACCGGCCACGGCACCGCCGACGACGCCCCCACCACCCTCACGGCCCGGCGCGTGCTGCTGGCCACCGGCGTGAGCGACGTGCTGCCCGCGCTGCCGGGTTTCCGCGAACTGTGGGGCCGCGGGGTGTTGCACTGCCCCTACTGTCACGGCTGGGAGGTGCGCGGCCAGCCCTTGGCCGTGTACGGGCAGGGCCGCACCGTGACCGGGCTGGCCTTGCTGGTGAGCCGCTGGAGCCGCGACGTGGTGGTGGTAACCGACGGCCCCGGCCACCTCACGCCCAACGCCCGGCGCCGCCTGCGCCGCGAAAAAATCGCCGTGTGCGAAGAACCCGTGCGGTGCCTCATCGGCACGCCGGGCCGCGACTTGCACTGCATTGAATTTGCCAACGGCGACCGACTGGAGCGGGCCGCCCTGTTTCTGCACGCCCCGCAGCACCAGCGCACGCCGCTGGCGGCCGAGGTGGGCGCCCGCCTCACCAGCAAAGCCGCCGTGTGGGTCGACTCGCACCTGCAAACTTCCGTGCCGGGCCTGTACGCGGCCGGCGACACCACCCCCGGCAGCCAGCAGGCCCTGCTGGCGGCGGCCGAGGGCAACCAGGCCGCCATCGTCATCAACGAGAGCCTGACCCGCGAGGAATGCCCCCACTGACGAGGCGCTGACGGGGTTTTACTTCATCACCTCGCCAGGTTTGCCAGGACCAGCAACGCCGCCCGGGCACGGGTTTTCACCGTAGCCACCGGAATGCCCAACTCTTCGGCGGTTTCGGCCTGGGTGCAGCCGCCGAAGTAGAGCAGGTCGATGACTTCGCGCTGCCGGGGCTTGAGGCGCAACGTGAGTTCGCGCAGGCCGATGTGCTCGGGGTTGAACGTGGGGGCAGCCTGCGCCCGCTGGGCCCCGCCCACATCCAGCGAGGCTGCGCCGCGGTGGAAGCGCAGCCGCGGGCTGCGCATGGCGTCGATGGCTTGGTTGCAGCACACGCGCACCATCCAAGTGAACAGGCGGCCGCGGGTGGGGTCGTAGCTGGCAATGCTGCCCCACACCTTCAGCAGGCCTTCCTGGAGCACGTCCTGAGCCAGCGGCTCGTCGCGCACCAAGCGCCGAATCACGGCCAGCAGGCTGCCGGCGTACTGCTCGTAGAGGGCGCGCAGGGCCTGCTCGTCGCGGGCCAGCAGGCGCTGCACGAGGAGTGCTTCGTTCGTTGCCGGGGGCAACGCCGGAGTTGAAATCATAGCGGGAAAGGAAGGAAACAGCCCGGCCGCCGGGCAATGGCGGGGCCCGGGCTGCCGGAATTAGTAAAAGGATGGAAACAGTAATGGGTACCGGATAGCGGGGTGGGTTAAGGGGTGATAAATAAATCGGGCATCGCTCTGTAACGGCTTCAATCACAGGCTGAGACCTACGGCCCGGGGCGGGCAGCGGATTGATTTTCCAACGAATAAATGTGCCTGATGGGGCTGAAATGGCCGCTAACCCCGCCACCTTCAGCCCCGCGGCCTTCCTCACCGTAGAGCTCTGATACGCTGCCCGTTTATGCCCCACACCATTCTTGCCCTGCACTACTGGGCCGGCTCCGGCCGCGAGTTCAACGCCCTGCGCCCCTTGCTGCCCCCGGGTGCCACGCTGCTGAGCCCCGACTTGCCCGGCTTCGGCCGCCAGCCGGCCCCGGCGGGATTCGACTACTCGGTGGGCGCCTACGCCGACTGGGTGGCGGCGTACCTTGAAGAGCAGAACGTGCACGAATTTGCCCTGTTGGGCCACAGCATGGGAGGCAAAATAGCGCTGCTGCTGGCCGCCCGCCGGCGGGCGGGCCTGCGCCGGCTGGTGTTGCTATCGCCCTCGCCGCCCGCCGGCGAGCCCATGTCGGCCGCCGACCGGGCGGCGGCCCTGGCGGCCTTCGGAGACCCGGCCGCTGCCGAAAAGACCCTGCGTAAAATCACCCGCCGCCGCTTGCCGGCTGCCCAGGCCCAGGCCGTGGTGGCCGATAACCTGAGCAGTTCCCGCCCGGCCTGGGATGCCTGGCTCACCCGCGGCTCCCGCGAAAACATTGCGGGCCTGCTGCCCCGCATTGCCGTGCCCTGCCACTTGCTGGTGGGCCAGCACGACCGCGCCATTACGCCCGCCGCGCAACGCCGCCTCACGCTGCCCCACCTCCCGCCCGAAACGCCCTGCGTGGTGCTGCCCGGTGCCGGCCACCTGCTGCCACTGGAAGCGCCCGCGGCCGTAGCGGCGCTTTTTGAGGCCTGAGGTAATCGAGCGAACAGCCCGCCGCTTATTCCAACGCGCGGCTGCGGAAGAGGATGAACCCGAGGTGGCCGTAGATGCCAAACCGCTCGGCGGCGTCGTCGTAGTAGCGGCCGTGCACGGCCAGCGGGCCCACCGGGGTCTGAAAAATGAGGCCGGTGCTCACCGTCAGGCGCGGGCGGTCCACGCCCTCTTTGCGCACGGCTTCCTGCAGGTCGTTTTGCACCAGGGGCTGGGCGTTCACGTGCACGTACACTTCCGAGCGCCACTCCAGCTTGCCCAGCACGGGCCGGGTGTAGCGCAGGCCGGCCGCCACGTAGCGCGCCGAGCGGTAGGCGTCCAGAAACAGCGTGCGGGAATCGGGCAGCGGCGCAAACACCGGGGCCGTGGTCTGCGACGAGCGGTAATTCGAGAACGTGCCCTGGCCGCTGGCCGTGAGCTCGGCAAAATAGCCCCAGGCGTGCCGCTCTTTCTTCAGCTTGAAATACTTTTCGGCCGTGGCCCGCAACTGCACCCACTGGTGGTGCTGCGAGTTGGGCGCAATCACCGACGTGGAGCCGGGCGAGTACGTGGCCGACCCCGTGACGACCCGCGCCGTGGCTACCACGCGCAGGCCCGCCGTGGCGTACTGCTTGCGGTTCAAAGTGTTGCGCGTGAACTGCAGGGCCGCCGTGCCGCCGCTGAACACGGTTTTGTCGAGCACGTCGGCGCTGTTAATCAGCGCCGAATTGGTGTAGTTGTCGCGGGTGGTGAAAGCGCCCGCGTCGAGCACCACGCGGCTGCGGTAGTTGGGGCTCACGCCAAACTGGGCGCCCACTTTGGTGTCCTGTTGCCGCACCTGGGTGCTCAGCACGTCGCGCCCCAGCAAGCCGCCGGTGTTCTGGTAGTTCCACTGGTTGTAGGTCAGGGTGGGCTCCACGTAAAACGGCACCTGCCCGGGCACGTTGATGCGGAACGAGCCCTGCGCCGAATTATAAAAGCGCCCCAGGCTCACGCTGGCCGCCGCCGTGTACAGCAGGCGGCGCAGGTAGCGGTACTCCACCCCCAGGTACAGGTTGTCGATAGGCCGGTTGCTGAGCACGAAGCCGACCTCCACGGCCACGTTGTTGTTGCGCTGTGCGTCCACGCTGAACACGTAGCCCTTCTGCTTTTCGTCGTAGCGGATGCGCGGGTAGATGTTCTTGAAGTAGTCGTCCGACGAGAGGCGGTAGTAGCCCTCCTCCAGGTCGTCGAGCGAGTACTCGCGGCCCGAGCGCCGGAAAAACCGCGCCGCGTAGGCGTTCTGGTCGTCCCGCAAGCCGTTCACGCGCACCTCCACGAAACGCGGCTTGGGGGCCAGCCCCTGAAACGCCAGCCGCCGCGTTTGCAGCGTCACCGAATCGACGCGCCGGCCGATGCGCTGCTTAATCAGGTCCATGCTGCGGCGGGCGGCCGTGTCGCCTTTGGCAATGAAGTCCTTCACCCGGTCGAAGTCGCCCACGCCCAACCCCTCCAGACTGGGCTGAATGTAAATGCCGTTTTTGCCCACGCTCAGCGTGTCGGCCACGCTGGTGCCCAGAAACGCCACGGTGCTGCCCAGCAGGGCGTCGTCGTTTTTGGGGTATTTTTTCATGGCCACGTCGCCCACGTTCACCCCGATGATGACGTCCGGGGCGAAGTCTTTTTTCATGGTGTTGGTCGGGAAGTTGTCGTACACCGCCCCGTCGTAGTAGTACTTGCCGTCGAGGTTGCGGATGGGCCGGAAGGCCAGCGGAAACGACATGGAGTTGCGGATGGCGTCGGACAGCGACCCTTTCTTCTGCTCCACCACCTGGCGCGTAAACACCTCCGACGCCATGCAGCGGAACGGCACAAACAGCTTGTCGAAGTCGTACTGCGCACTGGCCGACGCCGGGGCCAGCAGCCGGGCCAGGGCCAGGTTCAGGTTCAGGTCGTTCACCAGGTTGGTGCTCACCCGGGCCTGCAGCGAGGAATCGATGGCAATGCCCAGGCGCAGGGCCGAGGGCGAGGGCTCGGCCGTGAGGAAATTGAACGTTTTGTTTTCCAGCGGCTTGCCCGAAGTCCAGTTTTGAAACTCCGGGCTGAGCACGATTTGCTCAATCTCATCGGGCGAGTAGCCGGCCGCGTACATGCCGCCAATCACGGCGCCCATGCTGGTGCCCACGATGTAGTCGATGGGAATGTGGTTTTTTTCGAGCTGCCGAAGCACGCCCACGTGCGCCAGACCCTTGGCCCCGCCGCCGCTGAGCACCAGCCCGACCTGCTGGGCATTGGCCGAAAAGAAGGAGCTGGCTAGCAGGAGGGCCAGCAGGAAACGCGGGAAAAAGTGGGTCATTGGTTGCAGAAAAGAAAGCGGAACGGGCCCGGCCCCGCTGGTACGCCGCGGCTACGGGCCGGGTTGTTGCGCCCGGCGGCTGGTGCGGCCCCGGTGGCAGCCTGAAAGATAGATTGTTTGGGATACATTAGAGCAGCAAACGCCCTTGGCCGTTCGCCCACCCTGCCTTTCGCCCCGCCCCGTCATGAATAAAGTGTACTGCCTGCTGCTGGCCCTGCTGCTGGCCACGGCCGCCACGGCTCAGAACTACCGCCCGTTCTGCCCGGCGCTCACCTACCAGCTGACCGAGACGACTACTCCCGGCGACACTACGCACCTGCTGCGGCTAAACGCCGGCCGGCCCCAAGGCGCCGACTCGCTCTTTTTCTTCGACCAGCGCACCAGCCGGGGCCGCCCCGGGCCGGCGCAAAGCAGCTGCGGGCGCTACGTGCAGCGGCCCGACAACCTGTTTGGCGCGTCGTTGCGGGTGCGGCCGGGCGCCGAATACGTGCTGGCCGCCGCCAGCGGCGCCACCTTCACGCTGCGGCCCCGGCAAGCGCTGGGGCAGCCCTGGGCGGCCACGGTGGGCGGCCTCACGGCCCGCGTCACGGCGCGCACGCTGGGCACGGTGCTGGGGCAGGCCGACTCGCTGGCCGTCATCGCGCTGGCGGACGGGGCGGTGCTCACGCTCAGCAAAACCTACGGCTGGGTGAGCGGGCCGGCGCTGGGCCGCTACCTCAATCCGCGGCTGCCGGCGGCCGCGCTCGCCCTCACGGCTTTGCCCGGGCGCGGGCTGGGCCCGGCCCGGTTCGGGGCGTTCGTGGTGTACGATTTTCAGCCGGGCGACGTGTTTCTGCGCAAAACCACGACCATTGGCTTGGCGGGGCCGTGCGCGTCCGCGGTGGAGCTGTGGACCCGCGACAGCGTCCTGAGCCGCGCGCTGAGCGCCAACGGCGACACGCTGCGCTACCAGCTGCGCACCCGCTCCCTGTCGTTCGCCCGCGCCTGTCTCGGGGGCGGCCCCTCCCTGAGTGCCCCCGCGGTGCAAACCCTGCGCGTGGTGCGTACGGCGGGGCGCTTCGGCCAGCCCACCAGTTTTTGGGAAACCACCCCAACGGCCGCAACGACGGGCCTGGTGCACCTGCCGGCCTGGCGCACGGCCGACTACAACGGGCGGCCCGTGCAGCAGCAGGCGCAGCATCTGCGCTGCGGAGCCGTGGCCGATACGACCACCCTGCAGGACGCCAGCGCCCTCGATTTTGGCTACCACGTTTGGACGGCGCCCGGCCTGGGCCAGACGCGGGTGGAATCTTTCAGCTTCACTTCGGAGACCACCGTGCTGCTGGGCTACCGCAAAGGGACCGAGACCTGGGGCCAACTGCCCACCTTCGTGCAGCTGCTGCCCACGCGCCCCGGCCGGGCGGCCGCCACCACCACGGCCGCGCCCAACCCCTTCGGCCCGGAGCTAACCGTGCACCTCAGCCTGAGCCGCCCCCAGCCCGTGGCCGCCGAGCTGCGCGACGCTCTGGGCCGGGTGGTGCTGCGCCGGCCCGCGCAGCCGCTGGGCACGGGCCCGCAGCAAGTGGTGCTGCCCACGGCCGGCTTGCCGGCCGGGCTTTACGTGCTGCACCTGCATTTTACGCAGGAAAGCCGCACCGAAGTACTGAGGGTGGTGAAAGCGGAGTAGCCCGGGCGGATGGGCGCGAAACGCCGCCTTGCGCCGGGCACCACCTGGCTGCACCTACCTAAACAAAGCCCCGACCGAAGGCAAAGCTTCGTGCCGGGGCTTTGGTGAAAATAACAGCTCTCAAGCCCGCGTACACGAACTTGAAAACTGTTCTAAAAAACCTCCTACGGCGCCAGCCAGCTACCCAGCGGCCCGGGCACGTTGCGCAGCACGGCGAAGGCCACCGTGCTGCCCGCCACCAGCCACGCGAGCCACGGCCGGTAAAGCAGCGCGGCCCGTTGGGCCCGGCCCGTGAGCCCGGCCCGGACGCCATCGGCGGCGCCCACGGCCAGCACTGGCACGCACAGCACGGCCAACAGGTTCAGACCCGCGGCCTGGGCCACCCGGCCGTGCAGCAAGGCGTGCAGCGCCCGCTGCGAGCCGCACCCTGGGCAATACAGCCCGGTGAGCCACCGGAACGGGCAGGGCGGAAACGGGTGCTGGGCGGGGTCGAAGGCGAAATACACCGCCGCCAGCCCCAGCCCGCCCAGCAACACCGCAGCCAGCCCCCGGCTGCTAATGGGTGCCACGCATGCCCTGCATCATGGCGGCGCCGAAGCCCAGCATCATCATCACGCCGTAGATAACCACGCCGCCCAGCCCGCAGAAAAAGCCGATTTTGGTCCACTTCCCGGCGGCCTGCGAAGACTCCTGGGCGCCGGCGTAGTCGCGGGCCGCCACTTTGGTGTTCACTGCCGCGGCGTTGACGATGCCGACGATGCCGAACGGCAGGCAGCAAAAGATGGTGACGAGGATGGACTCGACCAGCCAGTTTTTGGGCGGTAGGCCCGCGGGCGGCATTCCGCCGAAGGGCTGGCCGGGGGTAGGATTGTAAGGTTGTTCCATGCGGAAGAAAGTTGAAAAATGAAATGAGGCAGCAAGATTGTCAAAATTCCATCAACTGCCGGGCTTGGTCACCATTTCTTAAAAACAACGAACACCGCCGCCACCAGCAGCCCGAAGCCAGCTACGTGGTTGCAGCCCAACTTGTCGGTTTTAAACACGAACACCGCGCATAGCGCGAACACCGTGCGTGTGGTGACTTCCTGGATAACCTTGAGTTGAAAGAGGCTGAACGACCCGCCATTCTCGGCAAACCCCAGCCGGTTGGCCGGTACCCGGAAAAGGTACTCGAACAGCGCCAGCCCCCAACTCACCAGGATGACGCCAGGTAGGCCCAATTAGGCAAAACAAGCCAATTTTTGAATAGATGCAGGTGCCCGTACCAGGCAAACGTTATGAACAGGTTGGAAATGGTGAGGAGCGGGAGGGAGTAAAGGCCTTTCGTGAGGAAGCGGGGCAGTGGCGGAATAAAAGAACGAAGCGGCTTGGTAATTTGAGAAAATCAAGCGGACGCCGGATGAGCATGACGTTCTTTTGTTCTGTTGCTGCTTCACCAGCTTACCGCTTCACCAGCCCACCACTCCACCGCATGGCCACCCTCGACCCCGGCATTGGCGAAAAATTCTCGCGCCGCACCAAGCGGGCCATCAACCACGACGGCTCTTTCAACGTGCGGCGGCGCGGCGGCCCCCACCGGCGCGACCCCTACCAGTGGCTCATCACCATGGAGTGGTGGCCGTTTATTGGCGTAGTTGTCGCTTTTTTTGCGTTGCTGAACGCCGTATTTGCGCTGGCTTACCTGGCCTTGGGGGCCGACGGGCTGGCGGGCATCACGGCCGGGCGGGGCTGGGCCCCGCGGTTCCTGACTTCGCTGTTTTTCTCCATCCAAACCTTCACCTCGGTGGGCTACGGCCACGTGTACCCGGGCAGCACCGGCGCCGGCTTCGTGTCGAGCCTGGAGGCGTTGGTGGGCGTGCTCACGTTTGCGTTGGCCACGGGCTTGCTCTACGGGCGGTTTTCGCGGCCCACGGCGCGCATCCACTTCAGCCGCACGGCCATCGTCAGCCGCCGCGCCGACGGCACGCCCTGCCTGCAGTTCCGCATCGCCAACCAGCGCCGCAACATCCTCATCGACCTGCAGGCCCGGGTGTTGCTCAAAACCGTGGACCCCGCCACCAGCAACCAAGACTATTCCTTTCTGCCCTTGGAGCGGGACTCCATCAGTTTTTTTCCGCTGAGCTGGACGGTGGTGCACGACATCACGCCCGAAAGCCCCCTGCACGCCCTCGGCCGAGCCGACTACGCGCGGCTCGACGTGGAGGTCATCATCCAGCTCAAGGGCTATGACGACACCTTCGCCCAGGACGTGCACGCCCGCAATTCCTACACCCACGACGAAATTGAGTGGCACCGCCGCTTCGTGCGGGCCTACGAAGTGGGAGAAGACGGCATCGCCGTCGTTGATTTGGACCAGCTCCACCTGACGCAGCCCCTTGGCGAGGATTGAGGAATTGGCCGTAGGGCCCAAAATTCCTCATTCCTCATTCCTCTATTCTTAATCAAGCGCCGCATTACTCGTCGTGCCCCGGCGCGCCGACGAGGGGCGCGGTGGCGGTTTCCTTGGCTTCGCGGGCGAGGCGTTCCTGCTCTTTTTCCGAAGGTGCGTACTGCAGCTGGCGCAGGTCGGGCGAGCCCGCATCCACCCAGCAGGTAAACCAGAAGTCGCCGATGAGGGCGGCGGCGTAGCGCATCTGGTGCTCCACCTGCCCGTTCAGCCGGGCGTGGTAGGCCGCGCTGAACTCGCGCGAATACGTGCGGATGGTTTTGCTGCCCCGCTGCTCGTAGCCGAACTTGCGGTCGTCGGAAAATTCCCGGCTCAGCGCTTTCTCGAACCGCAGCACCGAATCGACGGCGGCGTGCGAGCGAATCACGGCCGCCCAAATGGCGTCGGTGGGGCTGGGCAGGTACTCGGCCTTGCCGCTGAACAGGTCATAGTCGGCGCTCAGCAGCTCCGGTAGCCGCGACTCCCACAGGCCGTGGATGCCGCGCTGCCCGGTGAGCTGGCCGTTGTAGTTGCGGGTGGTGTGCAGCGGCACGCAGGCGTCGGCGATGTAGTGGCCCAGGTCGCCCGAGAGGCGCAAAATCCGGTCGGTGTCCTGGGCCTTGAACGCGGCCGTGAGCTGGTTTTTCATGCTCACTACGTTCCAGGGTACAATGCCGTGGCGCAGCAGCGAGTCTTCGCCGTAGCGGGCCACGGCGTCGGCATATTTGCGGGGCAGCTTGTAGGCGGCGCTGTCGCCGTAGCGGTCCACGTCGAGGAAGTGCTTGGGGGCTTCGCCGGCCACCACCATGCGCCGCGAGTCGGGCCGGGTGGCGTTCACCGTCAGGTACTCAATGTTGGCTTTGTAAAAGCCTATCATGCCCGGCGGCAGCGTGTACACCGCCAGCCGGTTCAGCAGGCGGTGGCCAAAAAAGCCCCAGGCGTGGGCACGCCGGGACACCAGAAGCAACGATGCACAAACCAGCAGCAATAGTCCGTATTTTTTCACGGGGAAAAGATACGGGCGTTGCAGGCAAAATCAAGTTGCACACCCGCGTTATCCCAATTCCGGCCGTGCCGCCCTACCGCCGCTTGCCTTCGCCGGCAAAGCGCATCCGGTACTCGTGCTTCACGTCGCCCTTGCTGATGCGGGCCAGCTTGCCCTTGAGCAACTGCTTTTTAAACGCCGAAAGCTTGTCGGTGAACAGCACGCCTTCCAGGTGGTCGTACTCGTGCTGGATAATGCGGGCGGTCATGCCCGAAAAGGCTTCCTCGTGCACCTGGCGGCTTTCGTCCTCGTAGCGCAGCACGATGTCGGCGGGGCGGGTCACCAGCTCGCGCACCCCGGGAATGCTCAGGCAGCCCTCTTCGTAGCCCCATTCCTCGCCGGTTTCGCTCACCATCACGGGGTTGATGAAGGCGCGCTTCACGGGCGGCTCCAGCTCCTCGCCCGCTTCGCGGTCTTCCTCGTCCACCTCCACCATCGGCCCGAGTCCATCACAAACAGGCGCACGCCCTTGCCAATTTGGGGCGCGGCCAGGCCCACGCCGTGGGCGTAGTACATGGTTTCGAACATGTCGGCGATGAGTGTTTGCAGCTCGGCCGCGGGCAGGGCGGGGGCCAGGTTTTTGGCCTTGGTTTTCAGCACCGGGTCGCCGATGGCGACGATGGAATAAATCATCTTTTTAATAATGGTTAATAATTAGTGGTCAAGGATTAATGATTAGCACTTTCAAGGATTAACCATTCATCACTAACCGCCAACCATTAAGTTAAACTTCCCGCATCAGCGGCGATTCGAGGAAGGATTGCAGGATGATGGCGGCGCTGATGCGGTCGACGGTGGCCTTGTCCCGCCGGGCTTTCTGGCCGAGGCCCCCGGCCAGCATGGTGGCGTGGGCCATGCGCGACGTGAACCGCTCATCGAGCTCGTGAATGGGCAGTTCGGGCAGCTCCCGGCGCAGGCGGCGCAGCAGGCCCACCACGGCGCTGGTCACGTCGGTGGGCTCGTTGAGCAGGGTGCGCGGCATGCCCACCACCACGGCGCGCAAGGGCTCGCGCCGGTGGAAGTCGAGCACGTACTTCACCAGGTCCTGGCTGTGGATGGTTTCGAGCGGCGAGGCAATCAGGCAGAGGGGGTCGGTCACGGCCAGGCCCACGCGCTTGTTTCCGTAGTCAATGGCAAGGATGCGGCTCATGCAATCCGGGGGTGAGGTGGCGGGGAGGCAACGGCGGCAAAAGTTGCCAGGACAAAGATACGGCCGGGGAGAGGCCGTCAATCTGGGAACCGACCGGCCACCGTAGTTGCCCCACTTCGTCGGGAGCTGCTGCGTTGGTGCGGCGCGGGTCCGGGTTCACGGGGGAACTGCCGGGGCTGAACGAAAACTAGGCGGGTCATTCCGGATAAAGTCATAGATTGCGACGTGGCCGGCACGTTCACCCGAGGCGCCCGGCAATTGCAATATGCCAGTAGCCGCGCGGTTCATTTGCGTTTTAAAAGTAAACTATTGAATTGATTTAGGAATTGCCATAGTTGCCGCCGTTCTCACCGCTTGACTAAGAAAATTTCAATAATTTTGAAATCCAATTAGGATTAACTTCTATATCGTTACAACCTTTACTTTATTCATGTCCGCTACTAAGCCCGCTGCCCCGGAAACCGGCCAGCCCGCTGCCCCCCAGCCGCGCCGCGGTTGGTTTCGGCAGGGTTTCTTACTGTTGATGGCCGTGGGCTGCGGCGTGCTGGTGGCCAACAACCCGTTTCGGCCGTCGTCGGAAAACCCCGACGCTACCGCCCGCGGCTACCTGCGCTTTAAGGAAATCTTGAGTTACGTGGACCGCGACTACGCCGACTCCGTCGACACCGAGGCGCTGGCCGACTACGCCGTGGCGCAGATGCTGGAAAAGCTCGACCCCCACTCGGTGTACATCCCGGCCCGCGACCGCGCGAAAACCGACGCCTTTCTGCAAAGCGACTACGACGGTGTGGGCATTGAGTTCAACTTGTTTCGCGACACCATGACGGTGGTGGCTCCGCTCAGCGGCGGCCCGGCCGAGCAGGCCGGCGTGCTGGCCGGCGACCAGATTCTGAGCCTCGGCGGCAAGCGCGTGGCCGGTGCCCACCTCACCAATGCCCAGCTCACGCAGCTGCTGCGCGGCCCCCGCGGCAGCAGCCTGGCCCTGGAGCTGCTCCGCCGCCGGCTCCCGCGCCCACTCAGCCTCACCATTGCCCGCAGCCGCATCCCCAACACGTCCGTCGATGCGGCCTACCTCGTCGACGACCAGACCGGCTACATCAAGGTGAGCCGCTTCGCCTCGAACACCTACGACGAATTCAAGGCCGCCCTGGCCGACCTGCGCCGGCAGGGCCTCACGCGCCTCGTGCTCGACCTGCGCGGCAATCCCGGCGGCTACCTCGACCGCGCCACCCGCCTGGCCGACGAATTCATCGCCGGCTCGCGTAAAATCGTGTACACCGACGGCAAGGGCGAACAGTACGACTCGCAGACCTACGCCCGCGTGGCCGGCGAATTCGAAGAAGGCGCCCTCGTGGTGCTCGTGGACGAAGGCAGCGCCTCGGCCGCCGAGGTGGTGGCCGGCGCCCTGCAGGACCACGACCGCGCCATTCTGGTCGGCCGCCGCACCTTCGGCAAGGGCCTGGTGCAGCAGCCCATTGCCCTGAGCGACGGCGGCGAACTGCGCCTCACCATTGCCCGGTACTACACGCCCGCCGGCCGCTCCATCCAAAAACCCTACGGCGCCAACTACGCCGAATACAGCCGCGAGCTGAGCGGCCGCTCGGCCCGGGGCGAGCTGGCGTCGGCCGACAGCGTTCACTTTACCAAGGAGTTGCGCTTTCGCACCGACCACGGCCGCACGGTGTACGGCGGCGGCGGCATCATGCCCGACGTGTTTGTGCCGCGCGACACGCTGGCGCACTCGGCTTACCTCACCCGGCTGCTGAGCCGCGGCGTGGTGCGCGCGTTTGCGCTGAATTTTTACCAGGCCCACAAAGCCGAGCTCGAAGGCCTGCGCTTCGAGCAGTTCAACGCCACGTTCCGCATCACCGACGCTCAACTGGTAAGCCTGGCCGCCCAGGCGGCCCAGGACGGGGCGAGCGCCGACGTGGCTTCGGTGCGCCGCTGCGCGCCGCTGCTGCGCAACATGGCGAAGGCCTTCATCGCCCGCAGCGCCTACGGGCCGGTGGCGTACTACACGGTGCTGCGCGAACAAGACCCCGAACTGCAGCGCGCCCTGCACGTGGTGAGCGACAGCACCGCACAACTGGCGCTGCTGGGGAAGTAGGGGCGCGGCGCAACGCGCCAATCGAAGGCTGGCCGTACCTTCACGGGCCCAATTCCACCCTCGACTTATGGCTCATTACCACCGCCTCGGCCAGATTCCGCGCAAGCGGCACACCCAGTTTCGGCAGCCGGACGGCACGCTGTACTCGGAGCAATTGGTGGGCACGCTGGGTTTCCACGGCGTGTCGTCGCTGCTCTACCACGTGCACCCGCCCACCCAAATTAAGCACGTGGGCGAGAACCGGCCCTACGCCCCCAAGCTGCTGAAGGACCGGCCGCTGCAGCCCGAGCACCTGCGTACGCTGGCCCAGGCCAGCACCGGCGGCGACTACCTGGCCGCCCGCCAAACCCTGCTTGGCAATGCCGACGTGACCATGAGCATCTGCAACCCCACGGCGAAGCGGATGGATTATTACTACAAAAACGCCCAGGCCGACGAGGTGATTTTTGTGCACGAAGGCCGGGGTGAATTGTGGAGCCAAATGGGCAAGGTGGCCTTCGAGCCCGGCGACTACGTGGTGGTGCCGCGCACGGTCATCCACCAGCTGCATTTTGAAGAAGGACCGGTGCGGCTGCTGATTATCGAGTCGTTCAGCCCGGTGGAAACCGTGCGGCGCTACCGCAACCACTTCGGCCAGTTGCTAGAGCACTCGCCCTACTGCGAGCGCGACATGCGCCCGCCGTCGGAGCTGATTACGGAGGAATTTCCCGAGGGCGACTACGTGGTGCAGGTGAAGAAGGAAGGCCTGATGCACCAGCTGACCTACGCGCATTCGCCGTTCGACGTGGTGGGCTGGGACGGGTATTTCTACCCCTACGCCTTCAGCATTCACGATTTCGAACCCATCACCGGGCGCCTGCACCAGCCGCCGCCCGTGCACCAAACATTTGAGGGGCACAACTACGTCATCTGCTCCTTCGTGCCGCGGCTCTTCGACTACCACCCGCTCGCTATTCCGGCGCCCTACAACCACTCCAACGTCGACTCGGACGAGGTGCTGTACTACGTGGCCGGCAACTTCATGTCGCGCAAGGGCGTCGATTTGGCCTCCTTTACCTGGCACCCCACCGGCCTGCCGCACGGCCCGCACCCCGGCACCGTGGAGGCCAGCCTCGGCAAGAAAGAAACCCACGAGCTGGCCGTGATGGTCGACACCTTCCGCCCACTCTATCTCACCGAGGCCGCGCTGCCCTACGTGGACCCGCGCTACCCCATGAGCTGGAACCCCGGCTTCGTGCCCGACCCGCCCCGCTCAGCCGATATGATGGATTAGCCGCCCGGTGCGGGAACTCGTGGCCCGGCCTTTGCTGTCCTCACGGCCCACTCATTTCACTTGCTCATGAAAAAAGCTCTGCTGCTGGCTCCGCTGGCCTTCTTCCTGCTCTTCACCGGCTGCAAAAAAATTCAGCAGCTGCTCACCTTCTACGTCGACGACAGCCAGAGCATTCGCATTCCGGCCACGCCGCTGTTCGGCTCGGTGGTGGCGCTCACGCCGCTCCCCGTCGCCACCAAGTCGGACGAAACCTTCAAGAATAACAACACCCGCGCCGACCTGGTAAAGGACGTGAGCCTCAACAAGCTCAGCCTCACCATCACCGACCCCAGCGGCCAGAATTTCGACTTTCTGCAAAAAATTGAGATTGACATCAGCACCAACGCCAACGACCAAATCCGGCTGGCCTACCTCGACGCCGTGCCGCGCAACGCCACTAGCATCGACCTGATTTCGACCGATGCCCGGCTCGACACTTACCTCAAGGCCAGCAGCTATACCCTCACCACTAAGGTGCAAACTAACCAGGCCCTGGCCCGCGAAGTGACCGTGCGGGCCGATTCGCGGTTCAAAGTCACCGCCGACCCGCTGTAAGCATTCTCTTCTGAAAACCAAACGGGCCGGCTCTCATGAGCCGGCCCGTTCGCGTTGGAGCGCGAAAAGCTATTTCACCACCGCCAGCCGGTTGTAGTAGTCCAGCATCCGTGCTACTTCGGTGGGCTGGTCGTAGCGTAAGTGTTGCAAGGTGGCGTAGGCGCTGACGGCGTCGGCCCGGCCGCCGAACAGGCGCAGCACCGCGGACTGGGTGAGGTCGAGGGGGCGCAGGGGCTCGGCGGGCGCCGTGCCGGGCCCTACCAGCAGCATCGGCATGAGCGAAAGCCGGCCCGCCGCCGCGTCGGCCCCCGAGGTGTAGAGCCAGGCCAGCAGCAGCGGGCCCGCGTCGACGGCGGTGAGCACCTCCACGAATTCGCGGCGGGTGCCGGCGCTGCCTTCTTTCACCAGGCGGGGCCGGAAACGGCGCAGGGCCGCGGGGCCGGCGCCGCCGGCTTCGCCCAGGTCGAAGCCCCGCAGGCTGCCCACGGGCCACAGGTGGGTCGAGTCGGTATCGACGGAATCCTGGGCTTCCACCAGGTGCAGGCCGGCGTGGAAGCGCAGGCCCGCCACGGGGCGGAAGCGGCCATCGAAGGTGCGCAGCGCGCCGGGCTGAAACGTGCCGTCGCCGAAAAAGCCAGACGATTGGCGGGCCAGCGCGGCCCGCGTCGTGGCGCTGGCCGGGGCCGCGTTGGCTTGGTGGTACAGCGTGCGCGCCTCGGCTTGGTCCCGGGAAGCCTGGGCCAGCGCCGGCTGCCCAAGGGCCGCCAGCAGAATCGCGGGAAGACAGTATAAGAGCTTCACTTTCAATTACAGAAAGAAGGTGGGAGAAAAAGGGCTGCCAAAACTACGACACCCGCCGTGGATGCACTGCCCAACCACGACGCATTTTTCCAATCTCCGTGCCACGACCGCCCGGTGGCACGCGCCAGGAACAGTTTTTTGCATAAAAACAACCGCCGCGCCCGCCGGTGCTTATTTCACCACCATTCGATTATAATATTCCACCATGCGCAACACTTGGTCCAGGTCGGTGAAACGGAAGTGTTCCTTAGCGGCAAACACTTCCACTTCGGCGGCGCGGGTGCCGAACAGGCGCAGCACGCCGCGCGGGGTGAGCGCGAGAGGCCGCAGCGGTTCTTTGGGCAGGGGCCCGATGCCGGCCAGTATGACTTCGCCCATCTCGGTGCGGGCCTTTTTGGTTTCGGTGCGCAGCACGGGGTCGATTTCGGCGTCTTCGTGCAGGTAAACGTGCTGCACGGCCAGCACGAGGGGGCTGTTGTCGGCCGCGGTCAGCACTTCCACAAAGTCGGTTTTGGTGCTGCCGTTGCGCACGGTGTAGCTGCGGAAATGACGGGCGGCACTGCCCACGCCCACGTAAAAGCCGTCGAGGCTGCCGGGCGGCCACACGTGGCTCCCGGTCGAGTCCTGGGCTTCGAGCAGGTGCAGGGCCACGTTGTATTTCAGGGCCGGCACCCGGATGCGCCGCTTGGTGAGGAGCACGAGCGCGCCCGGCTGGTCAATGGCCACCAAATAGGCCGCGGGGGCGTTCACCAGGTCCTTGTGCAAGCGCTCCAGGGCGTTGGGCGAATTGGCTTCCTGGTACAGCGCCAGGCCAATGTCGGTGAGGTCGCGGGCGGTTTGGGCCCGGGCGGAGCCGGCCAGCAACGCCAGCACCAGGGCGAGGCCGGCCAGGCGGGTAAAAGGAAGTTTCATCGGAGCTGATGCGATAACGGGTTAGGGAAAGAATGAGCGACCGCCGTTTTCAGCGCCGCGCAAAGCATCGAAGCTACTCGCCCACCGCCACTTTTTGGTGATGCAGCTCGTCGCCCACCCGGGTTTCCAGCACGTACACCCCGGCCGCCAGCCCCGCCACGGACAGCGTCAAGTCGTGGGCGCCGCCGCGCAGCGCGCCGGGCGTGGCGGTGCGCACCGTTTGGCCGGTGAGGGCGCGCAGCCGGAAGCCGACGGCCGCCGGCGCGGGCAGCTGCAAAGCCACGTGCAGCACGCCCGCCGCCGGGCTGGGGTAGGCTTGCAGGGCGAAGCCGGCGCCGGCGGCGGGCGCGGCGGCGGCCAGCACGGTCACGTCGGTCAGGGCCGTCCACACGCTGGTTTGGGTGCCGTCCATGCGCATCCAGAGGGGGCGCACCACGTTGTTGTGAGCCGTGATGTTAATATAATCGCCGAAAAACACGCTGCTGATGGGCGTGAACGGGGTTTGGCTGTAGCGGAAGTTCTGGAAAGTGAGGCCGCCGTCGGTGCTGCGGGCGCCGTACACGTCGGTGCGGTCGTCGGGGTAATTGCGGCGGTCGTACCACACCAGCCACAGGTAGCCGGTGGCCTGGTCCACGGTCATCCAGGTGAAGAACTGCTGGCGGCCGGGCGGGTCGTTGTTCACGCGCCGGGCCGGGCTCCAGCTCAGGCCGCCGTCGAGGCTGCGGCTCAGCCAGACGTCGGTGTCGTTGGGGCCGTTGCGCTGGTCGGCCCAGTTCACGTACAGCGTGCCGCGGTTCGGCCCGCGGCTCAGGTCGCAGGCCGTGATGGGCAGGCCGTTGCCCCGGTCCAGGCCGCTGATGGGGAAGGCCCAGCCGCCGGGCTGCGCGGCCACCGGCCGCTCGCGGAGCGGCCAGGTCAGCCCGCCGTCGAGGCTGCGGTTGCACACGAGGCCGCGCGGGCCGGCCCAGGCCACGTACACCTCGCCGGCCGGGCCGATGGCGGGCGTGGCGCCTTCCACGGTGCTGCTTTCGTCCACGGCGTCACCCTGCCGGCCGATGTTTTGGGGGGCGCTCCAGGTCAGGCCCTGGTCGGCGGAGCGGCTGTAGAGAATCCGGCTGCTGTCGCCGGGCGCGGGGCTGCCGTAGGCGTCAAACTCCGTCCAGGTGGCGTGGATGACGTTGGTGCGGCGGTCCACGGTGGCCCAAAGCTTGTCTTGCTGCTTGGGCGGGCGCAGGGCAAAAAAGCTGCGCAGCGCAAACGGCGCTCCGGCCGAGGCCGCCCGCTGCACCTGCAGCCGGTCGATGAACGGAAACGCCACGCTGCCCGGCGGGTTGGGGTTGGGGCGGGGGTTCGAGAGGTGAAAAAAGTAGAACGCCCCCGTCGTGTCGGCCACGATGCACGGGTCGCCCCACACGCCGTGGGGCGAGGCCAGCGTGCGCGCCGTCCAGGTGCGGCCCGCGTCCAGCGAGAAGTACTGGTTGTTGATGTTGGCCCCGGCCACCAGCTCGTTGGTGTTTTTGGGGTTGATGGCAATGGCCGTTTCCTCGGGCCGGTTCTGGGCGCTCACCAGCACGTTGGGGTGGGCCGACTGGGCGTGTGCCGGGCCGGCCAGGGCGAGCAGCAGCAGGAGAAAGCGCTTATTCATAGGAAAGAGAAACGGACAACTCCCCTCTTTTTTTCAAGGAGGGGATGTTCAAGGCTAAGCCTCGGACGGGGGTGGTGAAATTGTTGAACGATGGGCGAACGGTGCAACCGCAAGTTATCTGAGTAGTATGCGGGCTTCGTTCGGGTGTCGTTGGCTACGCCGACCTTCGGTTCAACAATTTTACCACCCCCGTTTCAGCGAAGCTGAAACATCCCCTCCTTTTTTAAGGAGGGGAGTTGTCCGTTCAATGTGGTGGTCCAGTAAAAACGGACAGTGAGCTAAGGTAGGGTGGATTTGAGTTCTTGTTCGAATTGGTGGGGCGAGCGGTAGCCGAGGGCGGAGTGGCGGCGGTCCAGGTTGAAGTAGGTGTC
>Ga0123338_10001888_pt1 | contig 19837 bp, 13 predicted proteins | sample grotaG_FD_89793 | JGI IMG/M metagenome (GOLD analysis project Ga0123338, IMG submission 89793) | Glacier valley bacterial and archeal communities from Borup Fiord, Nunavut, Canada, to study Microbial Dark Matter (Phase II) -... | ecosystem: Environmental > Aquatic > Freshwater > Ice > Glacier ...
CAGGTTCTCCAGCTTCAGCGTGACCTGCGCGCCGGTCGCGCGGCTGACGGCGTCCGACGGCAGGGCAGGGGTGCGCAGCACGCGCCCGGCAATCCGCCCGGCCGCCGCCTGGACGTCGGCCAGCCCGATCATGCGTACGCGCCTAGCCGTACTTGACGGCGAGTATCTCGTAGGTGCGGTCCCCGCCCGGCGCCGGCACGGACACGTTGTCGCCGATCTTCTTGCCGATCAGCGCCTTGGCCAATGGGGAGGAGATGCTCAGCCGCAGGTGCTTGATATCCGCCTCATGGACGCCAACGATCTGGTACGTTGCCTCCTTCTCGGTTTCCTCATCGAGCAGGTGGACGTGGGCACCGAACTTCACCTGGTCCCCGGACAGGGTGCTGGGGTCGATCACCTCGGCGGCCGAGACGATCTCCTCCAACTCGATCACCCGGCCCTCGATGAAGGACTGGCGTTCGCGGGCGGCGTGATACTCGGCGTTCTCGCTCAGGTCGCCATGGCTGCGCGCCTCGGCGATGGCGCGTATGATGGACGGGCGCTCCACCGATTTCAGGTGGCGCAGCTCCTCTTCCAGCCGTTGCAGGCCAGGACCGGTCATCGGAAACTTCTGCACGCGCGATCCCCAAGCTTACCCTATCGGCGCGGCTCCCCGGCGGCGGTGCCAGGGCACCTCGGCGCCTAGAATGATCCGCGAAAGTATGACTGTAACGGCGCAACTTCAAGCGTCCCCGCCTTGAGCGCCGCGATGGCGTGCACGGCGGCCCGTGCGCCGGCGATAGTGGTGTAGTGCGGCACCCCGTGCAACAGGGCGCTGCGCCGGATGTCGAAGCTGTCTGCCACCGATTGCGCGGACCCGGCGGTGTTGATGACCAGCTGCACCTCCCCCGACCGGATCGCATCGACGCAGTGCGGCCGCCCCTCCAGCACCTTGTTCACCGTGCGCACCGGCAACCCGGCGGCGCTGATGCGGGCGGCGGTGCCGCGGGTTGCGAGTATCTTGAACCCCATGTCGGTCAGCCGCCGGGCCATGGGCACCAGGCCGATCTTGTCGCCTTCCCGCACCGACAGCAGCACGGTGCCGGCGTCCGGCAGCTTCACGCCCGCGCCCAGCTGCGCCTTGGCGAAGGCACGCTCGAAGCTGGCGTCCAGGCCCATCACCTCACCGGTCGATTTCATCTCCGGCCCCAGGATGGTATCGACGCCGGTGAAGCGGGCGAAGGGGAACACGCTCTCCATGACCGCCACATGCGGGGCGATGGCGTCGTCATCCAGCCGGAACTCGCTCAGGCGGGCGCCGGCCATCACGCGGGCGCCGATCTTGGCGATGGGCACCCCGGTCGCCTTGGCCACGAACGGCACGGTGCGGGCGGCGCGGGGGTTCACCTCCAGCACGTAGATCGCTTCGTCCTTGATGGCGAATTGCACGTTCATCAGCCCGACCACGCCTATGCCGCGTGCCATCTCCTCGGTTTGGGCCTTCAACTCGGTGATCGTGCTGGGGGACAGGGAATAGGGCGGCAGGGAGCAGGCGCTATCGCCGGAATGGATGCCGGCTTCCTCGATGTGCTCCATGACGCCCGCGACATAGACCGTCTGCCCGTCCGAGATGCAGTCCACATCCACCTCGATGGCGTCGTTCAGGTAGTGGTCGATCAGCACCGGGCTGGTGCCGCTCACCTGCACGGCCTCCCGCATGTAGCGGTGCAGCCCCGTGCGGTCGTGCACGATCTCCATGGCGCGCCCGCCCAGCACGTAGCTCGGCCGGATCACGACGGGGTAGCCGACGCGGTCGGCGATGGCCTCCGCCTCCACAGCCGACCGCGCCGTGCCGTTCTCTGGCTGGCGGAGGCCGAGCTTCTGCAACAGGGCCTGGAACCGTTCGCGGTCCTCCGCCAGGTCGATGGCGTCGGCGGACGTGCCCAGGATGGGGATGCCGGCAGCGGCAAGCGCCTGGGACAGCTTGAGCGGCGTCTGCCCGCCATACTGCACGATGCAGCCCAGCACCTCGCCCCGCTCCTGCTCCTTGCGGACCAGGGCGATCACGTCCTCACTGGTCAGCGGCTCGAAATACAGGCGGTCGCTGGTGTCATAGTCGGTGCTAACCGTCTCCGGGTTGCAGTTGACCATGATCGTCTCGAACCCGGCGTCCCGCAGCGCATAGGCGGCATGGACGCAGCAGTAGTCGAACTCGATCCCCTGGCCGATCCGGTTCGGCCCGCCGCCCAGGATGATGACCTTCCGCCGGTCGGTCGGCGCGCTCTCGCACGCCGGGGCGCCGAAGCCGCCCTCGTAGGTCGAATACATGTAGGGCGTGGCCGATGCGAACTCGGCGGCGCAGGTGTCGATGCGCTTATAAACGGCATGGACGCCCAACGCCCCGCGGGCTGCGAACACGTCCGCCTCGTCCCGGCCGGTCAGCCGCGCGAGTTGCTTGTCGGAAAAGCCCATCGCCTTGATGCGGCGCATCGCCGTGGCGTCCGTGGGCAGCCCGGTCGCCGTGATCTCCCGCTCCGCCTGCACAATCCGCTCCAGCTCCCGCAGGAACCAGGGGTCGAACTTGCTGAGGTCGTGGATGTCCTCCACGGACAACCCGGCGCGCAGTGCCTGCGCCGCCATCACGATCCGGTCCGGGCGCGGGGCGGACAGGGCGGCGCGGAAGGCGTCCGGCCCGCCATCGCCGGGCGGCTCCACCGGGTCCAGCCCGGCATAACCCGTCTCCATGCTGCGCAGGCCCTTCTGCAAGGCTTCGGCAAAGCTGCGCCCGACGGCCATGGCCTCGCCGACCGACTTCATGCTGGTGCCCAGCAGCGCCGGGGTGCCGGGGAACTTCTCGAACGTGAAGCGCGGCAGCTTGATGACGACGTAGTCAATGGTAGGTTCGAAACTGGCGGGCGTCGTGCGGGTGATGTCGTTGGCCAGCTCGTCCAGCGTGTAGCCCACCGCCAGCTTCGCCGCGATCTTGGCGATGGGGAAGCCGGTCGCCTTGGACGCGAGCGCGCTGCTGCGGGAGACGCGCGGGTTCATCTCGATGACGACCAGGCGGCCATCGGCCGGGTTCACCGCGAACTGGACGTTGCTGCCGCCGGTCTCGACGCCGATCTTGCGCAGGCATGCGATGCTCGCGTCCCGCATGATCTGGTATTCCTTGTCGGTCAGCGTCAGCGCCGGGGCGACGGTGATGCTGTCGCCGGTGTGGATGCCCATGGGGTCCACGTTCTCGATGGCGCAGATGATGATGCAGTTGTCGGCGCTGTCGCGCACGACCTCCATCTCGTATTCCTTCCAGCCGAGCACGCTCTCCTCGACCAGGACCTCCTTGGTCGGGCTGGCGTCCAGGCCGGATTGGACGATCTGCTCGAACTCCTCCCGGTTGTAGGCGATGCCGCCGCCGGTGCCGCCCAGGGTGAAGCTGGGGCGGATGACTGCGGGCAGGCCGACCAGGGCCAGGGCGTCGCGCGCCTCCGCCATGCTGTGCGCGATGGCGCTGCGGGGCGATTCGATGCCGATCTCGCTCATGGCGTCGCGGAACTTCAGCCGGTCCTCGGCACGGTCAATGACGTCGGCCTTGGCGCCGATCAGCTCGACGCCGTGCCGGGCCAGCGCGCCGTTGGCGTGCAGCTGCATGGCGGTGTTGAGCGCGGTCTGGCCGCCCATGGTGGGCAGGATGGCGTCGGGCTTCTCGCGCGCGATGATCTTCTCGACGATCTCCGGCGTGATCGGCTCGATGTAGGTGGCGTCGGCGAGGCCCGGGTCGGTCATGATGGTGGCGGGGTTGGAGTTGACCAGGATGACCCGGTATCCCTCCGCCCGCAGCGCCTTGCAGGCCTGGGCGCCGGAATAGTCGAACTCGCACGCCTGGCCGATGACGATGGGACCGGCGCCGATGATGAGGATGGAGTGGAGGTCGGTGCGCTTGGGCATGGGATCACCTTGGGTGGGTAGCAGAGTCGCAGTGGCGTTAAGGGGTGGTTCTAAACGGAAGTGTGGACTCTGCAGGGCATGCGTAAATTACCGTAATAAGAAGTCATCCTCGTGACAATCGAACACATGAATGAACTCAATTAAATACCAGTGCTAGAAATACTGTCCAGATTACTATAGAAAACCCTATCGATTGTGCATAGATTTGCCGCATGCCGGAGTTGAAGTCTGTAATGATGACCCCGATCTGAATGTGACTATCATACCCAGCTCGAAACTCGGGTGATATAGAGTTTTTATATTGTTGGACATCCAGTAGTCCATTGAGAGCGGAGGCCACAACACTGAATGAGCAGCCGACTACGGCGTAGGTGGCAGAAACCGCCAACACCCACCAAAGGGTCCCCGCTCGCGCCTCATCTGCAAGGTCGCGTGCCAGACCGGAAACGATAGGGAGGCCGATATAGGCCATCCAAAAAGCGTATTGAACAATCTTAGACATTGACGATAACGGCGCGGCTACGCGCTCCGATGCTCGTTGCAGGCTGTGACGACTGGAACGACAAGCAACCGGTGGGCGTCACCTTGAGGATGGCTGCACATTTATAGGAAATTATACGCGGACCTTCGTATAACTTGGTCAATTCCCTATACATCGCTGTCCATCATCGCCACGAACCGCCGGAACAGGTGCACGCTGTCCGCCGGCCCCGGGCTGGCCTCGGGATGATACTGCACGCTGAACGCCCGCCGCCCGTCGCACGCGATCCCCTCGTTGCTGCCGTCGAACAGGCTGACGTGCGTGATCCGCACCCCCGGCGGCAGGCTCGCATCGTCCACCGCAAAGCCGTGGTTTTGGCTCGTGATCTCCACCTTGCCCGTCGCCAGCTCCTTCACCGGCTGGTTCGCGCCGTGGTGGCCCCGGTCCAGCTTGTAGGTCTTGGCGCCCAGGGCCAGCGCCAGCAACTGGTGGCCCAGGCAGATGCCGAACACCGGTACCTCGGCATCCAACACGCCTTGGATGGCCGGCACGGCGTAGGCGCCGGTCGCCGCGGGGTCGCCGGGTCCGTTGGACAGGAACACGCCGTCCGGCTTGTGCCGCAGGATGTCCTCCGCCGAGGCATCCGGCGGCACCACCGTCACGTGGCACCCGGCGGCCACCAGGCTGCGCAGGATGTTGCGCTTGGCGCCGTAGTCCACGGCCACGACCCGGTGCCGGGCCGGTGGAGTCGTATGCCGGTCGGGCCAGGCCCAGGTGCCCTCGCTCCACTCGTAGGTTTGCGTGCAGCCGACCTGCTTGGCCAGGTCCATGCCCTGCAAGCCCGGCCAAGCCGCCGCCTGCGCGTGCAGCGCAGGCAGGTCGAACCGCCCGTCCACCGGGTAGCACAGCACCCCATGCGGCGCCCCGGCATCCCGGATGCGGAGCGTCAGCGCCCGGGTGTCCACCCCGGACAGGCCGGGCACGCCCTGGCCCCGCAGCCAGGCGTCGAGCGTCTGGGTGCTGCGCCAGTTGCTCGGCTCCGTCACGTCCTGCTTCACAACCAGACCCAGGGCGGCGATGGTGACGGCCTCCAGGTCCTCCGGGTTGATCCCGGTGTTGCCGATATGCGGAAAGGTGAACGTGATGACCTGCCCGGCGAACGACGGGTCCGTCAGCGTCTCCTGGTAGCCCGTCATCCCCGTGCTGAACACGACCTCCCCCACCCGCGCCGCCGCCGTATGCGCGCCGAAGCCGCGGCCCCACACCGCCGAGCCATCCGCCAGCACCAGCACGGCCGTCGCACCCGGCGGCACGTCGTTTGGGGCATCGGGCATGGTAGTCTCCGGGATGGGGGCGCCCGAGAGGGCATGGAATGGCAGGCCGGTCGCGGCGATGACAGCCGGCCAATGCTTGCTGGGAATGGCGCGGGACTGCCGCCACTTGCGGATGGCCTCCAGCCCAACGCCGGTCAGCTTGGCAGCGGCTTCGGCCCCACCCAAGCGGGCGATGATCTCGTCGGTCGTCGGCATGACGGAACCATATGGGAAAAATCTTCCCATGGCAAGACGAACATAGCTTGCGGGAAGTTTGGGTCTGGCGAGCCAAGAAGTGTATAAGCTAGCCGCCTGGAGGACAGATGATGGCTTTGCGTGAGCAGTTTACGGACGGATTGAAGCAGTCCATGCGCGCCGGGGACGCCGCGCGCACCTCGACCCTGCGCATGATCCTGGCCCGCCTGAAGGACACCGACATCGCCGCCCGGCCCAAGGGCGTCACCGCCATCCCCGACGACGACATCGTTGGGATGTTGCGCGGCATGGTGAAGTCCCGCCGCGAGTCCGTCACGATGTACGAGCAGGGCAACCGCCCCGAGCTTGCCGCCAAGGAACTTGCCGAGATCAAGGTGATCGAAGGCTTCCTGCCGCAAGAGATGGACGATGCCGCACTGGCCGCCGAGGTCGAAGCCGCCGTGGCCAGCACCGGTGCCGCATCGCAAAAGGAGATGGGCAAAGTCATGGCCGCGCTGAAGGCGAAGCACGGTGCCGGGCTGGACATGGCCCGCGCCGGCGCCCTGGTCCGCGCACGCCTGGCGACGTGAGGACCGTTCTGCTGCTTCCTCTCCCCCCGGGAGAGGGTCGGGGTGAGGGGGTCTTGGCTGCGCCGGGGGGCACTGCCTGTGCCTCCGGCACTCGACCCGACACGGACCAGCAGGCCCCTTCATCCGCACCAGCCCGCTGCCTTGCTGCCCACCCAGTGCCCCGCGCCGCAACCAAGACCCCCTCACCCAAACCCTCTCCCGGAGGGAGAGGGAGCAGGACGCCGCTCCCACGCCAGCCCCGCACGCACTGATGCCCCTCCCGCCCGCCTTCCTGGACGAGCTCCGCGCCCGCACCCCGCTCTCCGCGCTCGTAAGCCGCCGCGTGAAGCTCTCCAAGTCCGGCCGCAACTGGAAGGGCTGCTGTCCCTTCCACAATGAGAAATCCCCCAGCTTCTACGTCTACGACGACGGCTTCCACTGCTTCGGCTGCGGCGCGCACGGCGACGCCATCAGCTTCCTCATGCAAACCGCCGGCGCGTCTTTCCCCGAAGCCGTCGAGCAACTGGCGTCCGAAGCCGGGCTGGAAGTCCCCAAACCCTCCCCACGCGCCGCCGAAGCCGAACGGCAGCGCCTGGACCTGCACGAGGTCCTGGAAGCCGCCCAGGCCATCTTCGCCCGCCGCCTGCGGGAAAAAGACGGCGCCGCCGGCCTCGCCTACCTGCAAGGACGCGGCCTGACCGACGCCACCATCGCGCGCTTCGGCCTGGGCTGGAGCGGCGACGGCCGCGGCGCGCTCACCACCGAACTCGGCCGCACCGGCATCACCCCCGACCGCTTGCTGGAAGCGGGCTTGCTGCGCGCCCCGGACGACGACGGCACCCCGGCGCGCGAGCTGTTCTGGGGCCGCGTCACCTTCCCCATCCACGACCGCCGCGGGCGCCTCATCAGCTTCGGCGGGCGCACCCTGGGCGACGCCAAGCCCAAGTACATCAATGGCCCCGACACCGCGCTGTTCAGCAAGCGCCGCAACCTCTACGCCCTTCATATCGCGCGGGAGGGCCTGCGGACCGGTGCCGACCTGATCGTGGCCGAAGGCTACATGGACGTCATCGCCCTGCATCAGGCCGGATGCCCCGGCGCCGTCGCCCCGCTCGGCACGGCCCTGACCGAGGAGCAACTGGAGGAGTTGTGGCGCCTCGCCCCCAACCCGCTGCTGTGCTTCGACGGCGACGCGGCCGGGGCGCGGGCCGGGGCGCGGGTGGCGGAACTGTGCTTGCCGCTGCTGACGCCGGGCCGCACCCTGCGCTTCGCCAGCTTGCCCGCCGGGGAGGACCCGGACAGCCTGGCCCGGCGCGGCGGCAAGGCCGCCATCACAGCCTTGGTCACGGCCGCCCGGCCCCTGGCGGAGGCGCTATATGACTTCGTGCGGGAGGGCACCGCCGGGGACTCGCCGGAGCAGCGCGCCGCCTTCCGCGCCCGGCTGGGGGAAGCCGCAAAGCGCATCCCTGACCGCGACCTGGCCAGCGAGTATCGCAGCACCCTGCTGAACCGCTACTTCGAGAGCCGGCGTCCCCCCGCCCGCCGGACGCCCGGCGCCCGCCCTGGCCAGCCCGCCCGTGCCCCCGCACGCTTCACCCGTGGCGCGGCTGACGGCGACGCCGTCCGGGCAGAGCGCGGGCGCTGCCTGCTGGCCATCCTGATCCGTCACCCGGACCTGCTGCACGATACGGAGGAAGCGTTCCTGGGCCTCGACCTGCCCCCCGTACTGGACCGTGTCCGTGATGCAATCCTGCATCATGCCGACCACGGCACGCTTGATTCGGCAAGCCTGCTGTCCCATCTGCACGCGTCACAGGTCGCGGAGGAGACTTCGCAAATCCTGGGTGCGTCGGCGATGCCGCTGCCCGATTGCACGCGGCCCGGTGCCATGCCGGCGGAGGCGGAGGCGGGATGGTGGCATATCTTCGGCCTGATGAACCGCGAACGCCTGGAAGAGGAATGGGTGGCGGCAGGACGCGCCTGCGCCGCCCAGTTGGACGATGCATCGCAGCGCCGCCTGATCGCCCTGACCAAGGCGCGCGCTGACCTGTCCGCGTTGCAAGACGCGGACGCCGAACCCTGATCGCGGGCCGGGACGCCGGCCCGCAGTTCTTTTGGAGTGCCCCAGAGATGGCGACGAAGCAAGCTGCAACCCCCGATGCAGCCCCGGCCGACCAGGATGGCGACACCACCCTGCTGGACACCAGCGCCGTTGCAGTCAAGCGCCTGATCGCCAAGGGTAAGGAACGCGGCTACATTACCTTCGACGAGCTGAATGCCGTCCTGCCAGCTGACCAGAACAGCTCCGAGCAGATCGAAGACGTCATGGCCATGCTCAGCGAGATGGGCATCCAGGTCGTCGAGTCCGAAGAGGGCGAGGAAGCCGACCCCGTCGCCACCAAGGTCGAGAAGGCCGAGGACGACGAGAAGGAGACCGACGAGCCCCACGGCAACGTGGACGAGGCCAGCCTCGGCCGCACCGATGACCCTGTGCGCATGTACTTGCGTGAGATGGGCAGCGTCGAGCTGCTGTCCCGCGAGGGCGAGATCGCGATCGCCAAGCGCATCGAGGCCGGCCGCGACATGATGATCGGCGGCCTGTGCGAATCCCCCCTGACCTTCCGCGCCATCATCACCTGGCACGAGAGCCTCAAGGCCGGGAAGATGCTGTTGCGCGACATCGTGGATTTGGAAGCGACGCAGGGTGGCCCCAAGGAGGCAGCCGGTGAGCCTGCCGACGCCGCCGCCGAGGTGTTCGAGCCGGCTGAGGAGTTGGATGGCGACGACGACGGCGAGGGGCCGGGCATGTCCCTGTCCGCGCTGGAGGAGAAGCTGAAGCCCGATGTGCTGGCCAACTTCGAGGAGATTGAGGGGCTGTACAAGAAGCTGCACAAGGTGCAGGCCCGGCGCCTGGAGCAGCTCACCACCGGCGAGGAGATCAACAACCGGTCCGAGCGCGGCTACGAGAAGCAGCGCGAGGAGCTGGTCAGCAAGGTCGAGCAGGTCCGCCTGCACAACAACCGCATCGAGGAGCTGGTCGTCCAGCTCAAGCAGATCAGCCAGCGGCTGAACGGGCTGGAGGGCCAGCTCCTTCGTATGGCCGAGTCTGCCAAGGTCGGGCGCGAGGAGTTCCTGCACGAGTATCGCGGGCACGAGTTGGCGCCAGCTTGGATGGAGCGCGTCGGTGGCCTGCCGGGCCGCCACTGGAAAACCTTCGCCGCGAAGCACGCCGACGGCGTCGCGGACGTGCGCGGCAAGATCGGCGCTGTGGCCCAGGACGCGGGATTGCCCATCAGCGAGTTTCGCCGGGTCTATGCGACTGTCAGCCGCGGCGAGCGCGACAGCGCCCGCGCCAAGAAGGAAATGATCGAGGCCAACCTGCGCCTCGTGATCTCCATCGCCAAGAAGTACACCAACCGTGGCCTGCAGTTCCTGGACCTGATCCAGGAGGGCAACATCGGCCTGATGAAGGCGGTGGACAAATTCGAGTACCGCCGCGGCTACAAGTTCAGCACGTACGCGACGTGGTGGATCAGGCAAGCGATCACCCGCAGCATCGCCGACCAGGCGCGCACCATCCGCATCCCGGTCCACATGATCGAGACCATCAACAAGCTGGTCCGCACCAGCCGCCAGATGCTGCACGAGATCGGCCGCGAGCCGGCGCCCGAGGAGTTGGCCGAGAAGCTCGGCATGCCCCTGGAAAAGGTCCGCAAGGTCCTGAAGATCGCCAAGGAGCCGATCAGCCTGGAAACGCCGATCGGCGACGAAGAGGACAGCCACCTCGGCGACTTCATCGAGGACAAGGCGGCCATCATCCCGCTCGACGCCGCCATCCAGGCCAACTTGCGTGAGGCTACCACCCGCGTACTGAGCAGCCTGACCCCGCGCGAGGAGCGCGTCCTGCGGATGCGCTTCGGCATAGGCATGAACACCGACCATACGCTGGAGGAGGTCGGCCAGCAGTTCAACGTGACCCGCGAGCGCATCCGCCAGATCGAGGCCAAGGCGCTGCGCAAGCTGAAGCACCCCAGCCGCAGCCGCAAGCTGCGCTCCTTCCTAGACGATTAGCCGAGGGCCAACTGCCGTGCAGCCGACGACCCGGGTGGGCGTCACCGTGACCTTCTTGCGCCTGGACTTGCAGGCGGTGCCGACGATGGCGGTGGGCCTTGGCCCGGCGCTGCCCGCCGGCACCAGCCTGGTCCGCCTGCATGCCTGCACCGTGCCGTTCTACCGCTATTTGTATGCGACGGTCGGCGGACCTTATTGTTGGTGGCTTCGCCGCTCCCTGTCCGACGCCGCGCTGGACGCCATCCTGCGCGACCCCGCCGTGTCTGTTTGGGTGCTGTACCGCGACGGCGAGCCTTCTGGCTTCTTCGAGCTGGACCGGCGCAACCGCCCCGTCGTGAACCTCAGCTACTTCGGCCTGATGCCGCACGCGACGGGGCAAGGGATCGGCACCGCGTTCCTGCACGCCGCCATCGAGGCCGCGCGCGGCGAGGGCGCGCGGACCGTGACGGTCAACACCTGCACGGCGGATCACCACCGGGCGCTGCCGGGCTACCTCCGCGCCGGCTTCAAGCCAACGCGGACCGTGTGCGAAGTCTGGGAAGTCCCCAACCGCCTTGGCCTGACCATCCCCGAACACCTTCGGGTGTAGTCCTTCTCCCTCTCCCATCGGGAGAGGGTTGGGGTGAGGGGTCTTGCATGCCGATGAAGCCTTCCCGTACCGCCAGGACGCACCTTGCGCGGGCAAAGTTCGGCGCCCCAACGCCCCCTCACCTCAACCCTTTCCCGACGAGAGAGAGAGTAGGAGATCGCCCCCCAGCAAGGCATGATGCCCGAAATCGCCCGGAGAACCCACCCCATGCTGCGCCTGCTCGCCGTTGCCGCCCTGCTCGCCCCCGTTATCTCGCTCGCCATCGCCGCACCGGCCCGGGCCGAGCTGCCCCCCATTATCAAGATCGGCATCCTGAACGACCAGTCCGGCCCTTTCGCCGACCAGTCCGGCAGGGGATCCGTCGCCGCCGCGCAACTGGCCGCCGACGACTTCGCCAAGGAGGCGCCCGGCATCAAGGTCGAGATCGTCTATGGCGACCACCAGAACAAGCCTGACATCGGTGCCGGCATCGCCCGCGCCTGGGTGGACCGCGACGGCGTCGTGGCCATCGCGGACGCCGTCAACTCCGCCGTCGGCCTCGCGGTCAACGACATCATGCGCGACCGCAACCGCACCTTCATCGCCAGCAACGTCGGCACGTCCGACCTGACCGGCAAGGCGTGCGCGCCCACCACGGTGCAGTGGACCTTCGACACCTGGGCCTTCGGCAACAGCGCCGCCCGGGCGCTGAAGGACGTCGGCCCGTTCTACTTCGTGTCGTTCGACTACGCCCTGGGCCAGGCGCTGGAGCGCGACACGACCGCAGTGCTGAAAAGCTTGGGCGGCACCGTCGCTGGATCGGTAAAGCACCCGCTGGGCACCACCGACTTCAGCTCCTACCTGCTGCAAGCCCAATCCTCAGGCGGCAAGGTGGTCGCCTTCGCCTCCACCGGGCCGGACTTCATCAACGCCGCCAAGCAGGCCGCCGAGTTCGGGCTGACCCGCACCATGACCCTGACCGGGCTGTTCACCCAGATCGTGGACGTGGACGCCCTGGGCCTACCGGCCGCGCAGGGCCTGTTGCTGACCGAGGCGTTCTACTGGGACCTGAACGAGGGCACCCGCGCCTTCACCCGCCGCTTCGCCGAACGCATGCCCGGCCGCGTGCCGACCGAAAACCAGGCAGGCGTCTATTCCTCCGTCCTCGCCTACCTCCGCGCCGTCCGCACCGCTGACAGCACCGAGGGCGCCCGCGTGATCGAGGCGATGCGCCGCGTGCCCATCGAGGACCCATTGTTCGGCACCGTCACCGTCCGCCGGGACGGGCGCGCGGTCCACGCCATGCACGTCTTCCGCGTCAAGGCGCCGGCCGCCTCCCGGTCGCGCTGGGACCTCTACGAGCTGGTGTCCACCATCCCAGCCGAGGAAGCGTTCCGGCCCATGGACCAGGGCGGTTGCCCGCTGGTTTCACCCTGACGTTTGCTGCGCTGCAACCGGCGCGGCCCGTCCATCGTTTCCTATGCAATTAGCCGGGGCAGTGGTGCCCCGGCGCATCCTGATCGGCGGACGCCATGCTCGGCAACATCTGGACCATGCTGAAGGAGACGGTGAACGGCTACATCGAGGATAATGCCCTCAGCCGCGGCGCCGCCATCGCCTACTTCACGGTGTTCAGCATCGCGCCCATGTTGGTGATCTGCATCGCCATCGCCGGGCTGGCCTTCGGGCAGAAGGCGGCGCAAGGCGCCATCGTGGACCAGTTGCAGGGCTTCATGGGCAAGCAAGGCGCCGAGACTGTGCAGGCCATGGTCGCCAGCGCCAGCAACAAGTCCAGCGGCATCTGGGCGACGGTCATCGGCATCGTAACCCTGTTGCTGACGGCAACAGGCGTCTTCGGCGAGATGCAGGCGGCGCTGAACGAAATCTGGAAGGCAAAACCGAAAGCCGGCATATCGGGCCTGTTGCGCGCCCGTGCCGCAAGCCTTGGGCTTATTGCAGCGCTCGGCTTCATGCTGATCGTGTCGCTCGTTGTCAGCACGGCACTGTCGGCATTGGGCACCTATCTCACCGGCGTTCTTCCAGGCGCCAAGACGATCCTGCAGGTCGTGAACTTCCTCGTGTCGTTCCTCCTGATCTCGTTCCTATTTGCAGCAGTTTACAAGATCCTGCCGGACCGGAAGCTGAGTTACCGCGACGTGGCCGTGGGTGCAGTCGCCACTGCCTTCCTGTTCACAATCGGCAAGACCCTGATCGGCCTGTACATCGGCAGCAGCAACGTCGCGAGCAGCTACGGCGCAGCCGGCGCGCTGGTGATCGTCTTGCTCTGGATCTACTACTCGTCCCAGATCTTCTTGCTGGGCGCCGAGTTCACCAAGGTTTGGGCCAGCCATCACGGCAGCGCCGAGGCCTTCGCTGCCGTCAGCGCACCGTCCGCCGCAGTAGTCCCGTCCGACGCCCCATCCACCGCCGTGCAGAAGGTGCTGGTGCATTCCAGCCGGCAGCGCCAGCGGTTTGGCGTGTTCGAGGTCGCGGCGCTGGGCACGCTGGTGGTCGCGGCCTACCTGGGCGAAACCCGGCGGCGCTAGGACGTGTCCAGTGCGGACGGACGCACCGGACACGCACCAGCCTGTGTTTTGACGAGTTTTTTCATCGGAGCGCATGCAAGTTCGATCCGATGACGCTCTAACCCTCCAGCAGGTGCCCAAAGGCCCGCAGCGGGCGCAGCCGGTCGCAGAGTATCTTGATGATGGCCAGCAACGGCACTGCCAGAATTGCGCCCTGCACACCCCACATCCAGTACCAGAACACCAGCCCGACCATGACGGCAATAGGGTTGATGGTGAAGCGCCGGGCCAGGATCATCGGCGTGATGATCTCGCCTTCCAAGACGTGGACGCCAAGGTAGGCCGCCGCCGGCAGCAACGATGTCCAGGACGCTCCCAGCGTCGCCAGCCCGAGCAGCGCGAACAGCCCCATCCCCGCCAGCGGCCCCAAGATCGGGATGAAGTTGAGGCAGAATGCCACCACACCCCACAGCGGCCAGCCGGGCAAGCCGAACGCCCAGGAGACGGCCGCCACTACGCAGCCTACTACCGCGTTGATGGCTGACACCGTCAGCAGGTAGGCCGAGATGTCATGTTCGATGACGGACGAGATGCCGACGGCCTGCTTCTTATCCTTGAACGTCGGCAACACCTCGACCAGCCGGCGCATGAAGGTCTCGCCGAACACCAGCAGGTAGAATAAGATCAGCAAGGTCTCCAGCAGGTGGGACGCGAAGGCGCTCAGGCCGCCGGCGACAGTGCTGGCGATGCTGCCCGGGTTCAGCTTGGGGCCGCTACCAGGCTCCATGCCGGCCTGGCCCATCAGCCCTTGCAGGCGCTGGATCGGCTCCTTGACCCAGGCATACTGCTCTTGCAGCTTCTGCCACGCAGCCGGGGCGTTGCGGACCCACTCGGATGCCGGGGCAGACAGGATCGTCCCCAACCCGGCGAAGACGCCCAGCAACAGCAGGATGGCCACCAGCGCCCCGACCCCGCGCGGGACCCGCAACCGCTCGCCAAAGCGCACGACGGGCTGCAGCAGCAGCTTCAGCACCAGCGCGAGCACGACGGGCAGGATGACCTCACGCGCCACATACATGACCGCCAGGCACGCGAGGACGAACAGCCCGCCCAGGAAGATGGTCTGCGGGTCATGCGGCAGCGGCATGTCACCGGCTTCGTCCGCCGCCTCACGCCAATGGGGGTCCGTTGCCGGTAGTGGGACGGTGGGGGCTGGGGCGGTGGCGGACATGGCGGGGCTTTCGGTGCGGCTGCGCCGTTATGCCCACTGCACGGCAGGAAACGTCAAGGACCACCTTTCCGTCTGCGTCCGGGATGGGCTGCGGGGGGGGCTGGCGGTCGTGCGGCTAATGCATGCCACTGGCGGAACATGGCCCCTTGACACCGGGCCGACGCTTTCGACACTTCGTTCCTACACTGAAGAGGAAGCAGCTACCGGTTCGCCCCCGGCGTCCACTGCACATCCCCGCCCGGGTTCAGCCGGCGGCCGAGCACGAACAGGTGGTCGGACAAGCGGTTCAGCAACCGGATCACGGCGGCGTTCACCTCCTCCTCCCGTGCCAGGTGGACCACCAGCCGCTCGGCCCGGCGCACCACCGTGCGGGCCAGGTGGGCGTGGGCGGCGGCGGGGGTGCCGCCGGGCAGGACGAAGCTGGTCAGCGGCGGCAGGGCCGCGTTCATCGCCTTGACCTCGGCCTCCATCCGCAGGCTCGGCGCATCGGTCACGCGCAGGCGCTCGCCCATCTCGCCTGGCACGCAAAGGTCGGCGCCGACGTCGAATAGGTCGTTCTGAATGCGGGCGAGCATCGCGTCGGCCTCGGGGTCGGCCGCCGTGTTCAGGCGCAGCAGGCCGATGCAGGCGTTGGCCTCGTCCACCGTGCCGTAGGCCTCCACCCGCAGCGCGTCCTTGGGCACCCGCGTGCCGTCGCCCAGCGAGGTCTGCCCGCCGTCACCACCGCGCGTCACGACCCGGTCAATGCGTATCATGGCCCGTCCTCAATAAAATATGCAGCAAGCAGGTAGCCGAACGGCACCGGCCCGGCTCTATGCCGGGGTGAAGCGCCACCGCCGCGCCGCCGGCACCGCTGCATCGTGCAAGCTGGGGTGGCTGCCGCTCACGGCAACCTCGACCAGGACCGGCAAGACAGTTGCCGCGACGTGCAGGACACCATCGCAGCAATCCAGGGCCACTAGCGCGATCTATACCATCCATACGCGGCAACCCTGCAAAGGGCTGCAACGACGGATCACCATGGATCAGCCTAGAAGGCAATTGACGCTACAGCACAAGCACGCCGCTATGCTTGGCCTTCAACTCAGGCTCGACATGGATGGTGATGACCAGCCCGTCCACCTCCGCCTTCAAGGCGGCCTCTATCCGGTCGCAGATCGCATGCGCCTCGGCCACGCGCATGTCGCCGGGCACGACCAGATGGAACTCCAGGTAGGTCAGCCGGCCCGCATGCCGGGTGCGCAGGTCGTGCGCTTCAAGGGCACCATCGGCATGCTGCCCGACCAAGTGGCGGATGCGGTCCACTACGACGCCCGCCGGCGCAGCGTCCATCAGCCCGCCGACCGAGCTGTGGACGACGTTCAGGCCGGACCACAACACATGCACCGCCGTACCAGCGGCGAGCAGCGGGTCCAGCCAATGCAGGCCCGTCACCATCGCCAGCACTAGCCCGGCGGTGATGCCCACGGACGTCACCACGTCCGAATTGAGGTGCCGCGCATCCGCCATCAGCGCCGCCGAGCGGTGCTGCCGCCCCTCACGCAGCAGCAGCACCGCCCAGCCCGCGTTGATGGCGGTGGACGCGGCGTTCAGGCCCAGGCCGAGCCATATCTGCTCCAGCTTCGGCTCCAGGTTCCAGGTCGCCCAGGCATGCTGCAGGATGCTGGCGGCCGCGAAGATGATCAGCACGCCCTCGATCACCGCGGAAAAGAACTCCGCCTTGTCGTGGCCATAGGGATGGTTGGCATCGGCCGGCTTGCGGGCCAGGCGCAAGGCGCCGAAGGCGATGACGGACGCAACGACGTTGACCACACTCTCCAGCGCGTCCGAATACAGCGCGGCGCTGCCCGTCAGGTGCCAGGCAAACGCCTTCATCGCCAGCACGACGATGCCGACGACGATGGTGCCCGCCGCTATCTTCCCAATCCGGTCCAATCCCGCCCCCGCTTGGCCCCGGGCTGATTAGCAGGGCGCGCGCGCGGGTTCCACCACCCAGCGGGATGGGCTGGGATCGCTATTCGGCCGCCAGCATCTCCGCCGCCGCCTCGGCCCGCATCCAGACCGCGGTGTCGTGGAACACCGCGCCGCCCGCCGGCAGCGCAGCCTCGTCGCTGGTCAGCACGTTGATGCCGTGCTGCACGCCGCCGAACGCCTCCGCCGGCCAGATGCTCTCCACCACCACTGTGCCCGGCGTCTGCCCCGGTACGTGCCGGGCATGCAGCACCACCTCGCCCCGGCTGTTGCCCAGCCGCATCAGCGCGCCATCGCCGATGCCGAACCGCGACGCGTCCGCCGGGCAGAGCAGCGCCGCCGGCCGCCCCTCCCGCCGCCGCGCCGTCGGCGTCTCCGTGAAGGTCGAGTTCAGGAACTGCCGCGCCGGGGCCGCCACCAGCCGCATCGGGCGGTCCGCGGTCGCACCGTCCGTCAGCGGCGCCCAGTCGGGCAGGGGCGGCAACCGGCCCTCCGTGTCGCCCATCGCCCGCCAATCTGCCCGGAAGCGGAAGCGTCCGTCCGGGTGCGCGAACCCGTCCAGGAAGTGCGCCTGCCGGAACGGCAACTGCACGTCCACCCAGCGCTGGGCCGCCAACTCGTCTGCACCGGGATAGCCGGAGGCGCGCAGCGTCGCGTCCGCCAGCTCCAACGCGGTCATCCGGAAGGTGGGGTGGTCCAGCCCGAAACGCGCGGCCAGGGCGCAGACCAGGTCGTGGTTGGACCGCGCCTCACCGGGCGCCTCGATCACCTGCAAGCCGATCTGGATGTGGCTGTGCCCGCCGGCCTGGTAGATGTCGTCGTGTTCCAGGAACATCGTCGCCGGCAGCAGGATGTCGGCGTAGCGGGCGGTCTCGGTGATGAACTGCTCGTGTACGACGGTGAACAGGTCCTCCCGCAGCAGCCCCTGCCGCACCCGGTTGCTGTCCGGGCAGACCGAGGCCGGGTTCCCGCTTTGCACCAGGATGGCGTGGACGGGCGGACCGCCCAGCAGCGCGTCGGCGTCCCCAGTCAGGATGCTGGCGATGCGGCTCATGTCCAGCTCACGGATGCCGAGGTCACGCAGGGCCGTGCCCTCGATCAGCGACTTGTCCCAGGTGTAGATGCCCTTCATGCCCCACAGCGCGCCGCCGCCCTCGTGCCGCCACTTGCCGGTGACGGCGGGCAGGCAACTGACGGCGTGCATGGACGCCGCGCCGTTGCGGCTGCGCGTGAAGCCGTAGCCCGCGCGGATGTAGGCGCGCGGCGTCGAGTTGTACAGCGCCGCGAAGGCCTCGATCTCTTGCACGGTCAGGCCGGTGATCTCAGCAGCCCATTCCGGCGTCCGAGTGGCTACATGGGCTTCCAGCGCTGCCGGGTCGTCGGTGTACTCGGCCATGTAGGCGCGGTCGGCATGGCCGTCGCGGAAGGCACAGTGCATGACGGCGCACGCCAGCGCGGCGTCGGTGCCGGGCCGCGGCGCCAGGTGCATGTCGGCGGCGGCAGCCGTGCCGGTGCGGTAGGGGTCCACCACCACCAGCTTCGCCCCGCGCTCCTTCCGGGCGCGTGTCACGTGCGACATGACGTTGACCTGGGTCGAGACGGGGTTGGTGCCCCACAGCACGTTCAGGTCGGCGACCGCCATCTCACGCGAGTCCGCGCCGCTGATCCGGCCGCACCCGGCCGTCCACCCGGCGGCGGCGATGGTGCTGCAAATGGTGCCCCGGCGCCCGGACCAGCGCATGGCGTGGCGCAGGCGGAAGATGCCGTCCCGGTTGACCAGGCCCATGGTGCCGGCGGAACTGTAGGGCCACACCGCCTCCGTCCCATACCGGGCGGCAGCGTCCGTGAAGCCCTCGACGACGCGGTCCAGCGCCTCGTCCCATGTGATGCGGCGGAATTGCCCGCTGCCCTTCGGTCCCGTGCGCAGCATGGGATAAAGCAGCCGGTCGGGGTGGTGGACCCGCTCGGCATAGCGGGCGACCTTGTTGCAGACGACGCCAGACGTATACGGGTTGTCCGCCCCGCGCACGGCGCCGATGGTGCGGCTGTCCAGCACTTCGACGTCCAGCGCGCAGGTGCTGGGGCAGTCGTGGGGGCACACGGAATGGCGGATAGTGGGGTCAGGCTGGCTTTGCATCCGCAGCACCCGGGGCTGAGTTCTCCCTGCACTATCGCTGTGCAGCGCAGCAAGTCCAGGATTTCCGTGCCCAAGCCTGCAAAGGCATTGCAGGCTGTGACCCCAAGTTTGAAGGCCCTTGCGCCTGCCCAAGCCATCGGCGAAAGCATGACTGCCGATGCCCGGAGTTGCCATGCGCCGCCTTGCCGTTCTGTCCGCACTGCTCCTTGGGGCGTGCGCAACACAGCCCTTGCCGTTCGCAATCGAGCGCGGTGGCAACCTCCCCCTTGACCGCTACCCCGCCCTTGAGCGTTTGGCTGCGGCAACCCCGCCGGTGGTCAAGGTCCGTGAGGGTGTCCCTCTCGTCAGGCGGCCCGAGCCGTTTTGGGTGTATTCTGTTGACCCTGGCTTGCAGTTGGCGCGCTTGCCGCTCCAAGTCGGGCCGTTCACGGGCGCAACGGCCAGGGCCGGCGAAGTTGCCGGAGACTTGCAAAAGCGGCTGGTCGGTGTGCTGGAGGCCAGCCGCTTGTTTACCGAGGTCGGAACGGCTCCGTCGCCCGGCGGTCTGGTCCTAACCGGAACCGTGACACGGGCCACTACCGAAGATACGGAGGATGGGCAGGCCTCGGCGGCCATGACGCAGGTCGAGGCAAAGCTAACGCGCGATGGCGCGGTGGTCGGCGTCATGCAGGTGAATGCGCTGCAACTCGAATCGAGTGCCGCAGCCCCACTTGTGTTCCTGCTCTATTCGGCAGTTCAAGGCTCCCGCGCGGGGTATGTCAGCACCAAATTCCGCGAGATGTTCGAGGGCATTGCGGCTAGCCGTGCTGAGGGAATTGATACGAACGCGATGGGCAACCGGTTTGTCCGCCG
>Ga0123338_10001890_pt1 | contig 19832 bp, 14 predicted proteins | sample grotaG_FD_89793 | JGI IMG/M metagenome (GOLD analysis project Ga0123338, IMG submission 89793) | Glacier valley bacterial and archeal communities from Borup Fiord, Nunavut, Canada, to study Microbial Dark Matter (Phase II) -... | ecosystem: Environmental > Aquatic > Freshwater > Ice > Glacier ...
CGGCGGCGCTGGCGGCCTCATCTTCTTCGAGGCCACCTCCATCCAGCTCGGCACTGGCGCGCTCATCGCGGTCAATGGCGGCGCCGGCGGCGGCGGCGACAATGGCATGCTGGGCGGGTCTGGCACGGCCGACGCCACGCGCGCGGCGGGAGGCAGCGGCGGCGGCCAAGGCAGCCGCGGCGGCGACGGCGGCGCGGCTGGCGGCGGCCAGGGATCGAACGGCGCCGACACGGCCGGCACTCCGCGCTTCGCGGGCGGCGGCGGCGGCGGCACGGGGCGCATCGGCTTCCGCACGCAGAGCGGCATGATCACCGACCTCGGCGGCACCACCAGCCCCGTGCGCGGCGACACCAACAGCGTCGGCAGCGCCATCGTCACCTTGAGCCGCGCCACCTATCAGTAGTCGATCGGGGCGTTGGGCTAGAACAGACCGCGCACGAGGCTGACGAGGGCCTCGAAGCGTTTCTTGACCGAGCGACGGTAGAGCAGGTTGATGGTGGCGCTGGTGCGGGCGTAGTCGCCGGCCTGCACCGGGTAGAGCTTGATGGGGCGGTGGAACGGGAAGCGGTCGGTCATGACCGACTTGATGTTGCACATGGCGCGCAGACCCTCGCGGCCGTTGAGGCGACCGAAGCCCGAGCCACCGACGCCGCCGAAGGGCAGATCGTTGGCCATGTAGGCGAGGCCAAAGTCGTTGATGATGGTCGAGCCGGCGCGCAGCTGGTCGGCGATGCGGCGGGCGCGCTTGGCATCTTTGCTGAACACCGTCGAGCCGAGGCCGTAGGCGGTGGAGTTGGCCAGGCGAATCGCGTCGGCGTCGTCCTTGACGCGGAAGATGCACATGACGGGGCCGAAGGTCTCTTCCTTGGCGATGGCCATGTCGGGCGTCACACCGACGAGCACGGTGGGCTCGAAGAACTGGCCACTCGTTCCTTCGCCACGGTGACCGCCGACCACGGCGCGGGCGCCTTTCTTGACGGCGTCGTCGACGAGCTTGGCAACGATGTCCACCTGCCCGGGCATGGTCATGGCGCCGACGTCGACGAGGCGCCCCTCGAGTGGCGGTCCCTGACGCAAGCGCGAGGCCTCGGCGACGACGCGGGCGACGAAGGCATCGTGGACGGCGTCGAACACCAAGAGACGCTCGGCAGCGAGGCACATCTGGCCCGATGCGATGAAGGTACCGGCCATGGCTGCGTGGACGGCTTGTTCGATTTCGGCGTCGTCACAGACGATCATCGGGTCTTTGCCGCCGAGCTCCAAGATCACCGGCGTGAGCGTCTTGGCGCTGTCGGCGAGGACGCGCTTGCCGTTGGGCATGGACCCGGTAAAGACGATCTTGTCGACGCCGCCAGCGACGAGCGCGATGCCGGTCTCGGCGTAGCCGGTCAAGATCTGGACGAGGTCGGCGCTGTGGCCGGACTCGCGCAGGACCTGGTCGAACATGGCCTGGAAGCGCGGCGCAGAGAACGAGGTCCATTCCGAGACCTTCACCAGCGAGGCGTTACCGGCCATCAGCGCCGGGATCACCGGGCCAAGGACGTTCTGCAGCGGGAAGTTCCACGGGCAGATGACGCCGATGACGCCGAGCGGCTGGTACTCGATCTGGGCGACTTTGTGGATCAGAAGGCCCGGCGAAACCCGCTCCGGGCTGAGGTCGCGCTCGCCGGTGGCGATGGTGTGGCGCAGCTTTTCACAGACCGGCCAGATTTCGCCGAGGAGCGCGTTCTCGCGGGTCTTGCCGGCATCGCGGCAGACCACGTCGACGAGCTCGTCGGTGTGATCGAGGAGATAGTCGAGCAGGCGCCCAAGCACACGACGACGCTCGGCAAACGAGGTCTTGCCCCACGCGGCCTGTGCCAGGCGGGCGCGGGCGATGCGCGACTGCACCTCGGCGGCCGACATGGCCGTCACTTCGCCGAGCGAGGCGCCGGTGGCCGGGTCGTGACAGGGGATGGTCGCCCCATGGGTCGTGGTGCCAGCGACGGGTTTGGTCTTCGTGGCGGCTGGGTCCGAGGAACGAGTGGTCTCCATGCGGCGGACCCTAGCATTGTTGGCCGGCCATTTGCTCATTTTGTCAGTCGGACTGGTCGACGAGAGAGCGCCCCCAGATGAGACCGCTTTCGTCGAGACGCACGCGGTATTCCCATTCGACGTGTTCGTGATGAAGGTGCCAAAAGACGCGCCAGCGGGAGGTGGCCCCTTCGACGGCCAGGCAGGTGATGGTGACGCCGACGTCGGCATCGACCGCGCTCTCGTCGGCGGCGCAGGCGACGGCAAGCCGCCAGCGGGCGCCAAACGCCGGCGACAAGACGTCGAGGTAGGGGCACGAGAAAGCGCCGAGATCGTAGGGCACAGCAACGGGGTGATTCATCCAGCGATAGAAGCCGTCGTCGGGGCCGGGCTGCCACAGCGACGACAAGAGGGCTTCGAGGATCGCCTCCGTCTGCGGCGGCGCCGTCGCTGGCGGCGATGATGGCAGCAGATACGGACCGAGTGCGTCGAGGAGTGAAAGGCCCGGCTCAGACGGTGTCCAGCGCAGAAGTCTTGGACCACGGCTGAGGAACAGCTCTTCGTTGTGCGTGAGCTCGGGCAAAAGTCCCGCCAAAAATGCAACCTGCTCCAGGACGTGTCCGTCGCCGCCGTGCACCGCCAGCGTCGGAATAGCCAGTGCGGGATGGCCACTCGACCGGAGCCGCAGCAGCACCGGCGGCATATCGGCGTGCTGCGGTCGATGCGCCACACCGACCGGGCCCCACGAGAACAGACAATCCAACCGCCCAGGGGTCCGGATGCGCGACAGATCGAGTCGGGCACGGGGGACGCCGAACAACGCACCGAACAAAGGCCCCGTCGCCGACGAGAGATACACCGCGCGATCCTGAAACGGCGAGCCCTCGGGCAGGACGGCCGCAACTGGCTCAAAATCACCGCGGACCGAGCTGGCCGGACAAGACGCCAGCGACGAGAAATCCAGGCTACGCAGCACGGCCCGCGAGCGAAAGCTGACCACGGCCGTCACCTCGCACTCCATCTGCGTCCCGGCTGGGATCTGCAGCCACGCACCGACCTTCACCTCGAGGGATTGGTCTCCAGCGACGAAGCGGCCACGGCCACAGACGACGACCAGCTCGGTGGCGACGGAAAACGCGATGGTGCTGCGCCCGACGGCGACGTCCCAACACGGCCAACAGGCCAGGTCCTCGCCGACACCGGTGCTGAGACCTGGGTAGTCTTTTTCGGCGCTGGCCGGCAGTGCAGCGACGGTGATCAGACGGGCAGGCCCACGGCGCGCATCAGCGCAATCGCATTGGATCGGCGCACCACGCCCTCGTGCATGCGGTAGTCGAACACGAGCTTGTCGCCGTCGACCTGGTCCTCGAAGTGGACGTTGACCGCTGCGACGCCCAGCGCCGGTACCACCTCGGTGAGGGCCAGATCGTGCGTGGTGCAAAAGCCGATGGCGCCGGCGGCGACCAGGTTCTTGACCACTGCCTCGGCGCCGAGACGGCGATCGTGCGAGTTGGTGCCCGACAAGATCTCGTCGAGGAGGAAGAACAGTGGCGGCCCACTCGTGGTCCGGCTCAGCTCGACGACGGCGCGCAACCGGGTGATCTCGGCGTAGAAGCGCGAGGCTCCTTCTTGCAACGAATCCTGCACGCGCAGCGTCGCGCCCACTTGCAGCGGCGACATCGACAGCTTGCGGGCTCGCACCGGCGCACCGGCCAACGCCAGGGCGACGGCCGTGCCGGCCGAGCGCAACAGCGTGCTCTTCCCGGACATGTTCGATCCGCTCACCATCATCAGTTGCAATCCATTGTCGAATGCAACGTCGTTGCGAATACAGCGCTCCTCCGGCGGGCCAATCAACGGGTGGCCGAGGCCTTCGGCGACGAAGCGCGGCGTCGGACCGTCGGTGATTTCGGGGAAGGTGTCCTCCGGCCGCTCCCAGGCGAAGCCGGCCAGCGAGGTCAGCGCCTCGAGCTCGGCCAGCGCCGACAGCCAGCCGTGCAGATCGCCGCCAAGCCGCACCCGCCAGCGCTCGACCATCGACGCCCACATCGGACCCCACATGAGAAAAAAACCAAATATTGCAAAGAATTGATTGTATTGCCAATTCAGCCGACTGAGCCGCCCGCGCAGGACGCCGACGTGAAACGAAGCCGCCTGTCCGTCGCTGATGAGCCGGGCACGCAGCGCACGGAGCCGCTCGGGCGCGCCCTCTTCGCCGAGGCTCGGCTCGGCCTCGAATAGCGCCAAGGCCGCCGACAGCACATCGAGCTCCGACGCCGGCCGACGCACCGTCCCACTCACCTGCTTGACCGCTTTGCCGAGCGCCATCCACACCGCGGCATTGATCAGCGCCAGCGGTAGATACGGCCGCCAGTCCCCGCTCCAGATCCACCAGCCGGTCACCGCCACCGCCGCTGTCGCCAGCGTGATGCACACTGGCAACAACCAACCGGCAAGCAGCACCTTGGCCGGCGGCGCCTCGGCCCATTCCATGATCCGCTTCGGCTCCACCTCGGCCCGTACGTCGGCGCCCACCACCGCCAGCGCCTCGCGCAAAGACGTCCGGCCGACGAGCGCGCGCACTGCCGCCTGACGCGCCCGCGCCTCGACGGCACTGGCGGGCTGCGACAGCCACTCGGCCAGGCAAGCTTCCCCCGCCGCGGTCCGCGCCGACGAGATCCGTTCGAACAAAGACGCCTTGCCGAACAGGTCGAGGTCTCCGGCATACGGATGTGTGGGCGACGAGAAACGCGCACCGTCGTCGTAGCCGGGCTGGCCCATCCAGCGCCCTTCGATCCGCGCCGCACCCCGCTCCCAGAACGCCTCCTGACGCGCCACCCGTCGCCGCCGGTCGAGCGCGCGCGCATGGGCCACGACCAACCCGACGAACAACGCCAACGGCAACGCGGTCCAGCCCCAGTGGAGCTGGTGCTCGGCGGCCAGGACCGCCACCACGAAACCGATGCCGAACGCCACCAGCCGCGCCGTCGACAACGAGCGATCGCGGCGCTCCAACCGTTGGCGCTCGGCGCGCCGCTCGTCTCTTCGTGCGACGCAGATCTCAAGTGGGGTCTCGGTCACGCGGGGACAATACCTCGCCCCGGCGGCGACGCCAGTCCGTTTGCGTCGTGATACCGTCGACTCGTGGATCAGCTCTCCAACTGGCTTCCTCTGTTCATCAGCGTCGGCGTCTTGTTCAGCGCGCTTTTGGTCAACCGCTTCGTGCCCAAGCGCCGTCGACGGATGAAGCGTCTCCTCGTGCTGCTCGGCCTTTATCTGTCGGCGGTCGGCGTCCGTTATGCCCTGCGCGCGCTCGACCAAGAAGCATGGGCCGGGCGGGTCGATCTGTTCGCGGCGATCTGCGAGGCGGCGGCGATCATCAATCTGGCGTCGCTGTTGTTCTTCGATGTGGTCCTGCGTCTGGTGCGCCTCGATCCGACGACCATCGTCTCCGACCTGGTCACCGGCGTGGCGTACATCGTCACCACCGTCGCCATCTTGCGGGCGCGCGGCGTCGAGCTGACGACGGTGCTGGCCGGCTCGGCCATCGTCTCCGGTATCCTGGCGCTGTCGCTGCAAGCCACCCTCGGCAATATCTTGGGCGGCGTGGCGCTGCAGCTCGACGGCAGCATCCACGTCGGTGACTGGCTCATGCTGGAGAACGGCAAGCAGGGTCGTGTGACCGAGATCGGCTGGCGCCATACGGTGCTGGAGACACGCGACTGGACGACCATGGTGGTGCCCAACTCGTCGCTGTTGGCGTCGACGATCACCATTCTCGGCAAGCGCGATGGCGGGCCCGTGCCGTATCGCATGTGGGTATATTTTCACGTCGATTTTCGTTTTGCGCCGGCCACGGTCATCGCTGCCGTCGAGGACGCGCTGCGCAGCTCGCCGATCGAGCGGGTCAGCCCCGATCCGCAACCCAATTGCATCTGCATGGACTTTGCAAAAGACGGCCGCGACAGCTACGCCATGTATGCCGTTCGCTACTGGCTCACCGACTCATCTGCCGACGATCCCACCAGCTCCGCCGTCCGCGCACGGATCTGGTCGGCCCTCGAGCGGGCGCAGATTCCGTTTGCCCGCCCCGCCCGGACGCTGTTCACCCACGACGCATCCAAGTACCAGGCCGATCGTTTGGCCCGGCACCATCAGCAGCGTGAGCGCGCGCTGCAATCGGTCGACCTCTTTCACCCGCTGACCGAGGAAGAAATCCATCATCTGGCCGAGCATCTGGTCGAGGTGCCGTTTTCTGCCGGCGAGCGCATGACCCGCCAGGGAGCGACGGCGCACTGGCTCTATCTTCTGGCGCAGGGCCGGGCCGAGATCCGCATTCAGATGGAGCGGATGACCAAAGTGGTGGCCCAGATCGAGGCGCCGGACTTCTTCGGCGAGATGGGCCTCATGACCGGAGAGCCGCGCCAGGCCGACGTCGTCGCGCTCACCGACACCGTCTGCTACCGCCTCGACAAAACCGCGTTCGAGCATATCTTACGGGAACGGCCGGCCATTGCCGGCGAGCTGTCGGCGAAGCTCGCCAAGCGCCGCATGGTCCTCGTCGCGGTGCGTGAGGATCTCGACGAAAGCACCCGGGCAGCGCGTGAGAGCTCCGAAAAAGAACGCATCTTGGAACGCATCAAAGACTTCTTTGCCCTGTAGTTACAAACACTTGACAGAGACACCGTAACCGGCCGAAACGGCCAACGTAGTAGCTGCAGTCGATTGCGGAGGCACAACATGCGTCGGACGTTTTGGATGGCGGGTGTGTTGGGAGTCTTGCTGGGCTGTCAAACCCCGGCCAGTGTTGCCGCGCCGAAGGGCGCTTCACATGGGAGGCACGAAGTGGAAAAGACCGACGACGAGTGGAAGAAGCTGTTGACCCCCGAGCAGTATCGGGTGCTGCGCGAGTCGGGGACGGAGCGTCCGTTCTCGTCGCCGATGGCCAAGCCGCACGCCGGCAAGTATCACTATCTATGCGCCGCCTGCGGGCAGGAGCTGTTTCGCTCCGACGAGAAGTTCGACTCGGGGACCGGCTGGCCGAGCTTTTGGGCGCCGGTCACCAAGACCGCAGTGGCCAGCGAATCGGACACCACCCTCGGCATGGTGCGGGATGAAGTACGCTGCAGCCGCTGTGGCGGTCATCTCGGCCACGTCTTCGACGACGGACCCAAGCCCACTGGCCTCCGTTACTGCATCAACGGCGCAGCGCTGAAGGAAGTGCCCGAAGGCGAGAAGCCGAAGCCGGAGCCGGCCAAGTGATGCGCGCCGTCGCTGTGGCGGTGTTGGTGGGTGGCGTGGCCCTGTATGCGCTCTCGCAGGCGGGCCCGGTGGCGGCGAATCCGGCGCAGCTGACTGCACGCGGCCTCTACAAGACCAAGACCGCGCCAGCGACGCTGCCGCCGACCCAGCTGGCCGGCTTTGCGGCGGGGTGCTTCTGGGGTGTCGAGGAAGAATTCCGCAAGCAAAAGGGCGTGGTGGCGACTGCGGTCGGCTACTCCGGCGGCCATGTGGTCGACCCCGGCTACCGTCGGGTGTGCTCGGGTGATACCGGGCATGCCGAGACGGTGTATGTCGAGTACGACCCCAAGTCGGTGACCTATGAGCAGCTCTTGGCGCTGTTCTGGGATCTGCACGATCCGACCACGCTCAACCGTCAAGGTCCCGACGAGGGCGAGCAATATCGGTCGGTGATCTTTTTCTTCGACGCGCAGCAGAAGGCGGCCGCGACGGCTTCGCGTGACAAGCTGCAAAAGTCGGGTGAGGTGCCGGGCAAGATCGTCACCGAGATCGTCGCCGCCGTGCCGTTCTACAAGGCCGAGGAATATCATCAGCAGTATGTGGAGAAAGGTGGTCGCGCCGGCTGCCACCGACGGAAGGGCGTGTCGCTCTAGCCTGCGCTAGAAGCCGGGCGCGAGCATCCGGGAAAACTTGACGGGGTCGCGTACACCACGTCCACGCAGCCATTCGTCGACGGCGGCGACCACCGCTGCAGCGCCCTCCCCTGCCGACAATTCAGCGTGACGCCGACGGGCAGCCGCGGCATACAGCACCATGCCCTGGCTGTCGAGCGCGGCCTCTGCCTTTGCCAGGCGATCAATGGCACCGACTTTGTCACCGCGCTGAGAGAGCAGCGCCGCCTCGATGAGGAGGCCAAGCGGCGTCGACCACGGCATGCGTTCTCTGGCAATGGCGCGCGCGTCGGCCTCGGCGCGGCGGGCGGCGTGGCGATCCCCGGCGCGGGCGCGATGCACCAGGGCGCGGGCGCGAAGATGCGTGGCTTCGAGGCGGGTCAGTTGCACGCGCAGCATGGCCGAGCCGCGCATCGGCGGCCAGGCGTGGTCGATGCGATCGATCATCGCCCGCGCCGCTTCGTCGCTGCCGTCGTACAGATCGGCCTGACACAGGGCCAGAAGCTCCCACCAGTGTTCGACCATGAAGGCCCGGTGCGACCAGCGCTGCATGACCAGCTCGACGCCGCTGCGCACCGCGTCGGGATCATCGGCGGCGAGCAGCGGCAGCGTGCACAGACCCATGCGCAGGACGGCCACGCCGTAGAGATCGCCGCGCTCCTCGGCGTGCCGAAGATCTTCGGGCACCAGCCGGCCGAGCTCGGTGAGCTGACCGAGGTAGGCCAGCGACCAGTTGCGGAAAAAGACCATGGTGTGCTTTTCCCAGGCCACACCGGAGACCGCGCCGGCGAGGATGGCCTCGCCCTCTTTGCAGAGGGTGAGCGCGTCGACGAAACGGCCTTCGAGCCCGGCGGCGACGCCCGCGCAGCCGCGCACCCAGCCTGCCAGATAGGGATCGCCGATCTCGACGGACATGGCGCGCGCCACGTCGAGAAGGCGTGCCGTGCGGCGACTGGCTGAGCCGCCGGACGCCGCCGAGAAGCCGGCCTCGACGGAAAAAGCGCGCGCGATGCGGAACGGTTCCCCAGCGCGCAGAGCCAACAGCAAATGGCGTGTTTGAAAATACGCGCCGCGCACGGTGTCGACCATGCTGAGCACGCCGGCCACCGACCAGCAGACGTCGATGCGGGTCAGCTCTTCGGCCGGCAGCGACGCCGCAGCTCTTGGGGTGTAGCCCTCGCCGCGGAGGCTGAGCTGCAGGCGCCGGCCGAGCAAGGACGCAATCGCCGTGCGCGGGCCACCTGGTGGAAAGCGCATGCCGACTGCATTCAAGACGCCGCGAATGGCGGTGAGGCCTTCGTCGATGCGCCCGGAGCGCAACAACTGCTCGGCGGCGCGACGACGGAGCTCGAGCGCTTCGGCGGGCGCGGCGTCCTTGGCCGCTTCGGTGAGCGCCAGAGCAGCCTCGGGACCGCGGCCCGCGTCGATGAGTGCTTGCGCGATCTGCCGTCGCAGCCGCTGCTTGCCAAGGGCGTCGTCGCTGAGCGCGAAGGCTTCGGTGTACAAGCTGGCGGCGCGATCGAACGCGTAGAGCTGCGAGGCCTTTTGCGCAGCGCGCTCGGCCCAGGTGGCGGCGCGCGGGCGATCGTCGGCAGCGCGCCAGGCGCGGAACAGCGTCTCGGCGTCGGGCCAGTCGAGCGACTCGAGCGCGGCACCGAGGCGCGCCGAGCCTTGTCGTCGCTGTTCGACCGACAACATGCCGCCGATGGCCTCGCGCACCCGATCGTGAAACGGTTCGATGGCGTCCTGGTTGCGCTCGCGGGTGGCCCGCAGCAGGCTCGCAGTGCGCAACGCCGCCGTCGCCCGCACATAGTCGGCAAGCGGCAGGCCCGACGCCCGCAGCGCCACCTCTTGTGCCAGCGGCCCCGGCGACAGCGACGTGAGCTGCAACAGCGCCTGGGCCTCGACCGACATGGTGGCCACGCGGGCGCGCAGCACGTCGTCGAGCGTGGCCGCGACGTCCTCGGCCGGACGCGCGCACAGCGCCGCCAGGAACATGGGATGGCCGGCCGACTCGTCGAGGATGCGGCGAAAACGCGGCTCGTCGAAGAGGCTGGCCCGGGTGGGCGCGATGGCGGCCACCAGCGCCCGTCCCTCGTCGCTGCTGAGGCCCGACAGCTTGAGGTGCCCGACCTGCATCGGCGCGAGCTGGCGGAAGAATTCGAGCGAGCGGGTGGCGCGACCGGGATCCTCGGGCACCGAGCGCAGCGTGGCCACCACCAAAAGCGGCGCGGCCGGTGCGCGCAGCACCTCCAGCAACATGACGCGGCTGTCAGCATCGGACCACTGGATGTCGTCGATGACCACCACCGTCGGAAAACGTCGCGCAAGACGCGTGAAGAGCTCGCGCGCGGCGGCGAACATGCGCGCCCGCCGGATGTGCGGATCGAGCTCATCGGCCGTGGACAGGGGCCGGTCGGGGTCGATGGCCGCCCGTACCGCGGCCATCACCGGGAACACGGCTCCCAGGGCATCGATGTCCACTGGCAAGATCGACGCCGCCAGATCGGCCGGCTGTCCCAGGAGAAAACGCGCCGCCGCGTCGAGGACGCCGTCAAAGGCGCGATAGGGCACCGCTTCGCGCTCGTAGTAGCGACCGTGCAAGACGACCAGATCCTCGACGTCCTCGTGAAGGCGCCGGGTCAGCTCACGCACCAGGGCCGTCTTGCCCACGCCCGACTCACCCTCGACGAGGGCCACCGCCCCGCGGCCGAGCCGGGTGTCGGCAAAGGCGCCTTCCAGGAGGCCCAGCTCGCGGACCCGGCCGACAAAGGGCAGGCGCGCGGCGCCAAGGGGCGAGTCGCCGCCCAGCGTCGCCAGGACCTCGGCACCCGTCGCTCGCATGGACGGATTGCGGCGCAACAGACCCCGACACAGCGACACCAGCGCAGGCGGCGCGTCGGTGGCCACCAGCTCGGGAGGATCTTCGGCCTGCTTGCGCGCCAGCACTTCGCGCCAGGGCCCGGAGAACGGCAGCCGGCCGCTGAGCGCTTCGTAGAGAATGACCCCGAAGGCATACCAGTCGGCGGCGGGACCGACTGCGACCCCGGCTGCCTGCTCGGGGGCCATGTACTCGACGGTGCCGACCAGATAACGATTGGTGGCGCCCTCTTCCTCGGACTCGTCGAGCGCGCGCACCAGGCCAAAATCTAGCAGCACCACGCGGCCCTCTGGCGTCACGCGGACATTGCTCGGCTTGACGTCGCGATGGACTTTTTGGGCGGCATGCAGCGCCTCGAGCCCGACGGCGAGCTGCTTCAGCGATTCCCACAGGCGCGCTTCATGATAGCGCGGCAGCGACGGTGGCTTGTGGCTGCGTGGGCGCAGATTGACGGTGTTGCCGATCGTCGAATCGGGATCGGTGGGGCTGTCATCGTCGGGCACCTCAGCGACGGTAGCCGCCAGCGCGTCGATGGTGTGCAGCTCCGCCTCGTTGGTGACATCCTGCGTGCGGATGTAGCCGAGGAGCGACTTGCCCTCGACGAGCTCCATGGTGAAGAACCACGCCTCGCCCTGGCCTTCGAGCTCGAGCAGGTTGACGAGGTTGGGATGCTCCAGATCGCAGAGCGCACGGAACTCGCTCTTGAAGCGGATGAGCGCCGTCGGGCCGAGGGCCTTCAAGGCCTTCAGGGCCACACGCTCCTTGCGCTGGTGGTCGATGGCCTCGTAGACCACGCCCATGCCGCCAGCGCCGAGGCGACGTACGATCTCGAAGCGGGAGGTGCCGGTGAAGTCTGGATCGGGACGATCGGGCGGCGTCTTCACAGAATCTACGTCGACCAGCCTACTTCATGGTCACCGCGTAGTCGAGCCAGCCGACACCGCCGCGGCTGTCGCGGAGCACCGCCCACAGATGGGCTGGACCTGGCGGAGGCGTCGCCCAGGTGTTCTCGGCGAAGACCTCGAGATCGTCGGACGCACGGCCCGAGCGATCGAGGAGCAAGGTGCCGCCGGTGACATACCAGGACACGCGCAGCGACTCACGCGAATCGCGGAGCGTGCGGGTGTTGAGGTCGAAGACCGGGAAGGTTTCGGCGGCTTCGGGCAGCCATTCTGCGTGGAGGGTGATGGCGGTGTTGGCCGGCAGCGCGTTCAGATCGAGCTCACTGCCGTCGCTGGCCCGGGCGCTGACGGCCGTCAGAGTCGGGTTGGTGTTGGCCTTGTACGTCATGCGATAGGCGATGGTCTGGTCGGTGGTGGCGTTGGCCAGATCGCAGGTGATGCGCTGCAGCGCAAAGGTGGGCTCGAGGCTGTCGTCGACGCGGATGGGCTGATAGTAGCCGCCGGTGACGTCGGGGTCGCGCGGGCGTAGCGGCGGCGAGGTCGGGTCTTGCGGTGGTGGCGACGAGCCAAAGAGCGCGCAGGCGTTGACGGGGACGTTGGCCATGACGCTCGGCCCTGCGCCGAGCACGGACGCCATGGTTGGGTCAAAGAGACAGGCACTGGCGACGGTGTTGTTTTCGTTGAGCGGTTTTGGCGCCAGGCAATATGACCAGTTGATGGTGGGGCTGGCCGGGCCATTGGCGTCACCGACGAGCGCGGTGTAGGTGGCCACGGTGCCGGGCACCACCTCGGCCGGCTCCATCTGGACCGCAAGGAGGCGCAGCCGATTGACCACCGACGAGCTCGGGCCAAGGTCAGGCTGACACGCGGTTAGTAAGAGTGTCAGGATGGCGAGCCTCACCATTGGATGCGGCTCGCCTTCCGCGCGCAGCTCGCTGACGCTCGCTCTGCGCTCGGCGAGCCTCACCATTGGATGCGGCTCGCCTTCCGCGCGCAGCTCGCTGGCGCTCGCTCTGCGCTCGGCGAGCCTCACCATTGCACCTTGGCGCCGAGGACGGCCAATACGGGCAGGCCGCTGATGTAGCCGCGACGGGAAAAGTCGAAGTTGTAGACGATCTCCTCCGGATTGGAGCGCGCGGTGATGTTCTGCACGTCGAGGTAGATATCGAGCGACGCCCGCCGGAAGGTGAAGTTGCGATCGATGCGCAGATCGAGCTGCAAGAAATCGGGAACGCGGATGGAATTCTGCGCGCCAAAGATGGGCTGATATTGATCGCCGCGCGGATCGTAATACGCAGCGACGACAGGCGTGCGCGGAAACCCGCTCGACCAGCGAAAGCGTGTCCCAAAGATCCAATGGCGATATTCGTAGCTCGCCACCACCGTCAACGAATGCGTCTGGTCGAAGTCGAACAGCCGATAGGCTTCACCCGGATGATTGCGGCGCTCGGAACGCGAGATCGAATAGGTCACCCAGCCGAAAAAGCCTTTCCACAATTCCTGACGCAGCATGACCTGGCCGCCGTACACGCGACCGACGGCGTCCTGGGTCAGCGCTTGCGCCAAGGGCGGCGTCGACAGCACGTTGCGGATGGGCAAGTCGCTGAGGTCTTTGTAAAAGCCGACCGCTTGCAGATTGAGCGTGCCGGTCAGCTTGATGTCGAAGGCCAGACTAAGGTGCACCGCTTGCGAGAGCCCAAGCTTGGGATTGCCGAACACCGCCGACAGATCGGCTGGCTCCGGCGCCTGGTGAAACAGGCCGACAGCGACGGAGATCCCGAGCCGCTTGCGCGGCCGATAGCTGATTTGCAGGCGGGGATCGACGGCATAGAGAAAGCGCGAGTAGCCGACCGGCGGCAGCTGGCCCGACTGCGGCACGACGCGGCTGCCCTCGAGGTAATAACCGTCGAAACGCACGCCAGGCGTCAGGGTCAGAGTCTTGTGCGGCTTGAATTCGACGAAGGCATACGGTGCTGCGTCGACGATGTGCGTCGACCAGGAGTCGAAGTTGACGTCGTCGCCGGGCGCCTGTCCGAAGACGAAGATGTCGCCTTCACGCGCCGGCCGGTTGATGGAACCGAAGCGCGAGGTGTCTTGCAGCTGGCCATGCAGATCGAGCCCGGCCGACAGCGTGGCAAAACGCGCCAGCTTGCGGCGATAGGCGGCGCGGAGGCCATAGCGATAGCCGGTGGTGTCGAGCGTGGTGGGCACCAGGCCAAACTGCTGCACGGTCGACGCCCGATCCCAGCCGAACGACGGCGTGATGCTCAGGCTCGAGCCGTCGCTGTTGAGCTTGGTGTAGCGCAGAAACACGCGATAAAAGGTCTGCTCGGTCGTCTCGCGTTTGACGTTGGACGGGTCGGCTGACGGCACGTTGCGCTGCAGCTTGTCGTTCGAGGCCAACAGGAACAGCTCGACGTTCTCGTCGCGGCCGAGCGTGTAGCCGAGCTGCACCTGATAGTCGTAGTAACGCGGGATGGGGATGAAGTCGGTGGCGTCGCCACCTGGGCCCTTGAGACCGAGGCTGGTGCCTTGGGTCGTGCCCGCAGTCACGCCTTTGACGACTTCGTCGAGGTAGCTGTAGCGGCCAGCGACGGCAAGATGGAGCTTTTTGGTGATGGCTGCGGTCAGCATGGCCGAAGAATCGATGACGTCGACCTGCACCACGCCGTGGACACCGGGCTGCACCAGCGGCTTGGTCTCGACCTTGACCAGACCGCCGATACCGCGGCCGTAGTCCGCGCCGAAGCCGCCCGGCACGAGCTCGATCGATCGCACCAGCTCACTCGACACCGTCGAGCGAAAGCCACCCACGTGATACAGCGCCGGGATCTCCACGCCGTCGACGTTGACCTTGGTCTCGTTCGGCGCCGCGCCCCACACCACGAGCGCCCCCGATCCTGCCGAGGAGCGGGCCACGCCGGGCAAATTCTGGACCACCTTCAAGGTATCGCCCGACGTGCCCGGCACACGACGGGCTTCCTCGGAGCGGATGGTGGTCTCGACCGATTCTTTCTTGATCCGCGGGGCACGGGCGACGCGCTCTTCGTCGATGCCTTCTTCCTTCTCCTCGACGAAATATTTGACCGTCTTCTTCTGATCTTTGACCAGGGTCTCTTCGGTCTTGACCGTCACCAGTGTCGGACCGGAGACCTCCACCACATGGCGTCCGAGCGGCACACCGACAAACTCGAAGTGGCCAGCATCGTCGGTGATGGTCGCGACTGGCGGCGTATCACGCAGCGTGATCTTGACCCCGCGCATGATGCGTTTGGAGAAGCGCTCGCGCACCGTGCCCTCGAAGTTCACTTGCGGGCCGAGTGCGACCAGCTCCGTCTTGATCTTGAATGCGTAGCGATAGGTGATGCTCACCGGGCCGGGCTTGCCGTCGAGCTCGGCGGGACTGAAGACGAACCGGCGCGCGGCAGCGACGGCGGCGGCATCGAAGTCGGGATGCGGCGGGCCGACGACTTTGACCTCGCCGACCTTGCCGTCTTCGCCGATGTCGATCGACAAGGTGATGGTGGCCTCGACGCCCGCGGCTTTTTGCGTCGGCGGATAGTCGGCCTCGACGAAGGTGAGGAGCTTGGGCGGTTTGGTGACTTGAACTGGCGCCGCTTCAAGCTCCTCGTCAGCGTGCGCATAGAACGCAGTCGCGCACACGATGGCGACTGCCCAACCAGAGGCCGACACGCGCAAGCTCAGTCCCCGAGCTCGAACCGCTGCGCGACCATGTACACGCCGCCGTTCGACGGCTTGCCACAGCGCTGGGCCGGCTTGAACACCCAGCTCTTGACGGCGGCGATGGCGGCGGCGTCCAGCGACGGGTCCACCGACTTGACGACGATGACCTCGACGACGGAGCCGTCGGCACCGACGATGATCTTCAGGACCAAGCGGCCTTCGATGCCGTCGGCGCGGGCCTGTTGGGTGTACTCGATCTCCGTTGGCCGGTTCACCGGAGTGGGCTTGCTCGGCGCTTCGGTGCAGGCGTCGTCGTCGCTGATCTTCTTGGCTACGGGCGCCTTGACCGTTGGTGCTGGCGTGCCCTTTCCGCCGCCGCCACTACCGTCGCCGCCCTTGCCACTGCCACTACGATCCCCGCCACCGCCGCTGTTGGAGAACTCTCCGCCGACATGCGGGGCGGAGCTCTTGGGCGGTGGCGCCTCCGACTTCGCGACCGGAGTCGGCATCGGCATCGGCGCAACATCGGCTTTCGTCGCTGGCCGCGGCTTGGGAGGCGGCAACGGCTTCGGCTTTTCGACCTTCTTCTCTTCTTTTTTCTTCTGGTCACCCATCACCGCGACGGTGTGGGCCTTTCGCGCCTTGGGCAGCCCCGCATACCAGACCGCGGCCACGCCGAGGCCGAGGTGCAGCATCAGCGAGGCTCCGACGGTGATAGTGCGGGCGTTGAGCTGCATCAGTCCGTCTGCACGTTGATGGCGAACTTGGTGACGCCGGCCTCTTTGCAGATGTCCATGATGTGGACCACTGCCCCGTGCTGCGTCTCTTTGTCGGCGCTGACGACGATATTGGACTCGGGGTCGGCGGCCATCACGCTCTTGAGTTTTTGCACCACCTCGGTCTCGGTTGCCGCTTTCTCGTCGAGCATCAAGGCGCCGTCTTTCTTGACGACGATGGTGGTCGGCTTTTCCGCCTGGCCGTCCGAGCTCTTCGACTTGGGCAGCTGGACCTTCAGCGTCTGCGCCACGATGTAGGTGGAGCTGACCATGAGAATGATCAGCAACACCAAGACCACGTCGACGAGCGGCGTGACGTTGATGCCGGAAATCATGCCGCCGCGACGGCCGCCCGAAGGCATCGTGCCGGCCACGTCAAGCCGCCTTCTGCTTGGCCGGTTTTTCGGCTTTGGCCAAAGCGAGGACGTGGTTGCCGATGGTCGAGATGTTGTCCTCGACGGCAAACGCCTTCTTCTGGAAGATGTTGTAGGCCACCACGGCTGGAATGGCGACGAGGATGCCGACTGCCGTCGCCACCAGGGCCTCGGCGATGCCGCCCATCACGTTGGCCATGCCGCTCGCGCTGGCGCTGGCCAGCTCCTTGAACGCCGTGACGATGCCGAGCACGGTGCCAAAAAGACCGACGAACGGGGCGTTGTTACCGAGCGTACCGAGGAACAGAAGGCCGCTTTCGGGCTCGGCGCGGTGCTCTTTCATGGCCGCTTGCAACTGCTCGACGAACGACTCCGAGCCGTCGTCGAGCGCGTCGAGCGCCTCTAGCAGGACCTGTGCCTCGAGTGAATTGCTGCCGGCCAGGACTGCGCGGGCCGCTTGACGATCACCCTTGCGGAGCTGGATGACCAGACGGCGCGCCAGCTCGCCCGCGTTGACCTTGCGGCGCTGGAACCACACGAAGCGCTCGATGATGATGCCGATGGACAGCACCGACAGCGCCAACAGCAGATACAGAACGCCTTGACCGGTGACTTCAGCGACGGAGAGCAGTTTCTGGACCAGCATGGTTGCTCCTTTTGAAACGGTTACGGAACCGTGAGGTAGTTGACGTAGATGCCGGCGCCGACGCCGTGCGAAAAGCGGGTGTCGCTGGGCTTGGAGACGCCGGTGGCGACGAAAAGCTCGGTGCCGTCGAGGACCGCACGGACTCGCCAGTTGGCATAACCCTGGTTACACAGGGAAAACGTATCGACGCGGACGAGGTACACGCCCGTAGTCGGGGGTTTTACCCACAGGGCATTTTCCTGCCGGCGGCCATCGATGGCGCAGCTGCTATTGGAATCGGCATCGAGGTATCCATCGTCGGTGTAGTCACCGCTGACACCTGGATTACTTACCTTCTTTGGCCATAGCTCATAGCCGCTCGGCTCGACCACATGCAGGTCCAGATCGGCGTTGGTGTCCCAATCGAGCGAGATGGCCAGGTGCGATTCGGGGATTGGAAAGTCTTGGATCTTGAGCTCGAGCAGGCTCGCCGCGCCGACCTTGCCGTCGGTTCCGACGGCCACGACCTTGACTTCGAGTGGGCCCAACGGCACTTTTTCGGCGACGGCGAAGTCGCTGCTGAAGGCCAGCTGGCCGGGCAACAGCGGATCCCGCGCGCCGGGGATCATTCCCCAGTAACCCACATCGCCCGGAACACCGACGAGGATTCCTCCGGTGTCGACCGGCGTGTTGCCGAAGAGCGTGGTCACCTTGCCGCGGATGAGGAGCGTCCGGGTCAGCGCTGCGGTGGTGACGGCTGGACCACCCGTCTCCGCCGGCATGCTCCCGCGATAGAATTGCGCGCCGGGCAAAATGGCCTGCGCATCGAGTCCCGGATCTTCTACCGGCAGATGACATGCCGAAAACATGGCGTAAACAACCAGAAGCTGTCTCAAAACGTGACCTCGCCGCGGAGGGTCAAGGAGTCATCGGCGAGCGTGGTCGGCGTGCCGTCGGCTTTGCGGCCAAGCGGGTTGGTGTTGTGATCGTACTCGAGGATGAGTCGGCCATAGCGCGGCAAACGCCCAGCCACCGTCGCTGCCAAGGTGCTATACTGCGAGGTACGCGGCACCGGGATGGCGTTGACCTGGCGGGTGGCGTCGCGATCGGCGTCGTAGCCGTCGTAGCGCAGGCCGACCATGGCATATGGCGATAACTCCGCCGTAAACCCGAGATAATAACCAAGCTCACGGATATCGCGCAAGGCCGCGATGGGATCGGCGATCTGCAGATTGCGATCCATGTTGCTGCCGTAGACCAGCTCGGCGTAGATCGTCAGCGTACCCAGACGCGGCAGAAGCGCGGTGAGCCGCAGATCGCCGCCAATGGCATAGCGGGCAAAGTTGGCAGCCGGCTCGGCCACCTGGCCGCTGAGCGGCTGCAGCTCGCCTGGGTCGACCACACCGTTCTGGTTGAAGTCGCGCCAGGCCACGGTGTCTTTTCCCGTCGCCACCGGACGATGAAAGCCTTGCCCGTAGACGGCAGAGAAACCAGCCGCCAGCCCGAAACGCTTGAAGAATCCGAAATCGACCCCGACGCGACCGACGAAGTCTTTGGACTGATTGGGATCGCGGCCAGGGAACAGTCGTTCGCCGATGGGATCGCCGTTCATGGCGCCGATGGCGTAGCGCAGAAAACGCCAGCCGCCGTACACGCGGAGCCCGAGGTCATATTCGCCGGGGAAGAACGCTTGCGCGACGTTGGACCGCTCGAGAAACAGTCGGTCGCGATCGCTCTGCTGCACCTCGAAGCCGAACGGCGTGCGCACGAGGCCCATGTGCACCGCGATGTACGGCGTCTTGGGATCATTCGGATTTTTGTAGCGCACGCCGACCTCGAAGCTGATCGGACGGACCTGAGGTCCATTGACGGTGTTGGCGTCGAGCTCGAGGGCGCCGAAGATGAAGCGATAGTCGAGATCGGCGCGCAAGCGGGCCCGGCGGACGAGAAAGCGGGTCTCGTTGAGCGGCTGCTGTGTCGAGGGATCCAGATCGTCGACGGAAGATTGACGGTAGAAGACGCCGTCGACCTGAACGAAGCCGCTCAGTGTGAGGCCAAAGCGGCCGGCAGCGACGGTGGGTGCGAGCTCGCTGACCTGCTGCGACAAACGCTGCGACAAACGTTGCACGTCTACGGCCAGCGCCCGACGCTCACGCTCCGCGGCGTCGAGACTGCTCTTGAGAGCGGCGATAGCGGCCCGCTCTTCTCCCATGCGCCGATCGAGCTCGGCCTGCAGTGCACCGAGCTGTGCTTCGAACGAAGGCGGCGACGGCGGCGGCGGCACGGGCGATGGCTGGGCAACAGCCGTCCCAGCGACGAGCAACACCGCCACCCCGAGGCGCAGGTTCACGACTTACGGCGCCTGCGGCAACATGCAGTTGGCGTAGCCCATCGTCGGATAGAACGGCGTGATGTCCACCTTGTTGGTCCCCGTCGGTGGGCAAGAGTTCAAGATCTCGGCGTTGGTGGTGGGGCTGGCCACGCAGGTCGTCGACGGCTCTGCACAACCGGTCATGGTCATATCCGCAACCACCCCGGCCATATCGCCACCGGCCACCGGCGTCGCCAGATCCGGCGGGCTGGAATTATTGTTGGTGTCGCCGCAGCCGGCAGCGACGGAAACGAAGAGCACGACCACCGCAAAATGAATTGTCTTCATGTTGTC
>Ga0123338_10001893_pt1 | contig 19818 bp, 19 predicted proteins | sample grotaG_FD_89793 | JGI IMG/M metagenome (GOLD analysis project Ga0123338, IMG submission 89793) | Glacier valley bacterial and archeal communities from Borup Fiord, Nunavut, Canada, to study Microbial Dark Matter (Phase II) -... | ecosystem: Environmental > Aquatic > Freshwater > Ice > Glacier ...
ACCCAGGCCCTGCATGGCGAACATCGTGTCGCACAAAGAGCTGTGATAGCCGAGCGCCGCACGCGCAACCACCAGATCACGCACCTCGATGCGCTCACGCAGCCCGCCAAACTCCGACGGCACACAGGCTTTCAACAACCCCGACGCGCCAAGCCCACGCACCAGCGCAATCGGGTCGTGCTCCGACTCCGTTGCCGCACCAAACTTCTTGGCTTCGGTCCGAAGCTCGAGATGCCGGTGCTCCAGAAAAGCGCTCATGAGGCGGCGCTCATCGCCCGAGGAACTTAGGTTCGCGTTTGCCGACGAAGGCCTCGTAAGCCTCCTTGAAATCGACGGTGTCCATGCAGATCTGCTGGGCTTGCGCCTCGGCCTCGAGCGCCGCTTCCAGCGTCAGAGTCGGCTCACGGTTGAGCATCTCTTTGGTCATGCCCAGCGCGAACCGCGGCCCCGCCGCCAAACGCCGCGCCAATGTGGTCGCCTCGTCGAGAACGCGGTCTTTGGGGACCACCCGATGCACGAGCCCCATGGCCAAGGCTTCCGGCGCTTTGACCGGCTCGCCCAGCATCAAGATCTCGGTCGCCCGACCGAGGCCTACCACTTGCGGCAACAGCCAGGCCGCGCCCATGTCGGCGCCGGCGAGACCGACCTTCACGAACAGAAAGGCGATCTTGGCGTCTTCGGCCATCACGCGGAAATCACAGGCCAGCGCGATCACTGCGCCTGCACCAGCGGCGACGCCGTTTTGCGCAGCGACGACAGGCTTACGCAAGGCGCGAATGGCGCCGATCAGCGCGCCGGTCAAACGCGTGAACTGGAGACGTCCGCGTGCGTCCATCTCGAACAGCGGCTTGATGATGTCGTGCAGGCTGCCGCCCGAACAAAAGCCGCGTCCAGCGCCGGTGATGACCACCGCATGCACGTCGTCTTCATGCTCGAGCGCGACGAACGTCGCCTTCAATTCGGCATACACCTCGAATGTCAGCGAGTTGAGAGTATCCGGCCGATCGAGCGTGATGGTGGCGATCCCGTCGACGACGTCGTACTTGAACGTCTTGGCGACGATCACGCCACCACCGCCAGACCTTCGATCTCCACCAACGCTCCGTCTTCCAAAAGGTCCGCCACTTGCACCAAGGCCATCGCTGGATAATGCGTGCCGAGCTGCGCGCGATAAGCCACGCCGACTTCTTTGGTCGCCGCCAGATATTGTTTTTTATCGACGACATAGATGCGCAGCGACAGCAGATCCTCGGCACCACCACCGGCGGCATTCAAGGCCACGACCAAGTTGTCGAGCGCTTGCGCGAACTGCGCCGCAAATCCCGAAGCCAATTTACCCGCCGCATCCCAGCCGATCTGACCGGCCAGCGCAATCGTCTTTCCCGTCGCTGCGGCTGCGTGTGAATAGCCGCGCGGCCGGGCCAGCGAAGGCGGATTGTAAAGAGCAGCGCTCATGAAATGAGGACCTTGAGCCGCGCGACCTCGGTCATGAAGCGTTCGATTTCCTCGTCGGTGGTGTAGAAATGCGGCGACATGCGAATGCCACTTTTGGGCCGGTGGTCGCACAGAAAGCCGGTGCGGTTGAGCTCTTTGGCCACCAGCTCGGCGCGGGGAAAGTCGAAGCAGACGGTGCCACCGCGTTGGGCGTCGGCGCGCGGCGTGTTGATCGTGTAGCCGGCCGCGTCGCAGATGGCCATGACGCGCGTGGTCTGGCGCAGCGACTTTTCGCGAATCGCAGCGACGCCAATCTCGCCGATGAGGTCGGCGCCGGCGCGCGCCTGATAAAGCGCGGCAATGGCCGGCGTGCCCGCCATCATGCGCCAGGTGCTGTCGGCATATTCTTGCGCCGGCATGGTGAAAGCGAACGGATGCGCGTGCCCGAACCAGCCGGTATTGCGCGGCTTCAGCGACGGCAAGATTTCCTTTTTCACGTAGAGATAGCTGGCGCCCGGCCCGCCGCACAGCCATTTGACCGAGCCGCCGCAAGCGAGATCCACGTCGAGATCGATGACATCGACCGGCACCGTGCCCGCCGACTGATAGCAATCGAGGAGCACCAACGCGCCGACTTCGTGCGCGCGGGCGACGAGCGCTTTGACGTCTTTTTGCGCCGAGCTGCGAAAGACGACATGCGAGACCGGCACAATCAGCGTCGACGAATCGATCGCCGCCAACAGACGCTCCATGGGCGGATGAATGCCATCTTCACTCGGCACCACCTCGACCACTGCGCCGCGCCGGGTCTCCTCTTGCCACAGATAGCTCACCGACGGGAACTCGAGGTCGGTGTAGACGATCTTGTTCTTGCCCGGCACATACTCGAAACAACTGGCGACGGAGGCCTGGATCTGCGACACGTTGGTCGCCATCACCACCGTGCCGTTGGGTGCGCCGATGATCTTGCCGACGCGCTCGCCGGCGCGGTCGACCTCGGGCAGCCAGTCCTCCCAGGCGTTGATGCCTTTTTGGACCCACAGATCGGTGTAAGCCCGCATGTGGTCGACGGCAGCACGCGGCATCGCGCCGAGCGAATGCGACACAAGATAAGTAGTGCGCTCCAGCGCGGGAAACTCATCGCGCCACCGCAACAGAGAGTCGGTCACCCGTGATACCCCTTGTCAGCACCCGTCGGATGGGTGCGGGTCCACTCGGCAAAAAGCTCGTCGCGCACGTCCCACAATTTCGGAAAAAAGCGATGCTTCATGCCGTCGGCCAACAGATCGGAAGGCTTCCCCTTCAGCGACGGTGTCCCGGTCCCAATCTGGCGATAGACCAGCGTGAGATGCCGCTGCCGCCAGGACTGCAGATTTTGATCGAAGTCGAGCAGCGCCTCGGCGACATTGAAGCCTTCCGGCTCCTCGTTGGGAAATTCATAAATGCGACGCAGGGTCAGCTTGCGCGCGCTCAGAAAATACTCGAAGGAGGGCCATAGCTCGTCGGCGAGCTGTAGTGTGCGCTTGAAGCCAGGCGACTCCTGACCCGAGCCCCGCCCGAGGGTGGCGCGGATGACCATGTAGTCGCGCGGCGCCATCGTATCGAGGAGGTTGAGCTGGTCGAGCAAGATGAGCTGCACGCGACGCATGCGCCCAAGCAGGCGCAGCGCCGTCGCTGAGTCGACGGCGTTGAGCGCAGCAATGACGCCCGTCGCCTCATGATCGAGCAGCTTCATCCACAGCTCGGCCACCTGGTGGACGATCTGAAACTGCAGCTCATCGTGGCAAGAGAGCGGCTCTTTCTGCAGCCGGAGCAACTCTTCCGTCCTGATGTATTTCTCGTAGTCCGTCAGGGGGCCCACAGCCATGCGACTTCATATCATGGCTACGGGCGATACTGCAGAAGGCCTTGCATCCCTGAGAGCCACAGCTTCGTCGGAGTCGCGTTGAACCGCGATCGACCGAGGTTCTCGTCGCCACTCAAAAAGTCGGCGCCCGTCGCCATCGAGGTCCAGTGCGTGCCGTCGTACCGGTAGACCAAGCCGTCGAGCCCAGCCGCCCATACATCCGTCGGTGAGCGGCCGCCGACGTCCACGAAGTAGGCCGAAAGCGAGCTGAACAAAGTGCCGCTCGCGGGCTGGTGCTTGGTCCAGGTGATGCCGTCGCCGCGATAGACCGCCAGCGGCGTCGTCAGCCAGACAATGCCAGGCTGCTCGGACCATACGTGGCTGGCGTTGACCGGCAGCGTCTTCTGCGTCCAAGCGCTGCCGTCATAGTGATACAGCGACGCGCCACTGAGCGCCCAGACGTCGTTGGCGCTACTGCCGGCGACGTCGACGAATGGGATGGGCTTACTGCTACCGTCGAGGATCGGAGTGGCGAGCCAAGCACTGCCGTTCCAGGTCACGAGACCGTCGCCGCTGCCGACCGCCCACGCATGCGAGTCGTCTGCCGCCCACACGCTGGTGAAGATGTCGGCGTCGGCGTGGAAAACGGCTTCGAACGTCGTTCCCGTCCAGCGCAACACCACCCCATTGCCCACCACCCAGGTGTGAGTCGCGCTGCCGGCAACCGAGGCGAGTGCGCCCCATTTGCCGTCGGTGACGAGCTGCCAGGACGTGCCATCGAAATGGTAGACGTAGCCCATGCGCGCATCTCGGCGGTGGGCGCTTCCCACACGAGCGCGTGCCGAATTCCGCTATTGAGCCACCACGCGGTGCCGTCGCCTCCGAACACGCTGACATTTCCAGCTGCCGACGCAGACACAGCGGTCAGTGGATGGCCGTCACCGACGAGCGCAATCTGCCAGGCGCTACCGTTCCACGCCAAGACCTCGCCCGTCGACGTGGTCGCCCACGCCAGATTCGCCGCGGGCGTAGACAGGCTGGTGATGTCAGCGGTGGTGCCGCTCGACGTGACCGACCAGCTCGTGCCGTTGTAGTGCAAGAGCACGCCCTTGTCGCCGCCCGCCCAGGCGTCGCTGCTGCTGAATCCGCTGATCGCGGTGAGCCGCGTCGCGGTGGTGCTCGGCAATGTCACTGCGCCCCATGCCGTCGTCGCGCTGCGCTCCAGTAAGACGGGGCCATCACCGACAGCCCAGAACTGCTGGTAGTCGGCGCCCCAGATGCCGTGAAGATTGCCGGTGGTGGGCGTCACGTCGCTGGAGAATAGATTGGTGACGCTATTCCAGCTCACCGAGGTGCCGTTGTCGCCGACGGCGATGATAACCGGCGTCGGCTGCACGCCCGGATGCGAGCCCGGGATCAAGCCGAAAGCTACGCCGTTGAGGTTGGCCGTGGTCCCCGATGCATAGCTGGTCTTGGTGTTGATTGTCTGACCGCCCCACCAACTGATTCTCTCGATGGAGCCTGCGTCACCGACGATCCAGACACCGATCAGATCTTCGGCGACGGCATTGCGTGCCCCGCTTTCGGTGGGCAAGCGCGTCCAGGTGTAACTGTCGCTGTCGGTCTTCGCCAAGAGCAGTCCGTCACCGCGGCCGGTCACACCAACTGCGAATCTGCCGCTGGATGCTCGCACTGATGCTGTGCCGTCGTGACGAGTGATACGCGACCAGCGCGTCCCGTCGAAGTGGGACAAGAAAAGCCGGCCATCTAGATGTCTCCGGTCGGCGTGGGGAGCTCCCAGCACCAACCCGTGCGAGCGGCGGCGATGCCACCATCGGTGCCGACCATAGCGAGGTCGTCTACACCCGCCTGCGAAAGATCGGGGTCAGGCGGGCCGGCATCGTTGGCCGAACCGGGGCCACCACATGCCGCCGCGAACAAAATCAAACACCCAGATAATTCGCATATTGCATCTTCACACCGTATCGCTCACTTCGAAAGCCCCCGCCGTGACGGGTCGCACATCATCACCGACGAGATAAGCGCGGTACACGGCACATGCCCCCGGGAGTATAACCACATGAAATAGCTTCATGATTAGGCGTAAATTAGCACTCTCATGCGCCTATTGACAACGCCTGGGGCGTGGTTAATCTGTCGCCGGTCACCACATGCCTACCTACGAATACGAGTGTAAAGAGTGTCATCACCAGCTCGAGGCCGAGCAGCGCATCAAGGATGAGCCGCTCAAAGAGTGCCCGGAGTGCCACAAGCCGGCCCTCGAGCGGTTGATCAGCGCCTCCAGTTTTCAGCTCAAGGGCGGCGGCTGGTACAAGGACGCGTACGCGTCGAAGACCGGCAAAGAGCGCACGTCCAAAGACGTCGAGAATTCGCTGACCAAGGCCATCGCGGCTGACAAAGTCGAGACGGCCGCTCCGAAGCCGTCCACCGGGGACAAGTAAGCTCCATTTCTGATTTCGCAGTCCATTCCTCATGTCACACGAACAGAAAGGTTACACACCATGAAGATTCGCCCGCTCCACGATCGCATCCTTGCCAAGCGCGTTGCCGAAGAAGAGAAGACCTCTGGTGGCTTGTTCATCCCGGACAGCGCCAAGGAGAAGCCGCTTCAGGCTGAGGTCATCGCCGTCGGCAATGGCAAGCTGCTCGAGGACGGCACGATTCGCCCGCTCGACGTCAAGGCTGGCGACAAGGTCCTCATCGGCAAGTACTCGGGCTCCGAAGTGAAGCTAGACGGCGCCGAGCACCTCATCCTTCGTGAGGACGACGTCCTCGCGGTTCTGGAATAAGGAGAGACGCACATGGCTGCCAAAGAAATTCGTTTCAACACCGACGCGCGCAAGCAAATCGGTCACGGTCTCAACACCCTCGCCAACGCCGTCAAAGTGACCCTCGGGCCACGTGGCCGCAACGTCGTCATCGAGAAGAGCTGGGGCTCGCCCACGATCACCAAGGACGGCGTCACCGTCGCCAAGGAAATCGAGCTCGAGAACAAGTTCGAGAACATGGGCGCCCAGATGGTCAAGGAAGTCGCTTCCAAGACCTCTGACGTCGCTGGCGACGGCACCACCACCGCCACCGTCCTCGCGCAGGCCATCTACAACGAGGGCTCCAAGCTCGTTGCCGCTGGCGCCAACCCGATGGAGCTCAAGCGCGGCATCGAAGCTGCCGTCGAGGCCATCATCGCCAACTTGAAGACTCTGTCCAAGCCCACCAAGGGCAAGACCGAGATCGCTCAGGTCGGCACCATCTCCGCCAACGGCGACGACACCATCGGCATGATGATCGCCGAGGCCATGGAGAAGGTCGGCAAGGAAGGCGTCATCACCGTCGAAGAAGCCAAGTCGATGGAGACCCAGCTCGACGTGGTCGAGGGTATGCAGTTCGACCGCGGCTACCTGTCGCCCTACTTCGTCACCGATCAGGAGCGCATGGAGGCCGTCCTCGAGGACGCCTACATCCTCATCCACGAGAAGAAGATCTCCAACATGAAGGAGCTGTTGCCGCTCCTCGAGCAGGTAGCCAAGAGCGGCAAGCCGTTCCTGCTGCTCGCCGAGGACGTCGACGGTGAGGCCCTGGCGACCTTGGTCGTCAACAAGCTTCGCGGCACGCTCCACGTGTGCGCCGTCAAGGCCCCTGGCTTTGGCGATCGCCGCAAGGAAATGCTCAAGGACATCGCCGTTCTCACTGGCGGCCAGGCTGTCACCGAGGATCTCGGCCTCAAGCTCGAGAACCTCACCCTGAAGGATCTCGGCCGCGCCAAGCGCGTCACCGTCGACAAGGACAACACGACCTTGATCGAGGGTGCCGGTCAAAAGGCGGAGCTCGACGCTCGCGTAAAGCAGATTCGCGCGCAGATCGAGGAGACCACGTCGGACTACGATCGCGAGAAGCTCCAGGAGCGGTTGGCGAAGCTTGCCGGCGGCGTCGCGGTCATCAAGGTCGGCGCGGCCACCGAGACTGAAATGAAGGAGAAGAAGGCCCGTGTCGAGGACGCACTTCACGCGACCCGCGCGGCCGTCGAAGAGGGCATCGTTCCCGGCGGTGGTGTGGCGCTCATCCGCTCCATCGCGGCCGTCGAGAAGCTGACCCTCAAGGGCGACCAGCTCTACGGCGCCAACATCGTCCGTCGGGCGATCGAAGAGCCGCTCCGTCAGATCGCCGCCAACGGCGGTCTCGAGGGTTCGGTTGTCGTCGACAAGGTCAAGCACGGCACTGGCTCGTTCGGCTTCAACGCCGCCACGGCTCAGTACGAAGACCTCGTCGCCGCCGGCGTCATCGACCCGACCAAGGTCGTCCGCGCTGCACTGCAGCACGCAGCCTCGGTTGCCTCGCTGATGCTGACCACCGAAGCGCTCATCGCCGACAAGCCCAAGAAAGACAAGGGCGAGTCGGCTTCGGGCGGCGGCGGTGATATGGGCGGCGACTACTAAGAAAGTCGGATCTGGGTTACGCGGGGGCCTTCGGGCCCCCGCTTTTTTTTGTGCCCTGGGATCGACTTTCGACTATCGACTGACGAAAGAACGATCTGTCGATCTGTCGAGGGATTGAGGATCGATAGATCGACGGATTGAGCCCGCAACTTTTGGGGTTGGGCGTCGATAAGCTGGAATGAACTACCGGCGGACTCTCATCTATGCTCGATCGTTGGACTTGGTAGATTTGGTCGCCATCGCGATCGCAAAGATGCCGCCGGGTTTGGGCTTCTTGGCCGACCAACTCCGACGAGCGGCTTCATCGATAACCCTGAACTATTTGGAGGGCTGTGGACGTTCGAGCCCTGCCGATCGTGGTCGTTTTTTTACCATCGCGATTGGTTCAGCTCACGAAGTGGCTGCCACATTCGATGTTTTGTATCGGTTCAAAGCTCTATCGGAATCTCAATTGGCCGAAGGCCACAATCTCTGTGATCACCTGGTAGCCATGCTGCGCCGTTTCCACTAAGCCGCCAGCTCCGTTCAATCCGTCAGTCCCTCAATCCGTCAATCACTCGATCCGTCAATCACTCGATCCGTCAATCACTCGATCCTCGACAGATCGATCAGTCGAAAGTCGAAAGTCGAAAGTCGAAAGTCGAAAGTCGATCTGTATCTGTAAGCCTTGTCTGTATCTGTAAAAGCCCTGTGCTATGGCTTCGGCGTGACCAAGCTCCAGGCCGCAGTGGTGGCGTGGTTCCGCGCTGGGCATCGGGCGATGCCGTGGCGTGAGGCGCGCGATCCCTATGCCATCTGGGTCTCGGAAATCATGCTCCAACAAACCCAGGTCAAGGCCGTCATCCCCTACTGGGAACGCTGGATGGCTCGTTTCCCGACGGTGACGGCGCTCGCCGAAGCCCCGCTCGACGACGTCTTGCAGCACTGGTCCGGCCTAGGCTATTACGCGCGCGCCCGGAATCTACATCTCGCCGCGAAAGACGTGCAGGCGACCTATGGCGGCAGCCTGCCTCGAACAGCGGCCGAGCTGCGCCAGCTCCGCGGCATCGGGCCCTACACCGCAGGCGCAGTGGCCAGCATCGCATTTGGCGAAGCGGCCCCCATCCTCGACGGCAATGTGGCCCGAGTCCTGTCGCGCGTCTTCGTCGTCGACGGCCCACCAGATGCCGCAGCGACGAAAAAACGGCTCTGGGATCTGGCGGCCGAGTTGGTCCCCACAGAAGCCGCCTCAGACTTCAATCAGGGCCTGATGGAGCTCGGCGCCACGGTCTGCGTACCGGAAAATCCACGGTGTCTTCTGTGCCCGCTGCGCGGCTTTTGCGGCGGGCTGGAAGCCGGTCGCGTCGCTGAGCTGCCGGCCAAAAAACGCAAGAAGCCGCCACGGGAGCTGGACGCCGTAGCCGTCCTCGTCGAGCGCGGCCAGACAGTCTTCCACCTCCGCCGCCCTCCCGACGGTCTATGGGGCGGGCTGTGGGAGCCACCCTGGGTCGAGCTCGACCCAGGCGAAGATCCAGCAGACGCGGCCATTCGTATCCTTTCGGGTAACGGGTTGACGGCAACCGACATCCAATGGGTCGGCGAACATACTCACCAGCTCACCCATCGCACCATCCGGTTTTCGGTCTTCATGGCCACCGCCGAAGGACAACCCGTCGGTGACGACATTCGCTGGCTCGAACCGACTGCCAAAGTCGGCGTCGCCGCCTGGACCCGCACCCTCATCGAGACCTTCGTCTCTGGAAAGCGAGCAAGATCATGATGCAAGAAAAAGCCAAGGCGCTCCTGCTCGAGGCCTACGCCAAGGTCATCGAAGCCGTGGGCCTGATGGGCTACCCCGTCTCCACCGACGACAATTTCACCGATACCGCCAAGCGCGCGGCCAAGGCCATGGGCGAGCTCATCCGCCCCATCGCCGACATCAACGCCGAGGTCGACGAGATGCTGGCCCGCACGTTCTCCGCCCGCTACGACGAGATGGTCATCTCCAAGCACAACATCGCCTTTGGCATGTGCCCGCACCATCTGTTGCCGGTCATCTACCGCATCTCGGTCGCCTACCTGCCGGGTGAGCGCGTCCTCGGCATCTCCAAGCTGTCGAGGCTGGTCCATCTGTTGGCGCGGCGCCCGGTGCTGCAAGAAGACCTCACCCACGAGCTGGCGCAGCTGCTGCACGAGCGACTCGAGACCCGCGGCTCGGCGGCCTATGTGGAGGGCCTCCACCTGTGCATGGCCTCACGCGGCATCGAGGCCCACGAAGCCCGCGTGGTCACCAGCGCGGTACGCGGCATTTTCCGCGACGACCACGCCACCCGCCAGGAATTCCTAGACCTCGTCACCGCCCCGCAGCTCAACCTTTTGTAACGTCAGCGACGGCGCCGCAGCCAGGTGACCAGCGTAAAAATGCCCATCAGCACCGTCACGAACCCGACCATGAAGGCATAGACGAAGAGGTCGATCGGCGGATCGAGATCCAGCACTTTGACGTCGTCGGCCAGCATCACGCCGTGACGCTCGAACGCCTTTTTCTCGTCGCTGTTGAGCCCTTCCCACCAGATGTCGCGCAAGAGCCCGTGAAACGGCTCCCGATTCTCGTGCGCTCCGCGCGAATATTTGGCCACCAGCCGCACCGGCTGATCGCGCTGGTTCGGCACCAGCATGGGCACCAGCACGTCGTTGCCCGACCGCAGGGCATGTTCTTCGTCGACAATGGCGTCCCGCACCACGACATTTCGCGTGTCGGGCCAGGACTCCACGTGGGCCAGCGAGATCTCCGCCTGATCGTGATCGAGCACATGTCGCAACGCCGGCGAAAACGCCACCGCCGTCACTACGATGAGGATGCCGTCCAAGATCAAGCTGGCCCGAACCGTCGCCATAGCCCAACATTACGGCGAAGACATCTCGTTCTGCCCTCACGGCCAAAAACGGCAGCTAGCGGGCTTTGGCGGGCTCGGCGTGGTTGGCCTCTGGCGATTTTTCCGTCGCTGGCTTGTAGATGCTGCCGGCGACGAAGTCCCAGATGGGAACGCTGACGTTGAAGTTCCAGCGGCGCATGAGCCGAGGATTGTGGTGCGTGGCATGGTGCCGGCGAAGCACACCGACGATGCGGCTGCGGCCGATGAGCGTCGTCGGTGGCAGGTGATAAGCGAGATGCATCCACTCGTACGACACCATGTAGAACATGAGCGTGGCGGCGCACAGCATGGCCATGTTCCACTGGCCGGCCAGCACCAGCAGCGCCGGCAGCGGCAAGGCCAACAAGAACGCACCAAGAATGGCCGGCGCCGGCATCAGCACCAGGCGGAACTCGCGCCAGCTACGCAGCGACATGTCATCGGTGACGAAGACCATGTGATGGAGCGGCGTGTGCCGATCGTAGAGCAGCTCCATCATCGGCCGGCGCTTGTGAAGCAGCCCCTTGTGCACCGCCCATTCTCCGGCGTTGAGCAGCACATAGGTCAGCGGCACGACGATGAGGTCGAGCCAGCGAAAGCCGCGCATCAGCCACAGCGACGTGGCGATGATGCCGATGGCGCCCAGCGACGGGATCGCCAGATGGACCCACGGGTTGTAGTGCGGCGAGATCTCGCTCAGCGCTTTCTGCCGTCGCTGTTCGCGCTTGTCCTCGGTCCAGGCGGCCTCTTCGCCTAGAGAAGGATCCAGAGCATCCGAATTGGTCGAACCATCCATCCACTTATCCTAGCTATGGGCCTTACGTCTGGCAAGGGCGAAATGCAGACCGCCCGCGACCAACAACCCCACGAACCAAGCATAGTCGAACACGGGGCGTAACAGCGGCACCACCACGCCAACCCAAGCCGCCGCGCAGCCGACCAACGTGGCAGCGACGGCGTTCATGTTCCAGCCGGCATACTGCCCGTCGGTGCGATAGAGGTCGGCGAGGTCGAGCTTGCGACGGCGCACGAAGAAATAGTCGGCGATGAGCACGCCAGCGATGGAGCCGAGCCCGCCCGAGTAGCCGACCAGCCATTTGTAAATGTACTTCGACGGATCGTCGGCCAGCTTCCACGGCAACATGGCAATGCCGATGACGCCGGTGAGCACGCCGCCGCGACGGAAATTGATGAGGCGCGGGAATGCGTTGGCAAAGTCGTTGGCCGGCGACACGACATTGGCGGCGATGTTGACGCTCACCGTCGCCACCGCGATGGTGAACATGGCCACCGCGACGACGGCGCGGTCGCTGAACTTGCCGACGAGGTCGATCGGATCCCAGATGCGCTCCCCATAGATGATGGCGGTGGCCGAGGTGATGACCACGCCCATGGCCGCGAAGACCGTCATCGTCGACGGCAACGCCACCACCTGGCCCACGATCTGGTCCCGCTGCGAACGGCCATAGCGCGTGAAGTCGGGCATGTTGAGCGACAGCGTGGCCCAGAAGCCAATCATCGCCGTCAGCGACGGGGCGAACACCGGCATGAACGCGCCGAACGTCTGCAGCCTGCCCGGCTGGGCCATGATGTTGCCGAGGCCATGTGCGCGCCACACCGCCCAGCCGACGAGAAAGGACGTCATGATCAAGACGAACGGCGCCGCCCAGTTTTCGACCTTGCGCAGAAGATTCATGCCGCGAAAGACGATGAGAATGTTGAGACCCCAGAAGATCATGAAGTCGATGAACATCGTCGGTGTGGTCGGTTTGAACGAGGTGAGCACCCAGATGTCTTGGATGCTCCCGCCGAGGAGGACATGCCAGCCCGGCCACAAGGCGCAGAGGAAGGTGTGTAGCGCCTTGCCGCCGATCCAGCACTGGATGCCGAACCAGCCGCAGGCGACGATGGCCCGCATCAGCGCCGGCAGATTGCTGCCCGCAGTGCCGTAGGCGGCGCGCGCGAAGACCGGAAACGGGATGCCGTATTTGGTGCCGGGGTGCGAGTTGGCCAGGATGGGCGCCAGGACGATGATGTTGCCGAGGAGAATGGTGAAAAGCGCCTGCCGCCACGACATGCCGGCATCGATGAGGCCCGCGGCCATCATGTAAGTCGGAATGCAGTGGGCCATGGAGATCCACAGCGCGGCATAGTTGTAAGTGGTCCAGTTGCGCTCCGGCATCGGCACCGGGGCCAGGTCGTCGTTGCAGAGCGGGCTCGACGCGATTTCGGCGCGCTCGGCTGGGTCGAGCTCGACGCGCCCGTCGCTGTGAAGGATCTCGGCCATGGCCTGACTGTAAACGAGTCGCGCCGCCAAAAGAAGTAATGCTAGGGTTCGCGGATGCGGATGCTCGTTGCTCTCTTGTTCCTGTCGGCCTGTGGCCAGAAGGCGTTGACGTTGCCGGGCGATCTGTCGATGTCGTCGCCGCCCGATCTGGCTCAGTCTCTGGAGCATCTGCCGTCGTGCTTGCCCGCCGGTTACGCGACGGTGCCGTTCGCGACCGACCTGGCATCACATGACTTCAGCAAGGCCGAGCAGTCGCTCACCGCGGGCAAAGACTATATCGTCGTCCTCGAGACCGACGCCGGCTGCATCGCGGTCGACCTATACGAAAAAGAAACGCCGATCACGGTCAACTCGTTCGTGTTTCTGACGCTGCAGCATTATTTCGACGGCATCGCCTTTCACCGGGTGATCGACGGCTTCATGGCGCAGACCGGCGATCCCAACACCCTCGACAGCGACCGCAGCCAATGGGGCATCGGCGGGCCGGGCTATCAGTTTGGCCTCGAGACCAACGCCAGCCTCAACTTCGACGGCGCTGGCGTCATGGGTATGGCGCGCACCAACAACCCCAACAGCAACGGCTCGCAGTTCTTCATCACCTTTGCGGCGGCGTCGAACCTCAACCAGATGTACACGGTGTTCGGCAAGGTCATGGCGGGCCTCGACGTGCTGCCGAAGATCACGCGTGGCGAGCCGCCCACCACGCCGACGCGGATCCTCATCGCCACCATCGCCGCCAAGTAAGTGCGGTTCGTACTTGTCTTGGTGCTGGCCGCCCGAACTGCATCGGCGGCGGAGCCATGTACCTCGACGCAACTGGCTGCCGAGCTCGAAAAAGCGCCGCGAACCGCAGAGGGCCTACGCGCCGGAGGCCTGCGCACCAAAGTCCTACTGACCGCCAACACCGACGAGGAATGCCGCACGGAGCTCTTTCGAACGTTCTACGAATATGCCGCGACCACGTCGCAGATCGATCTGCCCTGGCTGACCAAAACCTTCGGCCCGGTGCTGCCCACGGTCTGGCGGGACTTCTTCAAGCTGCGTGTAGAAGCCGACACGGCCGACCTCGTCAAAGACGGCGTGCTCACCGTGCCAGTCGCCGAGCTACGCAAACGCGTCCGTCGCTGGGAGACCTTCGCACTGCGTTACCCAACCTTCGCGCAAAGCCGCCTCGCCCAACAAATGGCCGAGCTCTGCTTCCGCTTGTTGCTGGTAGGCACGCCCAAGACCAACGCCTTCGCTCCCGACGGCAAGCTCCGCCCAGAAGTAAGAACCGAGCTGGAAGCCTACTCCGCTGACAAAGGCGCCACGCGCCGCAGCTCGGTGCGCACTTACCTCATGATACTGAAGCGCCAGTCATACCAACGCTCGACGCTCTCCGAAGCCTACGCGCGAAAAATTACTCGCTAATATCCCAGCATGTATTTCCACATCGGCTGAAATACGGAGGCGCCGCCAACTAGCGGCGTGCCGTCGGTGATGATCTGGTTGTGGGGCGCCGTGAGTGGCTGCGACGCTGTGAGCTGATGCGAGTTGTGATACGGCGGCGCCACCTTGTCCACGTCTTGCACGTCGCCCGGTAAACCGAGCGCCTTGAAGTCGGCGAAGACCTTGTCGTGGTAAGCCGCATCGTCGACGTGATCGACGCCGAAGTAGTGATCGATCGGCGTGACATGTGCGCCACCGATCCAGGTGGCGGGTGTGGGCGGCGTGGTGTTGCCGGCCGCGTCGCCAGGAGAAGAAAACATGATCACCCGCATCACGTTGTGCAGACGGGCGATGTAGGCCGCATGCCCGCCGCCTTGAGAGTGTCCCCCGACGACCACCCGGCTCCAGACAGCGTCGCCGGCCGCGTAATACGTGTCCCAGCCTTCATCGGGAAATTCGGTGACCACATATTGCAAGAGCTTGATCAGTCGATTGTGGATGCTGTTGTCGACGCTGACGGCGATGATCGGCGACGTGTCCTGTCCCGACCAGGTCTCCTCGCGCAGCTTGCCGTAGCAGGCGAGGTCGTTGGTGCACTGCGACGCCACCGAGCCGCTTTTGTCGGGATAACCGAGCCCGAGCACGTGGTAGCCGTTGGCGGCGGCGTAGTCGAAAAATAGATCGTAGCCAGCCGGCGTGCCGCCCGATCCGGACATGAAGACCAACAGGCGCCCGTTGCCGAGCCCGCCTGGCGACACCGCGATGTGGGCGTCGTCGGGGTCGTTGATCTTGGGGTCGGTGAGGCTGGGCAAGATCGTGTGACGGCCGGCCACTGGAATGGGCAGGTCGAACGACGACTTGCCGAGGTCGTTGGCGACGGCCAGATCCGGCGCACCCGTCATCGGTGCGTTACTGGAGGTGCAGCCGAACAACAGCAGCGCGAGAAAACCCAATCGTCGATTCATGGATGCCTACTTGCAACTCAGTTGCATTTGGAGGGATTGGGCAACTGACACGTGCCGCTGATGCAGTGCGACGGAAAGCGGCAGCTCGGCCCATTGGTGGTATCGCAGGAGGCGCCTTCTGCCGACGGTGGCTTGCAGGTACCGGCAAAGCAGTCGGCGCCGTTGGTACAAAAGACGCGCACGCCGCCGACGACGCCACAGCTCGGATTGGCCAGCGTCGCCGTTTGTGCCACGGCGCAGGTGTTGGCCGACGAGCAGTAGAGCCCGAGATCATGGTCGCAGCTCGGCTGGGTGGCTGCGTTGGCGTCGCAGGCGATACCCACCGACGCGCCGTTCTGTTTGCAGATGCCGCTCACGCAGTCGAGCTCTTCGCCGCACGGCTTGGTCATCGAGCAACTGCCGTTGAGAACGCCCGGAATCTGACAGACATTCATCGCACAGATGAGGTGGCCGCTGCAGTCGTCACCGTCGGTGCAGCTGGTCGCTCCGGCCACGCTGGGATCGGCGCACACACCGCACGCCTGCGCGCTGTCGATGTGGCAAAAGCCGCTCAGACACTGCGTGTCGTAGTAGCAGGACGACGCCTTGGCCCGCGTGCCTTTGACGTCGCAGGAGGTTGGGCGATAGCCGGCGAACCGATCGATACAAGTCTGCGCAGTAAAAGCCGGCGCACACGCCTCCAGCGAGCTCACGGTGATGCCGGTGCCGGCCGCGTTGGCCTCGGTCACGCAGTCGAGCTTGATGCGTTGCTCGCAGGTCTGCTCGTCGCCCCAAGTGCGCGAGATGTAGGTCGGCGCCGACGTCGAACAAGTGGCCAGCCGCATGCAGCGGGCCCGGGCCACATCGCCGCAAGCCTGGTCGAGGGTGATGCCCATGTCGTGATTGACCGGCAGCAGATCTGGCGGCGTCTCCACCTGGGGCTCGATGTCGACGGTAAGATGCGGTCGTTGGCCGATGTTGACGTTGAGGTCGATGGAGCCGTTGCCGACGACGTTGCCGGCGAGGATGCCTTCGACGAACAGCGTGATGGCGCCGCCAGCGGTGTCGGGTAGGCCGACCGGGACGTCGGTGGGCAAGGCGACCGATTTGCCTGCGGGGACGGCGTGCATGCCGTCGACGGCGCCGGTCGCAGTGACGCGAATGGTGTCGATGCTGAGACGAGCGGAAGACGTCACGGTGAGATCGATGCAGGCGCCCACGCCGGTCGCGCAGGGATCGGCCTGTTTACAGCCGGCCAGCAACAACAGAAACAGAAGGCGACGCATGTCAGAACTGCACCCGGGCAAAGCCATAATGTCTCCCATCTCCCTGGGTGAGGCCCAAACCGAGGCCAACCGCGACGCCCGCCACGACCACGCCGCCGATCGTCGTCCACAGCCACCAGCGCTTGTAGAGCGGCTTTTTGGCCGGGGGTGGCGCAGTCACGACCAGACTGTCCGTCGACGGTGGAGGCGGCTTCTCAACTCCGGCGACCAGACGCGCTTTGGACTCCGAGGCGATTTCTCCATCGAGCGCGGCAATCTTGCGCTCGAGGTCGTCTCGGTTGGGCGCGTCAGGCCGCCGGTTGAGATAGTTCTTGAAGAACTGCAGCGCCTCCGCTTTGCGGCCGAGGAGGCGATGGCACAGAGCGATGTTGTAGAGAAAGACCGGATCATCCTTCAGTCGATAGCCTTCTTTGAAATCGACCAGGGCCGCGTCGTACTCGGTGAGCTCGAAGTGGCGCCGGCCGGAGTCGAAGAGCAGGCGGGCCCGGGTGGTGGGGTCCTCGTCGGCGTGGGACAGGTTGCCGCCGAGGACCACCAGCACCGCTAAAACGATATGAAGGATGCGGGCCATGGTCGTATCTACTGCGGGCAGCCGCCAGTGGTGACGCCGTTGCAGCTGATGGCGGAGCAGGCATCGTAGTTGGCGATCTTGCCAGCCACGTTGCCGCCCTTGGTGCCGGCGATGTCGAGAGCGCGGGTGCAATCGGTGCCGGTGGTCACTGGCAACGTGTGAGTGCCACCGCAGTCTTTGTTGGTGCCGAAGCTGTTGCCTTCGAGCGGCAAGGGATTCGCCGTGTCGTCGAACGAGATGCACACGCCGGACTGGAGATTGCCGGCGATGATGTTGCTGCCTGCGCCGACGCCCGTCGCGGCGGTGCCGAAGTTGACCCCGGTCAGGGTGGTGCTGGTGCCGCTGTTGAACACGTTGATGCCGTGGATCTTGTTGTTGTCGAAGATCGAGTTGGTCGCCTTGACCTTCGCGGTGTTGACGAGCGAAAGGCCCTGACGATCGTTCGACGTGCCGGAAAACCAGTCGAGGCTGACGGTGGCGTCGGCCGATGGCACGTAGAGGCCGGACAGGGTGTTGAAGTCGGCACGGACGGTGCGCGACGTGCCGGTGGCGAAGGCGACGCCAGTGACGGTGAGGTTGCCGCTGTCGCTGACCTGGATACCGTAGAAGTCGTTGTTGTTGAAGTCGGCGCGCAGCGTGTTGGTGACCACGCTGACCAGCGCTTTGGCCTTGCCGCCGAGGTAGAGGCCGGTGGCGTTCATGTTGGACAGGGTGTCGTGGTGAATGTACGCGTTGCCCGGACTGTCGAGCACGCCCGACCGCGTGGCCTGGCCGACGTGGATGCCGTACTGGAAGCCGTTGACGGTCACGTCGTAGATGTTGACCGGGTCGATGCTGCTGCTGTTGGTCACGTAGATGCCGTCATGACCCTTGGCGGTCCCTTGGTAGATGATGTCGAAGCCGTGGATGGTGGCCGGGCCGGACTCCTTGAAGTTGACGCCGTCATTGCCCGACGGAACTTTGAAGATGGTGTGCGTCGAGGTGGTGGTGCTGCAGTAGGTGCCGTCGAGCTCCACGTTCTTGGGCACGAAGCGGGGCCAGATGCTGTCGCTGCTGGCGTCGAAGGTGCCCTTGGTGCAGATGGTCCACGGCAGGTTCTTGGCGGCGGCGGCGGAGAGCGCAGCGTCGAGAGACTGATACGGGCACTGGGTGGTGCCCACGCCGGACATGGTGTCGGTGGCGGTGGGATCGACGTAGAACTTGCTCCCGCTCACCGCAGCCGTGCACAAGGTCGGCTTGCAGATGTGATCGGCGCCGCACGTCCCGGCCTGCGAGGACTTGGTGCAGTCGGTGGCAGCAGTGGCCGCGCAGCAGCCGTTCTTGCCGGTGTTGGGATAGCAGGTGGTGCCGCAGCACCAGCCGTTGGCGCCACACTTGGTGTCGTTGGTGCAAGTCGGCGCGACACCGCAAGTACCCGTGGCGGTGTTGCACACGTCGGTGCCGGTGCACTCGGCATCCTGGGTACAGTTGCGGCACTGCGAGGTGCTGCTGTCACAGACCTTGCCCGAGCAGGTCGTGGAGTCATGGCAGCCCACCACACAGCTGCCGTTGGCACAGATGCTGCCGGCGCCGTACGCGCTGGTGCAGGTGGCGTCGTCGACGTTGTCGCTGCAGGGAACACACGATCCTGAGCGACAGAGGCCCGTCTGATTGCCCACCTGACACATGCCGTTTTCGGCGCCACAACCGCCTGACATGGCCATGTCGCCCGGTGGAATGTTGGGCATCGTCAGGTCTGGCGGAACCGTGGACCCATCGGTCATTTGATCACCACCACCACACGCAAACAATGCGAACAACGGCACCACTAGGACCAGTCTTTTCATTGGAATGACTCCTCGGCTTTGACTGCAATACGGCCCCTCGCCGCTTTGGTTGAACAAATCAACGAATGCACGGGCCCGCCCACCAATTTGCCGCGACCACGTAGCAAGATTACGTGAAGCCGACACCAAAGGCCCTCGATGCGCTCCTGGCCGCCGGGCGTCTATCGGGCCCGCAGCGAGATCGGATCTGGGCGGCTCTCGTCACCGCCACCTGACCATGACTCAAACGTGCGGCAGCTCACGTCAGCTTGCCGTCGCTGTGTCGATGATTCGTCACTCGAGGCGAGCAAAGCTCGGAGGTTGCGCTTGGCATCGCGACTGCATTGTCGCTGGGCATGTCGACCTGGTTCGCGCGACCGCGCGGTCTGCAACATCGTGTACGTGAGCCTTCCGCGCACAGCTCGCCTTCGGCTCGCTCAGCGCTCGGCTCACTTCTTGTCGCTCCCCTCATCGCTGCGTCAGCATTGCTCGTCGCTGTGTCGGCTTCCCTCGGCGTCTTGCCGCACGGCCCACGTGGCTCCACCATCCTGCCCCTCCTGGTGGTCGGTATTCTCGCGTTCTCGACGGTAACGAGCCACGTTGTCGCCTGGCTGCGTGGCCGTACATTGGCGGCGCGCCCTTGGCGGCGGCTGGCCGAGCTGCTCGTCGACTGGGGCCCACTCGTCGGCGCGCTGATCGTCTATGACAACTATCACGATCTGACAGCGCACTTTTCGCCGATTACCGTCGACGAAACGCTGGCTGCGCTCGACGAGCGATTGTTCGGGGTCATGCCCGCGGTGGGGCTCGTCAAGATCTACCACCCGGTGCTCACCGAGCTCATGAGCGTCTGTTACGCGTCACTGTTC